>Ga0265298_10005195_pt1 | contig 16424 bp, 13 predicted proteins | sample AusTroGonzalo_MG_3_FD_193486 | JGI IMG/M metagenome (GOLD analysis project Ga0265298, IMG submission 193486) | Bovine rumen microbial communities from tropical cattle in Woodstock, Queensland, Australia - Gonzalo_01 | ecosystem: Host-associated > Mammals > Digestive system > Stomach > Rumen ... | reverse complement strand
GGTACAAGTATCCTACCTCAAAGCCGATTCGTCGCTCTACTATATGGAGGCGCAGCAATGGTCTATACCTATTGCGCCGCGTATCGAGGGTTACTCCTTCCTCAAATGGGAAGTGCTGGCAGGCGACTTGGCGGACGGCATTGTGCTGCAGGCGGTTTATGAGAAAAACAGCGACACTCCCACAGGCAACGAAGCACCGGCAGCACCGGACGTAGTCAGTCCGTATTCCGCCGCCAAAAAGCTCATCCAACGGGGCAATGTGTATATCCTGCGGGATGATGCGTTGTTTACCATCACGGGACAGAAAGTAAAATAAGCATGAAACTATCGGAAATAAGAAAAGTTTTTGAAGGGGTTACCGGTTACCGGTTACAGGTTACGGGTGACGGGGATTTGGAGATCCGTCATTTATTGACGGACAGTAGAGAGTTGTCAACCGTTAATTGTGCGCCGTCGGAGGTGTTGTTCTTCGCCATTAAGACGGAGAAGAACGACGGCGCCAAATACATCCCCGAATTGCAGGCGAAAGGCGTGCGCGCCTTCGTGACCGGCGATGCCGTACAGGCCTTGCAGGACCTTGCGGCGTATGTCCGTTCGCAGTTCTCCGGTACGGTCATCGGCATCACCGGTTCGAACGGCAAGACGGTGGTCAAGGAATGGCTGTACCAGCTGCTCAAAGAGGACTACACCGTCATCCGTTCGCCCAAGTCCTATAATTCGCAGATAGGTGTGCCTTTGTCAGTTTGGCAACTGACGACCGTTAGCCGTTGGCCATTAGCCGTTAGCCAAGAAGAGCCAATAGCCAATAGCCAAAAGCCAATAGCCATTTTTGAGGCAGGCATTTCGCAGCCGGGAGAGATGGAAAAGTTGGAACGCATCATCCGTCCGACCATCGGCGTGATTACCTATATCGGTCACGAGCATGATGAGAACTTCGCCTCGCTGGAACAGAAACGCGAGGAGAAAATGAAACTGTTTGCCCACACGCAGACCGTCATCGAGGACCCGACGCACCAGAACGTCCGTACCTGTGCCGCAGTAATGCGCGCGTTGGGTTACGACGAAGAGACCATCGCCGAACGGATTCTTCACCAGACGCACGAGACCGTTATGGAGGTCAACTTGTCGGCGCTTGTCGATAATGTCCGTTATTTCCGCAGCCTGCTGAAGCCGGAGACCAAACTGACCTGCATGGTCAAGGCGTTCGCGTACGGTGCCGGCAGTGTCGAGGTCAGCAAAGCCTTGCAGCAGAGCGGACTGGTCGATTATCTGGCGGTGGCGGTGGCGGACGAAGGTGTTGAGTTGCGCAAAGCCGGCATCACCCTGCCCATCATCATCATGGACCCCGAAGTGGCTGCGATGGACCTTATTCTAGAGAACAACCTCGAGCCGAACGTCTATTCGCACCAGTCACTCAAGACCGTCATGGCAGCCGCCGAAGCGAAGGGCTTGGAGCACTACCCTATTCATATCAAGATTGACTCGGGCATGCACCGCCTTGGTTTTTACAAGGAAGATATGCCGTGGCTGCTGGACAAGCTGAACCATCAGAAGACCGTCCGCGTGCAGTCCGTTTTCTCGCATTTGGCAGGCAGCGACGAAGCGCAGTTCGATGCCTTCACGCTGGACCAGATCCGTTATTTCGACAGTTGTGCCGAGGAACTGAAAAAGGGGTTACGGGTGACGGGTGACGGGTTACCGGTACTCAAGCATATATGCAATTCGGCAGGCATTGAGCGCTTCACGGATTACCAGTTCGACATGTGCCGTCTGGGCATCGGTCTGTACGGATTCTCGTTCAACGGCGCCAAGCTCCGCAACGTGTGCACGCTCCGCACCACCATCCTTTCCGTCAAGACCGTCAAAGCCGGCGAGACCATCGGTTACGGCCGTCACACGAAGCTCGACGAGGACCGCGTCATTGCTGTCATTCCTATAGGTTATGCGGACGGTTTTGACCGGCGCTTCTCCAATTACGGCGGCGAAGTGTGGGTGCGTGGCAGACGCTGTCCGGTGGTGGGCAACGTGTGCATGGACCAAGCGATGGTGGATGTCACCGGCACCGACGCACGCCCCGGGGATAATGTGGAGATCTTCGGCGACAAAATGCCACTACAGGAACTGGCAGACAAACTCGGAACTATCACTTACGAAATACTAACTTCTGTTTCGCGCCGTGTCCAACGTCTCTATTTCTACGAATAAACTGACTATCGGTTACACGTCAAGCCGTCAGCATTCAGCCGTCAGCAGTCAGACGGTGGTTCAGTCCGACCTCACTTTCTCGCTCAACGAAGGTGAGATGGTCTGTATGCTCGGTCCGAACGGTTGCGGCAAATCGACCTTGCTGCGCACTCTCGCAGGCCTGCAACCGGCGCTTGGCGGAGAATATAAGCTGATGGCTAACGGCCAACAGCCAACGGCCAAGAACATCGCGCTGGTGCTGACGGAAAAGCTGTCCATGGACAACACGACCGTGCATGACGTCGTGGCAATGGGACGCTATCCCTACACCTCTTTCCTCGGCGGACTGACAGCTGAGGACGAACGGATAATAAACGAGGCGCTCGTTTCCGTTGGTTTCGGAAGCTCGACATCACAAGACCACAAGATTACAGACTCTTTCTTCAACGCTCACTCGGACGGCGAGAAACAACGTATTCTGATTGCCAAAGCCTTGGCGCAACAGACACCGGTCATCCTACTGGATGAGCCTACCGCACACTTGGACCTGCCGCACCGTATTATGGTGCTCCGTCTCTTGCGCCGCCTTGCCCATGAACAGGGAAAGACGGTGCTCATCTCCACCCACGAACTTGAACTCGCTTTGGCGCTCTCCGACCGTATTCTGCTGATGAGTCCGCGCAATGGTATTCGTCTGGATACAGCCGACGCGCTCAAAAAGGCCAACGCGTTCACCTCCGCCTTCGGTATGGACATCTTCAATCCGCTGGATTAAGCTACGTTACCCCTGATAAAACGGTCTGCAGAAAAAAAGTTGCTGAAATATTTGCATATATGCAAAAAAAGCAGTAAATTTGCAGCCGATTTTAATATGCGTTATTGCGCGCATATGTGAAAGCAATGGAATATACGTATATCAACAAGATTGATTCGCCGGCAGATTTGAAGCAAGTGCCTTTGGAGGAGTTACCTGCCGTGTGCGCGGAGTTGCGTCAGTTCATCATTGAGGCGCTGAGCAAGAACCCCGGTCATCTGGGTTCGTCATTGGGTGCGATAGAACTGACCGTGGCGCTGCATTATGTGTTCGATACGCCGAACGACAAGCTGGTCTGGGACGTAGGCCATCAGGCATATGCCCATAAGATTCTTACCGGCCGTCGCGACCGTTTTCATACCAACCGTCAGTTCAAAGGTCTCAGCCCGTTCACTAATCCGATGGAGAGCGAGTACGATGCGTTCATCGCCGGACACGCCTCTAACTCCATCTCTGCCGCACTCGGCATAGATGTAGCCAATGAAAGATTGCTCAATGGTGACGCTTCGCTTAATGGTGAAATGATGCGCAATGTTGTGGCCATCATAGGCGACGGGTCGATGACCGGCGGTCTGGCGTTCGAGGGACTGAACAACACCTCGATGGACAAGAATAACCTGCTCATCGTGCTCAACGACAACCATATGGCGATTGACCCGCTCAAAGGCGGTTTCACGCAGTACTTGGTGGACCTCACGACGAGTGCCGGTTACAACCGCCTGCGCTGGCGTCTGTATCAGTTGGCGGAGAAGTTGCACCTCGTCGATGAGCGCAAGAGACGGGCCATCGTACGCCGCAACAACAGCCTCAAGGCCGCTTTCAGCAAACAGCCGAGCAATATTTTCACGGGTCTGAACATCCGCTATTTCGGTCCAACGGACGGCCATGACGTGGTGGGACTGGTGCGTATTCTGAGCGAGATCAAGAACCACCGCGGACCCAAAGTGCTGCATATTATCACTAAGAAAGGCAAAGGCTATGCGCCGGCGGAGAACGACCAGACCGTCTGGCACGCGCCGGGTGAGTTTGACGTGGCCTCCGGCGAGCGGATACAAGCGACGGGAGACGGGTTACGGGTTCCGCCCTTATGGCAGGAAGTGTTCGGCGAAACGCTGTTGGAACTGGCGAAGAAGAACGAGAAGATAGTGGGTATCACGCCGGCTATGCCGTCGGGCTGCTCAATGAGTATCATGCAGAAGGAGATGCCCGACCGCGTATTCGATGTCGGCATCGCCGAAGGGCACGCCGTGACGTTCAGCGCCGGTCTGGCCAAAGCAGGCATGCTGCCCTACTGCAACGAGTACTCCACTTTCCTCCAGCGCGCGTACGACAATATCGTGCATGACGTGGCGCTGCAGAACCTGCACGTCGTTTTCTGTATTGACCGCGCAGGCATCGTAGGCAACGACGGCGCAACCCACCACGGTCTGCTCGACCTCGCCTACCTGCGTCCCATCCCTAACATGCAGATTTGTGCGCCGCGTTCGGCGGAAGACCTGCGGCAAATGCTCACGCTCGCCGAGACATTGGAAGGACCGGTGGCGATACGCTATCCGAGAGGAAGAACGCCGGTGGACGATGGACAATGGACAAAGGACCATGGACAAGTCGCTTACGGCAAAGGTATCTTACTCCGTGAGGGCAAGGACGTAGCCGTACTGACCATCGGCGCCATCGGCAACACCATGGCGGAGGCCATTGATGCGGCGTTCAGCCGTCAGAAGTCAGCCATCAGTTACGCGCACTATGATATGCGGTGGCTGAAGCCGCTGGACGAGGATATTCTGCACGAAGTAGGCAAGAAATACAAGACCATCGTGACGGCCGAGGATGGCATCATCGCCGGCGGCTTGGGCAGCGCGGTACTCGAATGGATGGCAGACCACGGCTACACGCCGCGCGTCATCCGCTTGGGTATCAACGACCAGTTTGTAGAACATGGTTCTACCAAAGAACTATACCATTTACTGAAATTAGACAAAGAAGGACTATGCGAATCGTTATTGCAGGTGCCGGTGAAGTAGGCACGCACTTGGCTAAATTGCTGAGTCGCGAAGATATGGAAATCAGCCTCTTGGACGAGAATCCCGACCGCTTGGGTGACCTGAGTTCCAACTATGACCTGTTGACCAAGGTCGGCAACCCCACGTCCATCCACGACCAGCGCGAGATAGGCGTACCGCGGTGCGACCTGTTCATTTCCGTCACGCCGCACGAGACGGAGAACATGACGGCGTGTCTGATTGCCAACTCGCTCGGTGCCAAAAGGACGCTCGCGCGTATCGACAACTACGAATATCTGCTGCCGGAGAACAAGAAATTCTTCGAGAACATGGGTTTGAACCACCTCATCTATCCGGAGGTGCTGGCCGCCAACGAGATCGAAGAGAGCTTGCGCACCAACTGGATGCGCTACCACCTGCACCTCTGTCAAGGCGCATTGGAGCTGTGCATCATCAAGATACGCAGCACCGCCAAGGTCATCGGCCAGACTTTCGCATCGGGCATCTACAATCACGGCAAGTACCGCATTGTGGCCATCAAGCGCGACCAGCAGACCATCATCCCCCGCGGCAACGATGTCGTTCTGGAGGACGATATGGTCTACTGCGTGTGTACGAAAGAGAACATGGAGTTCATGCGCGAAGAGCTCGGCAAGTCCAAACGCGCCATCAAGAACGTCATCTTCTTCGGCGGCGACCGCATCACCCGCAAGGCGGCGACCGAACTGACCGGCGAGATGAACATCAAGGTCATCGAGAAAGACCGCGAACTATGCAACATCATCAGCGATAAAGTACCTAATGCGCTCATTATCAATGCTGACGGCAGCGATATGGACGTGCTTCGGGAAGAGGGCATACAGGAAGCAGATGCGTTCGTAGCCGTTACCGAGAGCAGCGAGGCGAACATCTTCGCCTGTCTGGCTGCCAAGCGTTTCGGCGTACGCAAGACGATTGCCGAGGTGGAGAACCTCGATTATATCCCCATGGCGGAAGGCTTGGATATCGGTACGGTACTCAACAAAAAGACCATCGCCGCGTCCTACATCTACCAGATGTTGCTGGATGCGTCCGTCCGCAGCGTGCACAACCTGACGAGCGCCGATGCCGAAATCGTGGAGTTCATCGCCAACGAGGGTAGCACCGTCACCCGGTACAAGGTGAAAAACCTCAATCTGCCGGACGAAGCCACTATAGGCGGTATTGTCCGGGCAGGCGAAGGTATACTGGTCAACGGCGACACGCAGATTCTTCTGGGCGACCTCGTTGTCGTTTTCTGCAAAAGCCATGTAATACGTAACTTAGAGCGATTCTTCAAATGACACGGATGTTCAACTGGCGGTTGGTCTTCAGGACCATGGGCGTGCTGACCTTGTTAGAGGCGCAGTTCATGCTCATCCCTACCATCACCGCATGGTGGTACCATGAGGCGGATTTCGGCGCATGGATCGCCTCGTCCATCATCACATGGCTCAGTTGCTGGTGGATGCTACTCGCCGGCCGCGGAGCGGAGAAGCGCGTAGGCGAACGCGAAGGCTATGTCATCGTGGCTACCGTGTGGGTTGTCTATTCGCTCTTCGGTATGCTGCCTTTCTGGTTGAGCGGCGCGCTGCCGGACATTACGGATGCATGGTACGAGACCATGGCCGGCTTCACCACCACCGGCTCGACCGTTTTCACGGACATAGCGGCACAGACACATTCCATCCTCCTATGGCGCGCCTTGATGCAATGGTTGGGCGGTATGGGTATCATCGTGCTGAGCGTGGCCATTCTGCCGATGTTCGGCCTCGGCGGCATGCAGCTCTATAGCGCCGAAGTGACGGGCGTGAGTTACGACAAACTGAGTCCGCGTATCGCCGACACGGCAAAGCATATGTGGCTGACCTATATCGGTCTGACCATCTCGGAAGGCGTCATTCTATGGCTGTTCGGCATGGATCATTTCGATGCCGTGTGCCACTCGATGGCGACTATCTCCACCGGCGGTTTCTCGACGCATAACGACAGCGTCATCGCCTACGGTCCGGCCATCCAATGGACGATCACCTTCTTCATGCTCCTTTCTGGTATCAACTTCACCCAGCTCATTTATGCCTTCCGCGGCAAACCGCAGCGCCTGTTCCAAGACGAAGAGACGCGTTGGTATATCTGCGCGTGCCTCATCATGGGTGCCGTGCTCACCATCGGTCTGCTCATTTTCACACGCGGCTCATGGGAAAGCATTCGTTTGGGCTTCTTTACGTCCATCGCCACCATCACCAGTACCGGCTTTGTGGCCGCCGATTATATGATCTGGCCGCCGATATTATGGATGATCGTGTTCTTCCTCATGTTCACCGGCGGTGCGTCGGGTTCGACGTCCGGAGGTATGAAATGGGTGCGCTTGGCTATTTTCGCCAAGTCCGCCAAGGCGGAGATCAACCGCCGTATTCATCCCAATGCCGTCATCCCGGTACGCTTCAACGGCCAGACCCTGCGTGAGCAGACCACGAGTAACGTCGTAGCGTTCATGTTCTTCTATATTGTCATCATCACGCTGGCGGCGCTGTGTTTCTGCGCCTGCGGCATCGGTTTCGATGAGTCCATCGGCATAGCCGTTTCGATGATCGGCAATGTCGGCGTGTCCATCGGTCAGTGGGGTTCGAGCGGTTGCTATGCCGCCTTCCCGCCCGTCGCCAAATGGATTGCGACCTTCGTCATGCTCATCGGTCGTCTGGAGATATTCACCGTCCTGTTGCTTTTCAGCCGGGCCCTTTGGAAGAAATAATCACTCAATAAGCCCAGCCGACCATGAAACCGCATCACGTCCTTCTGTTCATCGCCGCCGTCATGGCTGGTCTGGCCGCATTGTGTTTCGTGCTGCCGGGACGTATCGCGGTGGGTGACAAGGAACTACGGTGGCCGACGTTGGCGGAAGTAGTGGGAGAAAAAGAAATGAGCGCGGCAGAGCCGCTCAATGATGAAACGGCGGATGTCGATATACCGGAAATACCGGATTCTACGGAAATTACAGAAACCACACAAACTACACCTATCACGAAAACTATGCCCGCTACGCCGAAGGTGGTAGTGGACTCCACTGTTGACAGCCGTATTTTCCTGAAGGCGTTCTATGCGTCCTTGGCGGACTGCGGCGGGCAGGTGGTGCGCGTGCTCCATTACGGAGACAGCCAGATAGAAGAGGACCGCATGACGCAGCAGATACGCGAGACCTTGCAGCAACGCTTCGGCGGCAGCGGCGTGGGCTTGATGCCGTTGGCGCAGACCATCCCTACCCGTACCGTCCGGCAGCAGCTGCACATGAACGGCAGGCTGGTCCAGCCGGCACAGGGGCCGCAGCGTTATATAGTCTATGGCCCCAAGCGTGACCAGCGCAAAGACGGTCTGTACGGCGTAATGGGACAGGTGGCCGAGATGAACGACAGTCTGGTAAGCGGCAGCGAGGACATCATGGCGTTATGCACGCCGCAGGACAAAAAACAGAGATATACGCGCTGGCAGGTCTTCGCGGACAGCACGATTGCCAGTTCTTTCTCCGGCGACACGGTCCGCCTGTCCGGACGGGGCAAGGTCTATGGCCTGTCCCAAGTAAGCGACACGGGCATCATCGTCGATAACATCCCCATGCGCGGCTGCCTCGGACTGGTCTTCACCAAGATAGACTCGGCCCAACTGGCCGCTTTCTACCACGAGCAGCACGTGCGGCTCATCATCATGCAGTTCGGCGGCAACGCCATCCCGTTCAATCAGAACCCGAGCACCATCGGCGCCATCGTCCGCGGCCTGCGTGACCAAGTGCGGTACATACAAGCCTGCGCGCCCGAAGCGGACATCCTGTTCATCGGGCCCAGCGACATGCTTACCCAGACGGACGGCGAATGGCAGACTTATCCGATGGTGCCGTACATGGACAAAATGCTACATCAGATGGCACTCAAAGAGAACATCGCCTATTTCAGCCTCTTCCGCTGGATGGGCGGCACCGGCAGCATGAAGCATTGGCAGGAGATCGGTCTGGCAGGCGATGACGGCATCCATTTCACGCGCAGCGGTGCCCGCAAGGCCGGTAACGCCGTCGCCAACTGGCTCATCTCGGGAATTGATGATTTATGATTTATGATTTATAATTGATGATTTAGGATTTGGATTTTCTGCACCACATATTAGCTTTTGATGCGAACAGTCCGCTGCTGTTCACCCAGTTCTATTTCTGGGCGTTCTTCGCGCTGGTCTATGCGCTCTTTGCGCTCATCTTAGGCCGTCAGCAGTCGGCAGTCAGCCATCAGAAACTCCATCTCCGCAATGTCTATCTGCTGTTCGTCAGTTGGTTCTTCTATTACAAGACCAGCGGCCTGTTCCTGCTTATTTTGGCGTTCGTCACGTTGAGCGACTGGCTAATTGCGCAGCGCATCAAAGCCCACGACCAAAAGCCGATGGCGAAGGTGCTGTTGGCCCTTTCGGTGACCATCGATTTGGGTCTGCTGGCCTATTTCAAGTACGCGTACTTCTTCACGAACATGGTCAATGACCTGTTCGGCACAGGTTTCCGCGTGTTTGACATCTTCGCTTACGTGGGGAACGGTTTTGCCGAAGCCGGACGGTTCAGCGTGGACACGATTGTGCTGCCGGTAGGTATATCGTTCTATATCTTCCAAGTCATCTCGTACACGGCGGACGTGTTCCGCAAGCGCATCCAGCCGGTGAAGAACATCCTCGATTTCGGGTTCTACGTGTCCTTCTTCCCGCAACTCGTTGCCGGACCGATTGTACGCGCGGAGGAGTTCATACCGCAGCTGTACAAGCCATACCGTCTCAGCCGCCGCGTGTTCGGTATTGCGGTGTTCTGGATATTGAACGGTCTGGCGAAGAAAATCATTATGTCGGACTTCTTGGCGGTCAACCTCATCGACCGCGTCTTCAATAATCCGCTGCTCTTCTCGGGTTTTGAGAACCTATTTGCGCTCTTTGCCTACAGTCTGCAAGTCTATGCGGACTTCTCCGGCTATACAGACATCGCTATCGGCGTGGCAATGCTCATGGGCTTCTATCTGCCGATGAACTTCAACTCGCCGTACAAGTCGCAGAGCCCGCAGGAGTTCTGGCGGCGCTGGCATATGTCGCTTGGCCGATGGCTGAAAACATACCTGTACATTCCGCTGGGCGGTAACCGCAAGATCGGTTTCGGCACCTATTTCTGGCTGTCCCTGATTGCGTTCGTTTCGGCGGCACTAACGGGCTGGTGGCTATGGATTCTTGTGCCGGCAGGCGTGTTCATGGTCAGCGTGTGGGTGTGGAACAAGCTGTCGTCCAAGAGTGAAGAACTGACCACCCGGCAAAAGCTGCTCTACTCCAACCTCAACTCGTTCATCACGCAGGTCCTCGGCGGTCTGTGGCACGGCGCGAGCTGGAACTTCATCATATGGGGCGGCATCAACGGCATCGGTATGATTGTGGAGAAAATATGGCGAAAGATGAACTGGCACATCCGTTTCCTGTCCATCACGCTGCTGACTGCCGGTCTGTGCTTCGCCGACTACTCCACCAACCTGCCTGCTTGGCGGCTCTTTGCCGTCTGGTCGGCCGTCATCTGGTTCGGCACAGCCGTACGGTATATCTATTGGCTGATGACCATGGACAATGGACAAAAGACAAAGGACACTTTTGGCGATGCTGTCGCAAAGGCTTGGGCAATCTTGCAGACCTTTACCTTCATCACGTTCACGCGTCTGTTCTTCCGCTCCAGCAGCAATCTTGACCCGGCGACGGCGAACGAGGTGGCATGGGAGACGGCGAAGAACATGGTCAATCAGATAGGCGGCGCATGGAACAACGCCATCATACCGGATTTCCTGTGGGAATACCGCTGGGTGGTTGCTATGTTCGCAGCCGGCATGCTTATCCACTGGCTGCCGACCAATTGGAAGCGGCGTTACCGTCTGGCGTTCAGTGCCATGCCGCTTTGGCTGATGGTGCTCGCTGTCTGCGCCGCTATCGTCGTTATCTACCAGTTCGTCACAGCAGAAATGCAACCGTTCATCTATTTCCAGTTCTAACCGGTTTAGAACCGGAGCAAGTTATCTATGCAGCGCGTTATCGGTATCACAGGAGGTATAGGAAGCGGTAAGAGTACGATCGCTAAGGAGTTGGCAAAACGCGGTTTTGTCATCTATGACTGCGACCGGGAGGCCAAACGGATTATTCTGGAGAACGCCGAGGTACGCAAGGCGATTATTGAACTGTTAGGGGATGAGGCTTTTGCCGGCGGCGTATATAACACGGCCTACGTGGCACAGCGCGTGTTTGCCGAGCCGGACCTGCTGCGCCAACTGAACGGCATCGTGCATCCTGCGGTAAAGAAAGATATACTGCTGTCAGCCGTCAGATGTCAGCCGTCAGGTGTATTGTTCGTCGAATCCGCCATTCTCTTTGAGGCGGGCTTGGACGGACTGTGTGAAGGAATAGTGCTCGTGGACGCGCCGGAAGAGGTGCGTATCGCCCGGACTATCGCGCGCGATTACAAAGGCGAGGCCTCGCCGGAGAATATAAATAAGGTACGCGCACGCGTGAAAAGCCAGCTTTCAGAATTCAGCTTTCAGCCTTCAGAAAACAAGAAAGCCCTGCGCGTCAACAATGACGGCAGGACTTCTATCTCCGAACTGGCGGATATTATTGTCCGTCAATATTGCGCAGCGTCGTAAACGGCGTCCGCCACATCCGACGATGCCAAGCGCTCAATAATACAGAACGCGAAATCGGCACTCAGACCCGGACCTTTCGCCGTGATTACATTCTTCGATTCCACCACCAGACCACCTACGTAGCTTTCTCCCAAGGCATCTTGGAAACCCGGGTAGCAGGTTGCCTGCTTGCCCTCCAGTATGCCGAGCTTGCCCAGCACAGCCGGTGCGGCACAGATAGCGGCAATCAGCTTGTCCGCCTTGTTATGCTCTATCAGCAGTTCGCGGAGTGCGGAACACTCACCGAGTTTGGTTTGACCACCCGGCAAAATGAGCATCTCTGCGTCCGAGAAATCAATACGCTCCAGCAGTCCGTCCGCCTCCACGGCGATATTATGTGCGCCAAGCACCATCGGATTACCGGTGATAGAGACAGTCGTTAGCGCAATCTTCGCGCGACGCAACAAATCAATGGTGGTGATAGCCTCAATCTCTTCGAAGCCGTTGTCCAAAAAGAGGTAATTCATACAATTTACGATTTAACGATTTACGATGTACGATTAGTTTAACTTAAATATATAGGTGATTGTTCCGATCTGGTCATGGTCGCCCTCTGTGAACTGCGCCTTGCGCGCGGCATCGAGAGCGAGTTGGATGGTCTGTTTGTCGGATACGTCGCCGCCCTTATGGGTCACGCGCACCACTTGTCCGGCGGCGTTGACGCGTATCTCGACGATGACACGGCCTTCCTGTTTGAAGGTGTTGGACGGTTGCGGCAGAGTGCCTTTGATGCCTCGTCCCGCCAACGACCATGAGTTGCCGCCCACCGAACCGTGCCCGACAGGGTTGCCTTTCTGGCCGCCGCCCTTGCTGTCACCCGAACCGGTGTTGCCGCCGGAGTTGCCAAAGAGCGAACCCATTTTGTTGGCATTGGCGATGGCCTCCGCCTCTTTCGCTTTGCGTTCCGCTTCAGCGGCTTCGCGTGCCTTACGCTCGGCCTCCAAGCGTGCCTGCTCTTCGCGTTCGCGTTTGAGACGCTCCGCCTCGGCCTGTTTGCGCTCACGCTCTTTCTTCTCCTGCTCGCGGCGCAGCGCCAAGGACTCCTCGTCCTCCTGCGTCATCAGGTCGTTGTCCGAAGGAGCGGTCGAAGCGGGCGGCGCGGTGGTCTGCGGCGTGGGCAGCGGAATAGCCTCCGACTGCTCTGCCATGTAACCGCCTGCCTCCTGCACCTCACCGAACGCTATCTCGATGCCCTCTTCCTCTTCGGGCTTGAAGGCGGTCAGCGTGATGAACCACAGCAGCAGGAACAGCAGCAGCATAAACAGCGCCGTACCTACCGATGCTATAATATGACGTTTTTGTTTGTTGGTCATTGATCTTTTGTCTTTCGACTTTTACCGCTTCGTGGCAACCACTAACTTCATATGATGCTGGTTGGCGATATCGAGCACGCGAACCACTTCTTTATAGGCCACGTCCTCATCGGCGTGCAAGGCGATGTACATCGTCGAATCCGACTCCTGCACGCGGCTCAGGTAACCCTCCAAGTTGTCGGGGTCCACCGCTATCGGTTTCTCCTTGCCCAGCGCCACAAAATAATTACCGAGGTTGTCAATCGACACCTTTGCCACCTGCGGACGCGTCGCTTTCTGCGAACGGGAGGTCGGCAGGTTGATTTTTATATCATTGGGCGAAGAGAGCGTCGAAGCCATGACAAAGAACAGCAGCAGCAGGAACACCAAGTCCGTCATGGAACTCATCGCAAACGTCGCTTCCACCCTATTGCGTTTTTTTAAACTCATAAATTCGTTTGTAATTTACGTAATTTTCGTTGATTTCGTAATTTTCGTAAACTACGTAAGTTACGCATACTACGTAATCTACGTTTACCTTTATGCGGGTTCGTTAAGAAGGTCCATAAACTCCAGTGTACGGCTCTCCAGCAGGCGCACCACGCGGTCGATACGCGACACGAGATAGTTGTATGCGAACATGGCCAGAATGCCGACAATCAGACCGCCGATGGTGGTCACCATCGCTTGGTACATACCGGTTGAGAGGGCACTCATCTCGATGATGCCGCCCGAGGTCTGCGCCATGTTATAGAAAGTCTGCACCATACCGAGCACCGTTCCGAGGAAACCGAGCATCGGCGCACCGCCGGCGATAGTCGCCATGATGACCAGCCCTTTCTCCAGACGACCTACTTCGAGATTGCCCACGTTCTCCACGGCCACCTGTACGTCCTGCATCGGACGGCCGATACGCGAGATACCTTTTTCAATCATATGCGCGGAAGGTGTGTCGGTCTGCTTGCAGAGGTTGAGCGCCGAGTCAATCTTGCCCTCATGGATATAATCGCGGATGCGGTCCATGAACGATTTGTCCTCCTGTGTGGCCTGCTTGATGACCACCAGACGCTCGATGAAGATATAACATGCGCCGGCCAGCAGGATTGCCAGAATAATCATGATCCAGCCGCCGTATTGCGCCATTTCCCAAAGGTTGATAGACTGCGTCGTTTCTTCGATTGCTGCCATTTCTTCCTGTACGGCAGCCAATGTGTCAATTTGTAAAAGCATATTATTTCAATAAATCTAAATATTCCTGTATGGTTTCCTGAATGCCGAGATAGAGGGCGTCGCACACGATGGCGTGACCGATGCTCACCTCTGCCGTCCACGGGAAAGCCTGAACGAACGGCTTGAGGTTCTTGAGGTTGAGGTCGTGGCCGGCGTTCATGCCCAAGCCCAACTCATGCGCCTTCATCGCCGCCGGACGGTATTTCTCAATCGCGCGCTTCGGGTCGGTCTCGAACATCTCCGCGTACGGGCCAGTGTACAACTCCACGCGGTCGGCTCCGGTACGCAACGCATAGTCCACCATGATCGGATCGGGGTCCACGAAGATGCTCACGCGCATCCGCGATGCGTGCAGCTGGTTCACCACGCCTTTGAGAAAATCCAGATGACGGCGTGTGTCCCAACCGTGGTTGGAAGTCAACTGACTCGGGTCATCGGGCACCAAGGTCACCTGCGTCGGACGGATGTCCGTCACCAAGGCGATGAACTCCTCCGTCGGATTACCCTCGATGTTGAGCTCGGTTGTCACCATCGACTTGAGTTGATAGACGTCCTCTTTGCGGATGTGCCGCTCGTCAGGACGCGGATGCACCGTTATTCCCTGTGCGCCGAACAGTTCGCAATCGACTGCAAACCGCTGAACGTCAGGCATGTTGCCCCCGCGCGCGTTACGCAACGTGGCTACCTTATTGATATTAACACTCAGTTTGGTCATATCGTTTTTTCTAAAAACGGTGCAAAGGTACTACAAAAATTGCACATATGCAAATTTTAAGGCAACTTTTTTGCAAAAATAGAATGAAATTCTATGCTTTGAAAACGGCATTGGGGCGATTATGCTCGCATATAACGACCTAATGACGCTTTCAAAACGAAAAGGCGACGCCTTTTGCAAAAAAGTTGCCTGAATTTGCATATGCCCCGCAGGACGCGAACGTACGTTCGGAGGGACCCGCCCTTTATGAAAGCGTCAGCCATAAAGGGAAGGGGCGTGCCGACGTACCACCGTACCGACTCCAACAATCGCACAAACCTTTTATTTTTTGTCAAAATGCAACAAAAAGTATATATATACATAGTATATATATAGTATAAGTGCATTTTTAGCCAATTTATGCTTCTATCCTTGGGGTATCATTAGGGTATATTTGGGGTAACCTTCGGCGAGGGTACGTGATTGATACGTAATTGGTACGTAATTGGTACGTGATGGGTAGGTTACGGGTAGGTAACTGAACGTACTTTTTGCCTTATTAGTACCTACTTTTTACCTTATTGTTACCTGTTTAGAATTATTTTCTGAATGCCTCACCCAACACGTGGTTATTACGTACTTTTCCAGTACTTTTATGCTGGTTTTATGCTGTCACCGATTAGAAGGCTTCATCCTCCGATGATGGACCGATGATGGACCGATGAAGGACCGTGCACACTTGGTTTTTAATTTCGATGCAAAGGTACGATGAAGAAATTGGGTTTTGCAAATTTTTTCGCAAAAAAATAAAGCATGGAAAGTGGAAATGAGAAAAATCCACATTTCCACATTTCCACACATCCGAGAATCTTCATAAAATCTCCATAATATAATAATATAATATATTATATTTATATTATGAGCAAAAGAGGAACATAAAATTATGTGTGGAAATGTGAAAATGTGGAAAAGTTACTACAAAAAGCGCTGTGTCTTTTCCTAAATTTAGTAGACTGTTATTTAATATATTTCCTAAAATAATTGACACTCACCTAAAATTTTGGCTTCCTTCTGAAAAAGGTAGAAAAGACAAAAAACGCCCGGCTGTTGAGCCGAGCGTAAAATAATCTATGTAAATCACGATTGACGGATTAGAATCTCAAGGCTAAACCGGCTCCGGTTCCAGTATAATTGACGTTCAAATCCATTATCTTTTTTCCTCCTATATACAAAGGAACACCTACGATAGTAAGTGATGCACCTATTGGCAAAAGAATATAACTTGCTTCCAACAAGTTGGATTTTGTAGTTAATCCTGTACCATATTTGCTAACATACATCACGTTTCCGGCTATGCAAGTTGCCAAGCCGGCCGCCAGACAAGGAACACCAATACCTAATGCAGTAGAACCTGATGTTTTAAGGGCTTTTCCTATAATATAATTGGGGTCAGAAGGTGAAACGGCC
>Ga0265298_10005194_pt1 | contig 16425 bp, 14 predicted proteins | sample AusTroGonzalo_MG_3_FD_193486 | JGI IMG/M metagenome (GOLD analysis project Ga0265298, IMG submission 193486) | Bovine rumen microbial communities from tropical cattle in Woodstock, Queensland, Australia - Gonzalo_01 | ecosystem: Host-associated > Mammals > Digestive system > Stomach > Rumen ... | reverse complement strand
TGCCGAAGAAAAGTGTTACAAGGAAAGGGATCGTGAGAAGAAAGACCTTAAGAGGGGCTTCGATTATATTCTTCTCGGACAGACCTTTATCTGTTTTGGCCATAAAGACTATCCTCCGCGTGCTCAGCGTCCTTGATGAGCGGCGTTATTATCTCGGATTTGTCATGCTGCATCGAGGAACGGGCATTGATCTCGTCGCAGATCCTGCTGGCGAGTTCTATTACCCTCTCCATCCTGTTGAGTGGTGTCTCATTCGTTCCGAACTTGGCGATGCCCGAAGCGCATACATAAAGGCCGGGGCAGGGATTATGAAGATCCGTGCCGGGATACTTCTCGGACTGTGCATATCTTGTCTTCGTAAGTCTCCATCCCTTGATATCAGTCTTGCGGATGCCGGGGTAGAGCTTCCTGAAAGCATTGAAATAGCTGTCCATGATCTTCGAATCGCTCGCAATCCAGAGAGGGTCCGTAACGTCCGTGTATCCGACGAGATAAACGATGCTGCCGCCATATTCCCTCTGTCCGAAAACGTTGCTGTGATTAACTATCTTCGCGAAAGGCTGGTCATCAAACTCCTGATAATAGACTTCCGTCGCAACCCTCTTCAGGTTCAGCATGATCGTAAACTGGGACCTGTAGGTAACGTTCATGAGTGAGTCCCTGTCATCGATCGATATCGGCAGGGAGTGTGAGATGTTAACGAATGTTCTGCATGATCCGGTGAAGATAACGTAGTCGCTGATCTCCTCGTATCTTGATGCATTGCTCAATACGCATTCAGTCTTATAAGCGATGCTTCCGTCTTCTCTCCTGATCTGGGTGATCTCGGAAGCAGTGGTTGACAATAAGATCCTTCCGCCGTTATCCGTTATCTCCTGCATGAGTCCGTTGATGAGTCTTGCAAAACCGCCCTTGAAGTAACCGACCTTCTTGTGGGCTGCCTTGCCGTGCCATCTTGAATCGCTCCACTCGACGCTCGTATCAAGACCCAGGCTCTTGACGAGGGATAAGAGATACTTGTCTGTCTTGCGGAGGTGGTGGGGAAGGAGTTCCAAAGATTCCTTGCCGATCCTGGTGGTGGCAAGGAGTCCGCCTGCATAAGTCATCTCTTCGAGCACGGTGACGTTGTAGCCCTTCTTGGCTAGCTTCATCGCACATGTAAGGCCGGAAAGACCGGCTCCGATTATGCAAACTGACTTAGACATTATAATAAAACAGACCTTCCTATAAAAAAGCGAAATATGCCAAATATTCTATCACGGATAAACACGAAGATAAATACGAAACGATACGGATTTTTCCGATTTTCGTATTTTTTCGTACCTTTTTCAGGCCCGGAATCTGCTATGCTTCAGCCAACAGCGCTGCATAAAAACTTTTTTCGGAGGTAATACAAATGAGTACAGTAAAAGAAATGTCTGAGGAGTATCTGAAGGATGCTTATGAACTCGCACTTTATTTGAGACTTAACAGCCACGCTTCGCTTGGCGAGAGGATCGTTACGGCAGCTCTTGAGATCGCTACCTTGAGCAACACGACATGGGCAAACTACAGGAATGAGGGCTTCTACGACAACCTGATCAAGACGCACGAGGTGGCAGACAGGCTGATGAGGCTGATCGACATCGTGAAGTATCTCGAGCTCCCGTACAAGGCTTTCGACAAGGTATATGAGGATACGACTGCGATCTACAAGATGTCGAGATCATCCGTCAATACCCTGATCAAGAAGATCTCGCCGAACAAGGGGCAGCAGCAGACATCTCCGGCTTCACAGCCATCTGCGCCGGAGACTGATGAGAGGCCCAGCAGGCAGATCAGGTTCGGCAACAGTCACGTTGATGAAAGTCCCAAAGAGGACAAGGACGAAGAGAAGGAGATCGCCAGGGAAGGGAACGATACGACGCCCGATACTGACGGAGAGCTTCCTTTCGAGATTGAGCAGAATGTAAAAGAGCCCGCCGAGGGCGGTGATAACGGGTCTGAAGAGGAGGTTGAAGAGGCAGCGACAGCTTGAAAAAATCAGCCGATTGTGTACTATTAAAGGGATAACCTTATGATAGGAGGCACTGATTCCATGGGTAATTCTTCCTTGTCCAAGATCAAGATACTTTATCTCTATGATTACTTTCTGCATGAGATGGATCCGGCTGACGAAGGGGGCGTTTTGCTCTCAGATCTGATCGATATGCTCGAGGCCAAGACAGGCGAAGTATTCGAGAGGAAATCGATATATTCCGATATATCGAGGATCAACGAATACGTAACGGGTTCACGCGGATATGAAGGTTCAGAATTCATTTACCGTGAAGGCAACAGGTACAGGAGAGATGAACTGAAAGATGAGATCCTTATTACTGAAGCAAGGCTCATATCGGATTCATTAAGGACAACGGAGTTCGTTCCCGAACAGATCTACGACAAGTTCGAGGCGATGTTCCCGGCCTTCTTCAATGGTGATCGGCAGGACTCTGCGAGGCTTTATTCAAGGTCGCGCCAGACCAAGAAATCCGAGGAATATCAAACCAAGTATCTGCTTCCTTTCCTCTGTGACAGTATCAATGACAAGACGGCTATCAAGATCACATACGGATACAAGATCACGAACAGCATCGTCGGCAGCAGTTTTGTGGTATCTCCGCTCTATCTGGACTGGACGAACAGCCATTATTATCTGATCGCGATCGACAACATGTCTCTGTTCAAGAGAACGGGATTTGAGAAGAAGGCAACAGATGCGGACCTTAAGGGCTCGATCAAGAGGTTCAGGCTTGACAGGATCGATAAGAAGACAGAGGGCCTGGGCAAGGTCAAGGATGCATCAAAGCTTATCAAGGACCGCATGCCTGAGATCTATTCGGCACTGTTTGAGACAGGAGAGAAGATTACAGCCCAAAAGAGGCATGCAATTGCTGAGGAATTCCTGAGATTCCATGGGTTTAACAGTGACGAGGACAAGAGGAAGTACGTTACGGAATACCTGTCGAGTTCCTTTGAGGGGTTCGGTTCATCGAATAACGTCAAGACGATAAGGATGACTCTGGAATCCACGGACAAGGATGCACCCGGAGCATGGAAGAACGTTCTTCAGGCGTTCTCGGTGTTCAAGGACGAGTTCAAGATAACGAGCGGTTCCATCGGTGAGCTCGAGTCGGAGAAGAAATTGACTTTTGCGATCGAAGCTCCCGATGTACCGCCTCTTTATAAGTTCCTGTTCAGCATCTACACTTTCGATACGGTAGATCTCACGATAGAGAACTCGGAAATCCGCGAAAGATTCAAAAATTATCTCACAAAGGCGCTCGAAGCATTGCATTGACAGCCTCAGTGTTTTATAATTTTTCAGTTATTTTAGTATTAATTTATAAGGAGACTATATATGCAACCTTTAGGTCTGAACGAGATTAGAGAGAGATATCTGAAGTTTTTTGAGTCCAAGGGACATTTAAGAATGCCTTCATTCTCTCTCGTTCCCAAGAACGACAAGTCGATCCTGCTGATCAATGCGGGCATGACACCTCTGAAGCCTTACTTCACGGGTGCAGAGACTCCTCCGTGCAGGAGAGTTACGACTTGCCAGAAGTGCATCAGAACACCCGACATCGAGAACGTAGGCCATACGGCACGTCACGGAACATATTTTGAGATGCTCGGTAACTTCTCTTTCGGTGATTACTTCAAGGATGAGGTCATCCCGTGGGCTTGGGAGTTCCTGACAAAGGATCTCGAGATGGATCCCAATCTCCTCTATCCCTCAGTTTACGAAGAGGACGATGAGGCATTTGAAATCTGGAACAAGGTTATCGGAATTCCTGCTGAGAGGATCACGAGACTCGGCAAGGCAGATAACTTCTGGGAGCATGGTACAGGTCCCTGCGGCCCTTGCTCTGAGATCTATTACGACAGAGGAATCGAGCACGGCTGCGGCAAGCCCGACTGCCGTCCCGGTTGTGAGTGCGACAGATTCGTTGAGATCTGGAACCTCGTATTCTCGCAGTTCGACAGACAGGAAGACGGTTCATATCTGCCTCTCGCTCAGAAGAACATCGATACGGGCGGAGGACTTGAGAGATTTGCATGCGTAATGCAGGGCGTTGAGAACCTGTTCGAAGTTGATACAGTAAGGAAGATCCTTGACACTGTCTGTGAGAAGGCAGGCAAGACATATGGCGCAAACCAGAAGGACGACGTTGCCATCCGTGTAATCACTGACCACATGAGATCTTCAACGATGATGATCTCTGACGGCGTTATCCCTTCCAATGCAGGTGCTGGCTACGTTCTTAGAAGACTCATGAGAAGAGCTGCAAGATTCGGAAGGCTCCTCGGCATCGAGGGCAAGTTCCTTGCTGACATCGCAGATGTAGTCATTGACCAGAACAAGGATGCATATCCTGAGCTCGTTTCCAAGTACACAATGATCATGACGATCATCAACAAGGAGGAGGATGACTTCCTCAGGACTGTTGAGGCTGGTACATCGATCCTTAACGACATGATCGAGAGCGCCAAGGCATCAGGTTCAACCGTGCTTGCAGGTGCTGATGCATTCAAGCTCCATGACACATATGGTTTCCCTCTGGATCTCACAAAGGAGATCGCGCAGGACAACGGACTCACAGTTGATGAGGACGGATTTGCTGCTGCCATGAAGGAGCAGAAGGAGAGAGCACGTAAGGCAACAAAGGAGAACGTTTCCGATACAGCTTGGGGCGGCAACAAGCTCCCTGACGAGCTCCTCGAAGACAAGTCTTCAACAGAGTTCCTCGGCTACGATTCACTCACATGCGAAGCCAAGCTCGTATATCTCCTCAAGGCTGATGACGAAGGCGCGCTTCACATCGTTGATGAAGTATTCGCAGGTGATAAGGCAGTTGCTATCTTCGACAAGACAACCATGTACGCTACGATGGGTGGTCAGGTAGGAGATTCCGGTAAGATCTACAGCAACGATTTCGAGGCTGTTGTCGTAGACGTTACGAAGGACAATGCTTCCAAGTATCTCCACACGATCGAGATCAAGTCCGGTTCCATCAAGGCAGGTACATCAGCAAAGATCGAAGTCGACAAGACAACAAGAATGGCTACATGCCGCAACCATACATCAACACATATCCTTCAGGCTGCATTAAGAAGTGTTCTCGGTGATCACGTTCAGCAGAAGGGTTCATATGTTGATCCTGAGAAGCTCAGGTTTGACTTCACTCATTTCGCTGCAATGAGCGATGAGGAGATCAGCAAGGTTGAAGCAATCGTCAACAACGCAATCCTTGAGGACATGCCTGTCGTTACGAGAGTAATGAAGCAGGATGAGGCACGTAAGCTCGGCGCCATGGCTTTCTTCGATGACAAGTACGGCGATGAGGTAAGAGTCGTAAGCATCGGTGATGATGTTGACAACGCTTTCTCTATCGAGTTCTGCGGCGGTACACACCTCAAGCACACATCACAGGCAGGTCAGCTCAGGATCATCTCTGAGACAGGTACGGCTTCAGGCATCAGAAGGATCGAAGCTGTAACGGGTAAGGCTTGCTACGAGATGGCAGTAGAGGACCGTGAGACGATCAGCAAGGTTGCTGAGACATTGAAGGTCAACAAGGATCAGATCGTAAAGAAGAGTGAGAACCTCTTAACTGATATCAAGTCTCTTGAGAAGGAGATCGCACAGATCCAGAAGGCAGCTGCAGGCAACGTTGCTGAGGAAGCTGTTAATTCTGCCATCACCATCGGTTCAACGAAGGTTGTAATCGCCAAGGTTGATGCACCTGATGCACCTTCATTAAGAGACATGGCTGACCAGATCAGAGACAGACTTGATAACGGATTCGTATTCCTCGCATCAGCTGTTGACGGCAAAGTGCTCTTCACTGCAATGGCAACAAAGTCAGCAGTTGATTCAGGCGCACATGCAGGCAACGTCATCAAGGAAGCTGCAAAGGCTGCAGGCGGCGGTGGCGGCGGAAGACCCGACATGGCACAGGCAGGCGGTAAGGATGTATCCAAGATCGACGATGCACTGAACGCTGCAAAGGCTGCCATCTCATCACAGATCGGAGGTTGATCATTATGTGCTTATTCTGTGACATAATCGAGGGCAAGATCCCCTCAACAAAAGTATATGAAGATGACAAAGTATTCTGCTTCAACGACATCAATCCCGCAGCACCCGTTCATGTGCTCGTGGTTCCCAAGAAGCACTTTGACGATATCAGGGATATCGCAAATGCAGAAGACGGACAGGAGTATCTCGGTGCTGTTGCGAAGGCCATCGATGTCATTGCAGAAGAGAAGGGTCTCGGCTCAGGTTTCAGAGTAATAAACAACTGCGGAGCAGACGGCGGACAGACTGTCATGCACGTGCATTTCCACGTCCTCGGCGGCGTCAAACTGAACGAGAAAATACTCTGATAATCTGATATAATAAACTATGGCTTACAACTTCTACGGATGGAGGGAGGCTTTGTGTCCTCCGGTCAATGACGAGTTTTCCTGCATTGCGGATCCGCAGATGCTGTATGACATCTTGTCAGAGATTTGGTGTGAATATACTTGCGCTCCGAGATTGAGGGGAGATTGGTCTTCTGATAACAAGACATTGGGACAGTGTTCGATCACTGCGTTCCTGGTTCAGGATATCTTCGGCGGCAAGGTTTACGGAATATTAAGGCCCGGAGGGAACTATCACTGCTATAACGTGATAGACGGCATTAAGTTCGATCTGACGAGCGAGCAGTTCGGTGACGAAGTCCTGGATTATGAAGATAATCCGGAGCAGTCAAGGGAAGTTCATTTCGCGAAGGAAGAGAAGAGACTTCGTTATGAATACTTAAGATCCGAACTCAAAAAGTATGTGGAAAGGAACAAGTCATGATGGATTTTGATTTTGGCGGACTTTCCATATCATTTACGACAGCCGCGATGCTCGTCTGCATATCGGATCTGTTTTTCACGGCCATTCAGAACAGGATGTGGAAGAAGCAGAACAAGATCTTCGTTGTCATCCTTATTGTCGTGGCTTTGAACTCCGCATGTAATTCCGTTACTTCCCTGTTCCATCCGTACGTAAAGACGTCCGAGCTTGCCAAGTATCTGTCTGAGACTGCGAGATATTTCTATTTTGTTCTGCATACGGCGTTAGCTCCGCTCGTATTCTTCTACGTTGCAAGGGTATGCGGAATATCTCTTAAGATAATGCCGGTAAGGCGGTATGCTTTATATACTCTCTTCGGTCTGTCCGAGGTGATGGCGATCATCAACCCGTTTACGAAGTGGATCTATTATGTTGATGACAACTATGAATTCCACCGCAATACAGGTGAGATAGTTATCTATGCCGTAGCCGGATTCTACCTGATACTCGCACTTGCCCTGCTGTTCAATTCCTGGAGGGGAATGAACAACAAGAGGAGACTGGGAATCGTATTGTTCTCGTCGATAGCCATTTCAGGTATCCTCATCCAGTTGCTGTCCAAGGACATGAAGGTCGAACTCTTTGCAGAGGCCATAGGTCTTACCGGTCTCATGATAATCATCGAGAATGAGGATGACAGGATCGATCCGGTAACGGGCGTGTATAACCGTCAGGCTCTCGTTACTGATCTCAGGAGTTTTGTTTATAACAAGAATCCCATACAGACACTCTGTGTCAGGATCACCACACCTGATCTTATCTTCAAGAGACCCGGTGCGGATAATAACGAGATCGTTGAGGAAGCAGTATCAGCTTATCTGAAGACTGTAGTCAAGAAGTACAACATCTACCGTGTAGGTTCGAAGAACTTCGTGCTTGTATTCTTCGAGCAGGATAATAAGAATGCGATCAAGGTCGCAGAGAAGATCAGTTCGAGATTTGATAAGCCGTGGAAGCTGTCAGATTCCATCGTTCTGCTGACTGTTGCCATACAGGTAACGGGAATCCCCGGAAGGATCAATACCATTGAAGATGCACTCTATATGTTTGAGAGCAATCCTCCGGTAAACAGCAACAAGAAGATATTCGTTGATGCCGATCTTGATTACCTGTACAGGCGAGTCAAGGTTGAGAATTCCGTAATCCACGCACTTGCGGAAGGCAGATATGAAGTCTATTACCAGCCGACTTATTCTATAGTGGACCGCAAACTGCACGGTGCCGAGGCACTCATAAGGATGCACGACAACGAGATGGGAATGGTATTCCCTGATGAATTCATTCCGATCGCCGAAGAGACGGGCATCATCGATGCCATTGACGATTTTGTCCTGCTGGAAGTTTGTAAGCTCGTTAAGAGTGAGAAACTTGAAGAGACAAGCATGGACTGCATCAACATCAACCTGTCCATGCTCCAGTGCATGAAGCCTGATTTTGTTGAGCATATAAGCGGTATCGTTGAGGAGTCGGGAGTAAGCAAGAATTTCATTAATTTCGAGATCACGGAGTCCATCGCAGCTGACAGTTACAAGATCTTAAGCAGGGTCGTATCACAGCTCCGTGAAGAGGGATTCAGGGTCTCGATGGATGACTATGGAACAGGTTATTCCAACATGAAGGCTCTCTTCTCCATGGATCTCGACGTCGTTAAGATCGATAAGAGCATCCTCTGGGAAGCTGAGAAGAGCGAGCTCGGAGGCATCATCCTCAAGAACAGCATCCAGATGATCCACCAGATGAACCGTGAGATCCTCGTTGAAGGCGTTGAGACTGAAGAACACATCAAGCTCCTCGAGCCTCTCAAGATCCACTATCTGCAGGGTTATTTCTTCTCGAAGCCCGTTCCGCGCGACAAGTTCTTAGAGATCGTCCGAAGCAGCAATGTATAAAGTATTATCCTGCATCTACTTAGTGGCTTGTCTCATTTTCGACAGCCTTGGGGCAGGTTTCTTTACGATCACAGTCTTCTTATTTTCCGTGAAGCGGAGGGTGTTAGACGTTGACATAGCAGCTGCTTTTGCGTTCGTATTCATCTTCCTTCTGGCAATAAGCCTTACGGGTTTCTTAAGGGTGTTGGATGGGAAAAAGAAGATAATAAGATGCACCCTGATGATGAAGATGACACTTATCCCCGCATGTTTTACCGGCATATACATCAGCATACCGGTATTCACGGCGGCATTGTTCTTCTTCGTGCTGACCGTAATATGCGTGATCCTGGCGATCTGGTACTGCCGCAAAGTCCATAAGGTCACGGGTACACCTGTGGTGATCCATGCATTTACGACATACAACGCGGGAATCTATTGGAACAATGCATTGGCTGAATACATGCGGTACCAGGGGATCGATAAGCTGCCTGAGAAGTCTCCTGATACTGAAAAGGCGGAGATTGTTAATAACTACGCGTCAATGCCGGTGATCTACCTTCTTAAGTGGCTGATCGACAGGCAATACATGTCTGAGATATTCTACGAACATGTTAACGGCGGATGGCATACCGTTAACTGGGATGACATCACTCCTCTTGAGTTTTTCCGCACGGAAATGGGATACATCATGTACAGGGACTATGTCAGGGGTGATGTGCTTGGATTCCTGGACGGATATTTCGATGTGGCAGAAGTAAGCAATCTTGATACGGTCTGGTATGGGTTTGATTATTATGAGGCCGTAGGATCTTCGGAGGGGTATTACTACTGCGTGGAATACTCTGATGCGGTGTACGAACGCCTGGCGGAGATATTCGACAGGAGATACCGTAATGTATCAGAAAGCACTGATCATAAGGCAATAAGCAGGGATCAGTTAGATAAAGAAAAACTTGTCAGAACGAAGATAAAGGACGATACTGTTTATGTGACAGCTGATTCCTGCGCATTGTTTGAGAGAGCGAAGGTGAGAGCCCGTCTCTATCAGGTGTTGAACAAGGATGTGATTGTCACGGACGAAGCATTTTACGCTGATGATCAGACCGTTCCCAAGAGCCTTGTTGTAACGGCGAAGGCAGGTCAGAGAGTCAGGTTCTTGCAAGTTATAAAAGTATGGGAATAACGGAATAATGACTGAATTACTGATAAAGCTTTTTATCAAGGAAGACGGTGATGCGAACAACAACAGGCACAAGTACGGCCTGATGGCTGGCATCGTCGGCATCTGCTGCAACATCCTGCTCGCGGCAGTGAAGGTTGTAACGGGTATCCTGACAAGTTCCGTGTCGATCGCATCAGATGCCGTAAACAATGCTTCCGATTCCATTTCATCAATCGTTACACTCATCGGTTTTAAGATAACGGGCAAGCCGGCTGACAAAGAGCATCCGTTTGGTCACGGAAGAGCTGAATACATAACGGGTTTTGTCATTGCCGCAGCGGTCATAGCAGTAGCCCTCAACCTCTTCAAGGAATCAGTCTATGACATATTCCACCCTAAGGAACTTGACGTCAGCATCGCGACCATAGTGATCCTGTCCGTATCGATCCTTCTAAAGCTCTGGATGTCACTATTCTATTCCAAGATCGCAAAGAAGATCTCTTCCGAGGCGATGCGCGCCACGGCAAATGACAGCAGGGCAGACTGCCTTACGACAGGAGTTGCACTGATCTCCGTTGCGGTAATGCTCATCTGGAACATCAACATCGACGGCTACGCGGGCGCAGTCGTATCACTCATCGTTGTTTACTCCGGATTCAAATCCGCGAAAGAGACGATCGAGCCCCTCCTCGGCACGGCTCCTGATAAAGGCAAGATCAAGCAGATCGAAGAGATCTGTGAGCCGATCGACGAGATAATCGGCGTTCACGACATCATGATCCACGAGTACGGTCACGATGTGGCGATCGCATCTCTTCACGTTGAGATGCCCTATACATTATCGCTTGTCAAGGCGCATGAGCTGGTCGACCATATTGAGAGGAAGATCGTATCTGAGGGAATAGTTTCCGAGGTAACGATACATATCGATCCCGTCATGATCGATGATGAGGAGATGTTAGCTCTCCGCGAGGAAATAACGGAGCATTTCGCGGGTATCAATGGCGATATCGAGGTGCATGATTTCCGTCTCATACGTTCAGGAGATCACGACAGGCTCGTGTTCGAGATGATCGTTCCATATGATCTTGACTTGCCTGATGAAGATATCAGAAAAGACGTTGAGTCAAGGCTGGAAGGACGTCCGGTCCCCGTCAGGCTGTCCCTCAAGATAGTCAGAAAATGATGATAAAACAACACTAATAATGGTATAATTACTTTATTAAGTTCAATTTGGAGGTGTTATATGGCTGACGAATCAACTAATACCAATTCATCCCTTGCAGATGCTATCCTGGCGGAGACAGCTGATCTCTATGAGGAGCCTGTGAAGGAAGAGAAGGAAGTAAAGGAAGTCAAGGAAGTAAAAGAGACTAAGCCTGAGCCCAAGAACACTTCCAAGGACAATGACATCGACATCGATAAGCTGTTCGAAGAACCTGCGAAGAAGGATGGATCCATTGTTCCTGCCGTTCAGGAGAAGTCGGCTGCAGTCCTGGCCATTGAAGCCAAGGAGAGGGAGAAGTTTGAGAGGAAGGCTGAGCGTGAGGCAAGGCAGAATGCAAAGCGTAATGCCAAGCGTGCGAGACTTCAGGCCTTGATCGACAAGTGCCCTAACGAGTATAAGCCTGTTAGCGTATCAACATATTTCTGGCTTGGCGTTCTGTCGTTCCTGCCCGGAATCGGTTTCCCTGCAACGATCCTGTTGTCCATTTTCCCGATCAACAAGAACGTAAAGAACTTTGAGCGTGCGATCCTCATCTATTATTGCATCTGCATCATCCTGACTCTCATCGGCATGATCATCCTGTTCTTCCTTACGCCTAACGACAGGAAGAATGAGATACTGGCAGCATTTGATAAGATCGCTCATGCGTTCAAGTAATAAAGTTTATAATTCATATCATTCCCGGCAACTTGTAGTTGTCGGGATAATTCTATAGTAAATGAAGCATAGTTTAATAAAAAACGATAAGTTTTCCATCTTTGAAGTTATAAGTGAATCTCGCTTAGAGTTGATGGGATTAGCTTCAATTTGGATTCTTTGTTTCCACAAAATCTATTCTTTTTTCACTTCTGATGTACCTGTGTTGAACACGGTTGATTCCTTGATAGTTACATCCGGTTATTCTGGAGTTGATGTTTTTTTGTTGTTGTCAGGAATGGGATTAGTATTTGCATTGGACAAAAACTCCAGTATTAAACGCTTTTATTACAGAAGAGCGAGAAGATTATTTTTGCCATATTTGGTTGTTAGTATACTAATTGCGTTAGCTAATGAATGGTCTCTTATTTATTATCTTAAAGCGGTTTCTGGCTATAGTTTTTTATTTGAAGATGTTCATGCTCTACTATGGTATGTCCATACAATCTTGATATTCTATCTGTTTTTCCCTCTATATTACTACGTGGTTAAATCATCTAAACATAAAGATGTAGTGGTTGCTATCGCTTTTCTTCTTTCAGTTATTTTCCCGACAGTGTTGACGTTTTTTGATCTTAAAATAGTAGGTTTGAGCTATCTTTCAAACCGTATCCCCATTTTTATTACGGGAACAGCTATTGCATTTGCTCGAAATAGACCAGAACAGAGGATTAAAAAAGGGCATATTATAGTTTGCTCTATAATTTTCTGTTTCTGGTTATTGTTGATGTACAGTACATTGCCGAATATCAATCCGATCGTTCCTTTGAACTATATTCCCGATTATGTTTTGCTTGCTTATTTAGTAGCTGTATCATTAACTATATTGGTTTCTTATCTGTTTGGAAGAATTAGTAAAGACTCGTTTTTGAGAAAGGTTTTGAGAAAAATCGGTGTTATCAGTTTTGAACTATACTGCGTACAAGAATCTTTAACTATATTTGTTTCAAAATTGATTGGAGAGCATATCCACATTTCAAATGCTTTTGCAATTAAAGTGATTCGCAATATAGCCTGTTTAGTATCTTGTTTTGTGGTTGCGTATTTGCTTCATCTAATGAATGAGAAAATAATGCAAGTAGTTGATAAGCGGGTATTATATAATCATAATAAACAAAAAAACGGCGGAGGATAAGCCCATGATCTATGGTGTGAATATAGTCAATTTCGACGTGTTCGATGATGATAAGGCCGGAATACTGATGGACGAGAGCATTGCCGGCAGCAATGACATGAGGCTAAGGGGCCTTAATGCGCTGATCGGACGCAACAATACCGGTAAGACCAGCTTTATCAATTCACTGTCATTCCTGAAGGATACTGTAACGGGAAGCGTGTCTGAGGCTTCTATAAGCAGGGGGCGCCCGGGCTTCTACAAGATGCTGATCGATACGGAAAAGCCTGCAGTCTTCAGGATATTCTTCAAGATATTCAACCCGGAGACGAAGGAGAAGGTATATCTCCAGTATGAACTGACCATATCTGCAGGCGTGTTCAAGAGCCCTGAGATCACATCAGAGAAGGTCTTGCGTTCCATTGACAAGGACGGACAGAAGGTAATAGAGACCGTCATGGAACTTAATGACGGAACAGGTCATGTTGCGGGCCATAACACAAAGATCCAGGATCATCATCTGACTGCATTAGGCGTATACGGCAATATCGCTGAATATGAGGAGATAAGCCTCATATACCATGAGATATCGACATGGTTCTTCTGCAAGTTCTCCAGTGATGAGCAGAGCACGTTCAGGGACCAGAATTATTATGCTGACGGCAACGCCCCCGGCGGACATAAGCACCTTAACAGTCACGGAACCAATCTCGATAACGTGCTGGAGTACCTTAAGGCGAGTGATCCTGATTATTATGAGAAGTGCGTTGAGGAGATCAAGTCCAGGATCCCCGTTATGAAAAAGAAGAAGAATCTTCCCGAGACATTAACGGAGAGCCCTGACAGGTTATTCCTCTATCTGCTCCTGCTTAGAGACCCCAATCCCAAGTCTGCGATCTTCATCGAGGCTCCCGACAAGGATCTCTATCACGATATGGTCGATGTGCTTGCAACGGAGTTCAGGGAATTCACGATCAGGCACAGGTTCAGCCAGATCATTTTCTCGACGCATAATCCGTATATCGTCGAGTCGATGAGTCCCAAGGAGATCTGGGTATTCACGAGGTCTTATGCGAAGGAAGCAGGAGACGTGAAGATCAGGTGTGCAGCAGAAGATACGCTCGTACGCGAGCTCTTCAGTCAGGGCGTAGGCATGGGTGCCATCTGGTATGGCGGACATTTGGATGAGAAGACGGGATTTGAAGATGAGAATTGAGATCCTGACAGAAGATAAATCCGGCGCAGTAGTCGTCGAGAGAATGGCAAAGGCCATCTGCGAAGGTATTGGCTGTGATGCCGATATCAAGGTAAGACCTCACAGAGGGTGCGGCAGCATGCCCAAGGACCCTGATGTGAAGCCGGTGCCGTTCGCATCGTCTCTCCTGGAACTCCTCCCGGCCAAATGCAGGGCTTACAACAAAGTATTCGAAGGTGATAAGTTCGTGCTCGTCGTTGTCATGGATTCTGATGACAAGGATCCCGATGAACTGCGCAGCGAACTCTACGAATGCACGCACAGGTATGCGCCTTCGATTAGATCAGTCATCGGTCTGTGCACGGAGGAGATCGAAGCGTGGCTCCTGGGCGACCGCAAGGCCGTCATGAGGGCGTATCCGGATCTTGACATACCTAGTTACAACACATACATCCAGGACAGCGTTTGCGGCACGTGGGAGAAGCTATGCCGTGTCATCTGCCCAGATGATTATGATGAGATAATCGACATCGGATACCCGGCTGTCGGCAACTATAAGGCGAGATGGGCTGAGGAGATATCGCAGTACATGATCCCTGAGGACAACATATCTCCGAGCTTCAAGCTGTTCATGAACGCACTGCAGGTCGCAGCGGATAATCCTACTCCCGTTAGCCTGCGTTCAGGCGTCAGGAGACGCTCTTTCTGAGGTCACAGATGGCAAAACATATCTACTGTCATATTCCTTTCTGCGCCTCGAAATGCCCTTACTGCGACTTCTATTCCTTTCCCGGCATGTCTTGTGATGTACAGGAGAAGGTCATCGAGTCGATGATACATGAGATAAGCCGGGCTGAAGTTAATGAGAGCATATCGACCATCTACATCGGCGGTGGAACGCCTTCGTATATTCCTGCAGAACTCATCGTTAAACTGATGACGGCAATAAAGGAACATTTCGATGTGGAGGAAGATGCTGAGATCACGATAGAAGTAAATCCGTCGTCGCTAACTTCTGATAAAGCTGTTCAGTACAGGAACATAGGCATCAACAGGGCATCAGTGGGTGTCCAGTCACTTCATGATGATATCCTTAAGACGTTGGGAAGGATACACGACCGCGCCAAGGCGGCAGAATGCATCAACATCCTTAAGGATGCGGGATTTACGAATATATCTGCAGACCTGATAATAGCTGTTCCCGGGCAGGAGATGAGTGACGTTCTTGAGGATCTTGACTGTCTTTGCGAACTTGGCGTAAGTCACATAAGCACGTATTCATTATCGATCGAGGAAGGAACGCCGTTCTACAGGCTCTACAATGACGTGATCGAGGACATCGTTCCCGTCGATAAGGAGAGGGAGATGTATCACACTCTCCGCAGGACACTTGAAGAGAAGGGATATCATCCGTATGAGATATCAAACGCATCCGTCACGGGATTTGAGAGCAGACATAATTCATCTTACTGGGAAGGCGATGAATACTACGGCTTCGGACCGGGAAGTCATGGTTATATAGATAGCTGTCGATATAAACACGGTGATGACATTGAAGCTTACATTGCTGACCCGGTAAGTACGGTTACGGAAGAAGTCATGACGGAAGAAGATAAGATGAGGGAGTATCCGTTCCTTAAGCTTAGGACCTCCAAAGGCATATGCATAAAGGCTTTTGAGGAGAGATTCGGCATGGATCCGCATGAAGTATTCAAGGATGCAATAACAAAAAACATAGATGAAGGTTATCTTGTTGAAGAGGACGGATACATTCATCTGACGTCTTCGGGGATCGACTGGTGCAACAAAGTCTCAGCTGACTTCCTGTAGACAGATATTTGATATTTATCTATATTGTTTTTCACTCTGAAACTTGTTATAAATTAGCTATCTGACTTCATAATACAGGAGGTTCGTCATATGGATAATTTTACGTTCTACAGCCCCACTTATTTTGTATTCGGTAAGAATGAAGAGAATAATGCAGGACACTATGTAAAACGCTTTGGCGGAAGCAAGGTCCTTATCCATTATGGCGGCGGTTCCGCAGTAAGATCCGGACTCATCGGAAGGGTCAGGGATTCACTTACGAAGGAAGACATCCCGTTTGTTGAACTTCCCGGCGTTAAGCCCAACCCGAGATCGGGACTCGTTTATGAGGGTATCGATCTGTGCCGCAAGGAAGGCGTTGATCTCATCCTCGCAGTAGGCGGCGGTTCTTCCATCGATTCAGCCAAGGCAATTGCAGC
>Ga0265298_10005193_pt1 | contig 16425 bp, 10 predicted proteins | sample AusTroGonzalo_MG_3_FD_193486 | JGI IMG/M metagenome (GOLD analysis project Ga0265298, IMG submission 193486) | Bovine rumen microbial communities from tropical cattle in Woodstock, Queensland, Australia - Gonzalo_01 | ecosystem: Host-associated > Mammals > Digestive system > Stomach > Rumen ... | reverse complement strand
AACAGATTACCTACCACTACGTTCAAGTCGAGGACTGCCGCGTCTTCTACCGCGAGGCTGGTTCGCCCGAAAAACCCACCATCCTTCTTCTGCATGGCTTCCCCAGCAGCAGCCACATGTTCCGCGACCTGATGCCTGAACTCAGCGACGAGTTCCATCTGATAGCCCCCGACTTCCCATCATTCGGACAGACGGAAAGCCCCAGCCGCGAGGAGTTCACATACAGCTTCGACCATCTTGCAAAGATTGTGGACAAGTTCACCGAAGCCGTCGGGCTGACGAAGTTCGCCTTGTATGTCTTCGACTACGGCGCACCCATCGGCTACCGCTTGGCGATGTGGCATCCAGAGCGCATCACGGCCATCATTTCACAGAATGGCAATATGTACGAGGAAGGCTTGGGCAAGAAGTGGGAGGCTCGTCGTGCCTATTGGAAGAACCCGACACCAGAACTTCGCCAGCAGTTCGCCTCAGCCTACGCGCTGGAGACCATCATAGGCCAGTACACCTACGGCACGCCCGAGGGCAGCGTAGGTCCCGACGGCTACACGCTCGACTACTATTATGTCAACCTCCCCGGACGCGCCGAGATGCAGAACGACCTTATTCTTGACTACCGCTCCAATGTCGCCCTCTATCCTGAGTTCCAGAAATATCTTCGCGACAACCAGCCGCCGCTGTTGGCCGTCTGGGGCGAGAACGACCCGTCGTTCATCCCTGCCGGAGCCGAAGCCTTCAAGCGCGACCTGCCCAATGCCGAAATCCATTTCGTCCCCAGCGGACACTTCGCCCTCGAAAGCCACCATACGGAGATTGCAAGATTGATGAAGGAGTTCCTAAAAAGAGTTTCATCGAAGACTTCTGGGAATATGTAAATAGTCGGAGGTAATTTTATGAACAAGGTACGAATCACAGCTATTCGCCAGACGGTCTATCCCGACCTGATGGCAAAGTATGAGAATCCCATTGAACATGCTTGCGATGTCAGGGAGGGTCAGCAGTGGGTTTCTATCGATGGGCAACAGCCTGAAGGTTTATGTCCCTCTGCATGGGAATCCATGAGGCCGTTTGTGGAGTCTTTAGCAAGGGGCGAAGGCAACTTCTTCGACGGATGGATGCAGAATCCGATGAGCGCAATGATTAGCTGCAACGATGGTTTCCGTCCGTTCAGCTTCTACATTGAAGTGACAGAGCAGTGAGCGCAGAGTAATGCAATTAACAAATACTATGAGAACTATGATAAGAAACTTTTCTTTTTACATTTTTGCTGCATTCATGGCAGTCTTTACGCTGTCGGTCAATGCACGAGAGAAGACAGCAGACAGCGCGAGTCGTCCCGTCAAATGGTACGATAAAATCAAGCTCAGTGGCTACGGGATGCTGCAGTATCAGTTTGAGGACAAGGAAAACAACAAGCACAACTATTTCAACCTTCGTCTGATGCGTCTGAGCTTAGACGGTAAAATTAGCGACTTCGACTGGCGCGTTCAGATGCAGGGCACCAGTGCCAAAGGGCCTGGTGAACCCACGGTGATGCTCGTCGATCTCTATACGGAGTGGGTTAAGTTCGATGCGTTTCGCATCAAGGTCGGTCAGTTCAAACGGCCTTTCACCTTCGAGAATCCTGCGCATCCCATCACACAGGGATGGTATGCATACGCCTTGGTCATCAACGCCCTCTCCGCTTTCGGTGACCGTACGGGTGAGAAGAATTCCGCAGGACGCGACATTGGCATTCAAATTCAGGGCGACCTGTTTAAGAATGCATCGGGACGTCGCCTGCTGCATTATCAGGGAGGTGTCTTCAATGGCGAGGGCATCAACATGTGGGACAAGAATCAAGGCAAGGACTTCATTGGCGGTCTGTGGGTGATGCCCATCCAGGGGCTTCGCATAGGTGCTTTCGGATGGACGGGAAGTCGCGGAGGGATGACCGACCCGATAACAGGCGAGACAATCAGTATCAGGAAGAACCGTTATGCGCTCTCTGTAGAGTACGACAAAAACGAATATACTTTCCGCGCCGAGTATCTGCATAGCCAGGGATGGGGTGCAGAAGGTTCGGGAAGCACCACCGTTGATTACACGAAGGGCGACAAGGCAGACGGCTGGTATGTCCTCGGCATTGTGCCGGTCATCAAGAGCAAGCTCCATGCCAAGGCCCGCTACCAAACCTATCGCAGCAAAAAGAGCTGGAACAGTGCCAAGACGATGTATGAGGTGGGTGTGAACTACTATTTCACCAAGAACATACAACTGAATGTGGAGTACGCCCGCGTCAACGACCGCACTATTACCATCCCCGGCAAGCACAACTACAATTTCTTCGACGCACAGCTGGACTTCCGCTTCTGAAGAAATAACACAACGGATTGCACGGATTAAACGGATTTTAGCAATGCTGATTATCAGCAACTAAGATAATCCGTATAATCCGTGCAATCCGTTGTTCTTATTATGACACAGCCTCCTTAGTAAGCCCGAAGGACGGCCTTGCCACCTTCTACCTTTATATATATGCCTTTTGGCAAGTTGCCTTCAGACCGCTCAGGGAGTTTGCGGCCGCTGAGGTCATAGAATGCCCTCTCTTCGTCGTTCACCCTTTGAGGGATTACGTCGATTGCTGTCAGGTCGTCGATAGCGTGGTATTTGAGCACGAAGTCTGTGGCGCACCACCAGCCCTCGCGGTTGTCGCTCGTGCCGTCGGCTTTGCCGAAACTGTGCCACTTGCCTGCTTCGGCACCTTGCTTGGAGCCGACAAAACCCAGCGTCAGCGAGCCGTTAGGCTCCACATAAATGGGCGTAGTGGTCAAGGTGTCCCAATGGTTCTCCACAGGCATGTCGTAATATGCTCTCGTTATGACAGGCGTGACAACCTCTGCGCCGTTGCTTCTGAGATAGCCGTGCTGGTCGGAGATGCAGAAATGCTCTGTCATCGCCTTGCATTCAAGCTGGTAGTATCCCTCGGTGAGGTTGGTGAGCGTCTGCCTTATCTCCATTGTGGCATTTTGCTGAGTGGTGCTCCACCAAGCGTTCCAGCACGTCTTTCCAAACTTGGTGGCAGCCTTTTGGTCGCCATCCTTGTATGTTCCCACCTTCACCTCCCATCCGGTAGATTTCTCGCCAGCGAAGGATGGGTTCTTGGGCTGCACGGTGGCCTTGGAGAAAGGAAGCTTACTCGTCAACATATCGTTAAGCAAGTTGTACGTCGCATTCAGCCGTTGTGCAGTTTGCGCCTCGTTCATATCGTTCAGGAGGCCGAGCATCTCCTGATACTCTGGACAAGGACGTTCGGCAATGGCTTGCAAGGTGGTGGTGATGACGCCGATTTTCCCTTTGTTTCTGATTGCGGAAAGATGCTCGTCCAGTATGGTCTCTGCCTCTGCCATTGCTGCCATGTCTGTGCCAGTAATGGCATTCATGCGGGCATCGAGGTCGTCGTTGAGGAACGGATAGGCCGTGTTGTAGGCTTTCTGCGCCTCGGCTCTAAGCCTTGCCTTCTCGATGCCGTCTGCCACAGCCTCTTCGCGAGTCGGGAAGAGCCTGCGCAGCTGCAAGTCGTCTATCTGCGCCTTTGCATCCAATGTGCGACAGGAAAGGATGCCGTAAGCGTATTCGCCACTGTTGAAAGTATAGGTATCGGCGTGCCAGTTGGCGTCGGTCGTGGCTCTGCAAACCTGTTTGGTCAGGGACGTCCCATTATTGGAGAAATAGAAGAACATGTAGTTGCTGCCGTTCCTCGATGCAATGCGGAAGACATAGTTCTCTCCCGGGACAAGGTCGATGGCGGTCTTTATGGCGGCACTTGTGTTGGTGCTGCCAGTGAGATGGGACTGCAGGTAAGGTCCTCCGCCAAAGCCTCCGTCGCCTACGACCTGAAATTGAGGCTCGGCAAGCATTTGGCCTGTGCCGCTCGTCCATGTGGTGAAGCCGAGGTCAAAGCCTCCATTCGGGAACACATTGCCGCCTGCATAGTATTTCTCTCCGTCAATCTCGAAGGCATCGCCCAAGCACAGTTCGTCGATGGTGTAGTATTCCTTGCCGAACAGGTCAATGAGGTGAACGCGGTACAGGATGTTCTCGTCGTCATTGTCAATCGTATAGGTATAGTTCGAGGCTGTCTCTTTCTGCCGAATCGTGTCGAGAACGACCCAACCGCCGGAGTCGTCCTTCATCTGTACCTCCATCAGCTGATTGTATTCGCCATTGGCATCGTACCACGACAGGCGCGTCTTGCCAGTCGAGAGCATGCGCTGCGTGAACTTGGATGGCGGGTATTGGGGCGGTGTGGTGGGTATGAAGTCGTATTTGCCATTATAGCCCAAGCCTGCGCTGATGCCTGCATAGTATTGCCCGGCCTCGGTCAGGCTGCCGTTCTTATAGAGCTTGGACGGGTCGCGTTCGGAGTTCCAGTAGTAGTAGCGTTCGATGCAGTCGTTGCTGTTAAGCACAGGGCAGATGCGCCTCAGCACCTCGGCATTCTGACTTTCGGTGACGCCGCTGGCAAAGGCGCCGTTGCTGTTCCACGAAGCGCCCCACACCCATTCGGAAATCCAGACGGGGCGGCCTGTCGTGTTCGTCCAGTTGCCGATGGTGCCGAAGTTGCTTTCTGGCCAGTAGCAGTGCAGGTCGATGATGTCGCAACGCCAGCCACGGGCATCTATGCTGTCTATGAATCGCTTGATGTAGCCGGTGCCGTTGGTGTAGTCGCTGCCGTCCCACGACGAAGGCGAGCAGAGACGCATACCCGTTGCCATGAGGTCTTCCCAGTTGGCAAGCACAGCATCCACGTCTTCTGTCTTCCCCTTGGGGTCGTCGGAGGTGTTCATCGGCTCGTTGTTGGTCTTCATGTGCGGGGAGGTGGTGCAGGCACCCAAAGCCGACGGCGAGGGATAGTTCTCGTAGATGTGATGGGGGACATTCTCCACATCGGGTGCCATGCTGGTGGTCGTGCCCCAAGTGTAGGTGCTGGTGACGTTGAGGGCAGCACAGGCGGCATCGTTTCCACCGGATGCGGCAAGCTGCGGCTTGCCCGTATCATACCATTTGAAGATGCGGTATGAGGTAATCTTCTTGTCGAGTACAGGAGGCAGGGTCGGCACCTCGAGGTCTTTGTCGGCGGCGATGAAGCAACGGCTGTAGCCACGTCCTTTGGCCTGTGTGGAGAATGTGACCATGTAGCCGCGTTTCAGCTTGAAGGAGCGGATGCGGTTGTTCAGCTTCGCGTCGGTCAGCGTGTTCATGTAGCCGCCGCTGTTTTCGGTGCCAAAGCTGTTGCACGACTCGCCCTCATACTTCTGCTCAGAATAGACGGTCAGCGGTTTGAAGCCGCTTTTGTAGGGCAGGATGATGCAGCCCTTGTCCCAGAGCTTCACTTGACAGTTGCTGCCATTCACGGCTTCTTCGCCCTCTATCTGCACATGGGTGAGCCAGTTGCTGATGGCGACAGAAGGCTTTATTTTCGTCATGATAACCACAGCATGTTCGGTGTTGACGATGTTCACCAGTCCTTCGTCCGTAAAAGGTGTGGTACTCGTAATCTGGTAATCCAGGTTGTCGGTGATGGTTACTTGTGTTGAGACTCTCGCAATGGAGGTCTTCCTGTTGGCTGCCCAGATGCTCAACGGCAGACATAGGCAAAGGATGGTAAGGATGCGTCTGTTCATAGATTGATGTTTTTATACGCTGACAACGCCTTTGATGGCGGGCCAAGGATTATAGTCTTCGAGGGTAAAGTCTTCGTACTGGAATTGGAAGATGTCTTTCACTTCCGGGTTGATGCGCATACGCGGCAGCTTGCGAGGTTCGCGGCTGAGTTGCAGATGCACTTGGTCGAGGTGGTTGAGGTAGATGTGTGTGTCGCCTGTCGTGTGGATGAAGTCGCCTGGCTGGAGTCCGCACACCTGTGCCATCATCATGCAGAGCAGGGCATACGAGGCGATGTTGAAAGGCACGCCAAGGAAGCAGTCGGCGCTGCGCTGGTAGAGTTGCAGGGAGAGTCGGCCAGCCTCCCCCGCCCCCTCCCGAGGCGGGGAGACGTAGAACTGGAAGAAGGCGTGGCAGGGCGGCAGGTTCATGTTCTTCAGGTCTGCCACGTTCCAGGCCGAGACGATGATGCGGCGGCAGTCGGGGTCGTGCTTGATGGTATCGACAGCCTGCTGTATCTGGTCGATGAAGCCGCCGTCGTAGTCGGGCCAAGAGCGCCACTGGTAGCCGTAGATATGTCCGAGGTCGCCTGTCACAGGGTCTGCCCATTCGTTCCAGATGCGCACGCCCCGCTCCTGCAGCCAATGGGCGTTGGTGTTGCCTTGCAGGAACCAGAGCAGTTCGTAGATGATGCTCTTCAGGTGCACCTTCTTTGTGGTGAGCAGAGGGAAGCCTTCGCTCAGGTCGAAGCGCATCTGATGGCCGAAGATGCTGATGGTGCCTGTGCCGGTGCGGTCTTCCTTCTTAACTCCTTCGTCGAGGATGCGGCGCAGCAAGTCTAAGTATTGTTTCATTTCCTTATATAGTCAACAAAGTCAAAGTTTTGGTCGTGTTTCTCGTCTTTTTCGTGTGCCTCGCGGAAGGCAACTTCCCATTCGCTGCGGTCGAAGGCAGGGAAGAAGGCATCTGCCTCTGCCGGCATGTCGTGTACTTCTGTCAGGCAGAGGCGGTCGGCTAAGGGCAGTGCTTCGGCATAGACACTTGCACCGCCGATGATATAGACATCCTCCTTCGGGGAGCAGCTTGCGAGGGCTTCTTCGAGGGAGGCAAAGCATTCTGCATCAGGGAAGTCTTGCTTGGAGCGAGTCAGGACGATGTTCCTGCGGTTGGGCAGTGCGCCCTTTGGCAGGCTCTCGAAGGTCTTGCGCCCCATGATGATGGTGTGACCTGTGGTGAGCTCCTTGAAGCGGCGCAAGTCGGCAGGCAGCCAGTAGAGAAGCTTGCCCTCAAGTCCGATGGCATTGTTCTCGGCTATGGCGGAGATTATATTTATCATATATTTGGGAGTTAAATCGGGGAGTTATAAAGAGGAGTTATGATAAGGAGTTATGAGGGGCCGATTGTAATGGCTCATTATAACTTCCCATTTTAACTTCTCATCATAACTCCTCATCATAACTTCTATTTATTTCAAAACTCCTTTTCCTTTGAGGAACTCGCTTATTCTCTCTAAATACGTGTAGCTGCCTGTACCTGGGGAAGCACTTCTTTGGAAGCAGTGGTTGCGCTTCGCGAGGATGTGCAGTTCGCTCTGAATGCCCATTGCACGCATCTTCTCCCATGTCTTGACGGAGTTCATGGCTGCCCACACATCTTCGTCACCATGCACGAAGAGCATCGGGGCGGTCTTGAGGTCGAAGTTGAACTCCGGGACAAGGACAGCACTGTCGTCCGTGCCGCTCGTCGAGTTGTGCTCCTCTGTGCCGTCGGTGAGGGCGTAGGCGGGATAGATGCCGATGCCCCACTGCACGTTGCAAGGCTGCTTGTCGAGGTTGTCGATGGGCAGGTAGGCCTGCTGCACGGACGAGGTCACGCCCATGAGCGTGAGGTGTCCGCCGGCACTGCTACCCATGATGCCGATGTTGTTCGGGTCGAGGCCGTAGTCGGCGGCTTTGCTCTTCACGAGGCGGATGGCTCTCTGCAAATCCTGCCAGGCCGAGATGTGCTTCTTCAAACCTGTCTCTGGGGCAGGACGCGGCGTGCGGTAGCGCATCGTCACCACCGCCATACCGAGGCTGTTGAGGTAGCGGCGGGCGGGAGCCACCTCGAAACCGTCGGGGCCATTGCCGTTGTAGCTGCCGCCCGAATAGATAATCTGTATGGCTTTCGTCTTGAGGTTGGCCGGGATGTGCCACTCGATGTAGGGCGTGCATTGGTTTTCCTGCGGATAGGGCATCTTACCGTCGGGCCAGATGTTCTCCTTGACGTACTTCGCACGGTCGTTGTCGTTGTCGTAACGCTTCATTATCTCCACTTCGGGCTGAATGGGACCAAGCAATCCCATCTGCTGCAGGAACTCGATGCCGCGCTCCAAGCCGAAGGCACCATGTCCCTTGCCAGGGTAGAGATGCAGCTCGGCAGGAATCTTCCGCTTGCGCAGCTGGCGGAACACCATCGTGGAGGCATTGGGGCTGTAGGGGTCATTGCCACCGTGGTGCAGGCTCATGGGGCAGGTCATCTCGTCGAAGTGGAAGATGGTGTCGAGCTTGACATCAGGCCCATAGCCGAGGCGCACGTTCGGCGTACCGCCCTCGCTGTCGCTGAGAGCGTAGGCAGGGGCATTGACGATGGCGAAGTTGATGTGGCAGGGCACGTCGTCGAGGGCATCGACAGGGGCGTAGGCCGGTGTCTGCGAACTGGTGGCCAGCAGCAGAGCCAGATGCGAGCCTGCCGACATGCTGATGGTGCCTATCTTCTCGGCATCGAAGCCGCGCTTCCCTGCCTCGCTTCTTACCATGCGGACAGCCCGCTGACCATCTTCCCAAGCCGTCTTGTAGATGGGTAGCCCTTCGGGACGAGGCGTACGATAGACGAAGTTGACGCATTGGAAGCCAAGCTCCGTGAAGCGCTCCGTCCAGAGACTGATGAGTCTGTTGTCGCAGGTGTTGTTGTAGCCGCCGCCGGAGATGAGAATCATGCAGCCGCCGTTGGGCGTGGTGGGCTTCTCCATCCACTCCAAATAGGGCATACGGCTCTTGTCGGGGTTGAAGCCCTCGGCATTGACTTCTGCTGTCATTGCCGCAATCTGCTGGGGCTGCGTGTCGGGCATCTTGCCTTTCGGCCACAGAGCGACATGCTTGCCAGCCTGAACACTCAGGAATGTAGAAAATAAGAGAATAAGGAAATAAGATAGCCTCTTCATATTTTGAATTTTGAATTTATTGATTTTGAATTTCGTGCATTCGCGCGATGTACTTCCCGATGATGTCGAACTCGATGTTGACGACCGTACCGGGCTTGATGGCATGGAAGTTGGTGTTCTCGAAGGTGTAGGGGATGATGCAGACCTGGAATGTGTCGGCTGTGGGACGGCACACGGTGAGGCTGACGCCGTTGACCGTCACGCTGCCCTTATCGACGGTGAAGTAGCCGTGCCGGACCATCTCCTTCGTGCTCTCGTACTTGAAGGTGTACTGGTGGCTGCCCTGCTGGTCTTCGACGGCGATGCAGGTGGCTGTCTGGTCAACATGCCCCTGCACGATGTGGCCGTCCAGCCTGCCGTTCATCAGCATCGAGCGTTCCACGTTCACCTCGTCGCCCACATTAAGCAGCCCGAGGTTGCTGCGCTCCAAGGTCTCGCGCATAGCGGTGACGGTGTAGGTTGATTGGTCAATGGTCAATGGTGAATGGTCAATGGCAACGACGGTGAGGCATACGCCGTTGTGGGCAATGCTCTGGTCGATGCTCAGTTCATCGACGAAGGGGCAGGTCAGTGTCAGATGCACGTTGTCCTGTTCGTGCTCTATGGCGACCACTCGCGCCATACTCTCTACGATTCCAGAAAACATAGGCTTATCGTTTATTGCGTTTTCGCCCACAAAGATACGACATTTAATTCATAAATCACAATTCTTCGCTTCGTTTTTTCAAAAACAACGCCTCTTCACCTCGCCACGCACCTCCTTGCCTCACTCGCTTTCAGGCATCTGTCCGCCTAACACTTGGCACAAAAGACACAAGAAAAGGGAACAAACCAGCCGCAGACACGCTGTATAATCCTTCGCAGCGCGTTATAAAAGTCCTCGCAGCACGTTACATAATTATTTTCAAGGCTTGGAAATATATTTTCAAAGCTTGATAATATATTTTCACGGCTTGATAATATATTTTCAAAGCTTGAAAATAGTTTGTAAGCTCGCTGTGCAGGGTTTTGTACCGTGCCACAAGAGACTATGTGCCGTGGAATGCCGATTTTGTGTCGAGGGACAGTTTTACCGTTTATCGTATATATTTTCCGCTTTTTCCTTGTTTATCTCGCGGAAAATTCTTATCTTTGCAGCGTGGAACTATAATATAATAAGGTACATCTGTATGTTTCCCCTTTTATTGCTTCTGTCGGCATTGCTTTGGTCTGGCACAGCTGTGGCACAAGATGTCACAAATCCCATTTGGCGAGGGAACTGGCCCGACCCGACGGTATGGGTGGACGACGACGGGCGCTACCATTGTATTGCCACCAATCCCACACGTTCTTTGGTGAGCGACGACCTCTTCCACTGGGAGATGAGCGAGGTGGCTCCGGTTGACATCAATTCCTGGGGAGCGATGAGTGCCGTTGCCCAACGCTTCTGGGCGCCCGACGTGGCGACAGTCGATGGGAAGCGGAACATGTACCTCACTCTCTACAACAGCGCAGAGGACAGCAACATCGCCGTCCTGCAAGAGTATGCGCCCTGCCAGTTCCGCTACGTCGGCATCATCACGAGCAGCCGCGAGACCGGCATACACGACACCATCGACCCCGAAGTGGTGACAGACCCCAAGACAGGCAAGGTGTGGCTCTTCTTCGGCTCAGTAGGCGGCATCCACCGCGTGGAGCTGAACAAGGACGGACTCTCCCTGAAGGAAGGTGCCAAGTACGAGCATGTGGCAGGGTTGAAGGTGGAGGACTGCCCCGACCGCTCGAAGGTCTTCGAAGGCTCGTACCTGCACCAGCACGGCAAATACTGGTACCTGTTCGTGAGTTCCGGCTTCTTTGGCGACCACACTTATCAGTTGAAGGTGGGGAGGGCAAAGAAGCTCACCGACCCCTTCCTCGACCGCGACGGTAACCGCATGGACGAGGGCTTTGCCACGACGGTACTCCGTAGCGACAAGGGCGACCGCTTCTTTGGCCCCGGACACTGCGGAGAAATCTTCAAGGCAAAGGACGGCAACGAATACATCTTCTACCACTGCCATGTGGCAGGCAGCCGCAGACAAGGCAACCGCCCGCTCTTCATCTCCCGCATCCAGTGGGACAAGGAGGACTGGCCAAGCCTCTCCCCGACGCTCTCCAAAGGAGAGGCAGGAAAGCCGCAACTCTACCCAACCCGCTTCGAAGAGGAAGAAAAAGAATGAAAAACAAGTAATATAATATAAACCAAGCCAACTTTCATCCCTCCTTTGGAGGGGCAGGGGGGAGGCTTCAAATAGTAAATTACCATGACACTCATCAAATCCATCTCGGGCATCCGAGGCACCATTGGAGGTCGGGCAGGCGATACGCTCAACCCTCTTGACATTGTGAAGTTCACATCTGCTTACGCCACACTCATCCGCCGCACCACGACGGTGAAGAGCAACAAAATCGTTGTCGGCCGCGACGCACGCATCTCTGGCCCCATGGTCAAGAATGTTGTCTGCGGCACCCTCATGGGCATGGGCTTCGACGTGGTCAACATCGGCCTTGCCACAACACCCACCACGGAGATTGCCGTCACCATGGAAGGCGCTTGCGGCGGCATCATCATCACAGCCAGCCACAACCCCCGCATGTGGAACGCCCTGAAGCTGCTCAACTCACAGGGCGAGTTCCTCAACAAGGAGGAGGGCAACGAGGTGCTTCGCATCGCCGAGGCAGAAGACTTCGAGTATGCCGACGTGGATCACCTCGGCTCCTATCGCGAGGACAACACCTACGACCAGAAGCACATCGACATGGTGCTGGGTCTCGACCTCGTGGATGTGGATGCCATCAAGAAAGCGAACTTCCGCGTAGCGTTCGACAGCGTGAACAGCGTGGGCGGTGTCATCCTGCCAAAGCTTCTGGAACAGCTCGGCGTGAAGACCGTCACAGGCCTCTTCACAGAGCCGACAGGCGACTTCCAGCACAACCCCGAACCTCTCGAGAAGAACCTTGCCGACATCAAGGCCCTCATGCAGAAGGGCGGACACGACATCGCCTTTGTGGTTGACCCGGACGTTGACCGTTTGGCACTCTTCTGCGAGGATGGCACGATGTATGGCGAGGAATACACGCTTGTCACCGTGGCCGACTACATCCTGCAGCACACGCCCGGCAACACCGTCAGCAACCTCAGCTCCACCCGCGCCCTGCGCGACGTGACCCGCAAGTACGGCTGCGAGTACAACGCAGCTGCCGTGGGCGAAGTGAACGTCGTGACGAAGATGAAGGCCACGAACGCTGTCATCGGCGGCGAAGGCAACGGCGGTGTCATCTATCCCGCTGCCCACTACGGCCGCGACGCACTCGTAGGCATCGCCCTCATCCTCACCTACATGGCAAAGAAGGGCATGAAGGCCAGCGAACTGCGTGCCACATATCCCCCTTACTTCATCGCCAAGAACCGCATCGACCTCACGCCCGACACCGACGTGGATGCCATCCTCGCCAAGGTCAAGGAACTCTACAAGAACGAAGAGGTGAACGACATCGACGGCGTGAAGATTGACTTCCCCGACAAGTGGGTGCACCTCCGCAAGTCGAACACCGAACCCATCATCCGCGTCTATAGCGAGGCCAGCACAATGGAGGCTGCCGACGCCATCGGCAAGGAGATAATGGATGTAGTATATAGTATGGCATAACCTCACAACCTAACAACTATGTTAACACAAATCATCAACGCCAAGATTCTGACCCCGCAGGGCTGGCTCAAGAACGGCAGCATCATCCTGCGAGACAGCAAGATACTGGAAGTGACGAACTGCGACCTCGCCGTCATCGGCGCAGACCTCATTGATGCCAAGGGCATGTGCGTCGTGCCTGGCTTCATCGACATGCACGTCCACGGCGGCGGCGGCAGGGACTTCCAGGAAGGCACACCCGAAGCCTTCCGCACAGCCGTTGCAGTCCATGCCAAATACGGCACGACCAGCATCTTCCCGACCCTCAGCAGCAGCACGGTGCCCATGATAGAGAAGGCCGTCAAGACCTGCTCCGAACTGATGCAGGAGAAGAACTCTCCCATCCTCGGTCTGCACCTCGAAGGCCACTACCTCAGCCCCAACAAGGCTGGCGCACAGATGCCCGAATGGATTAAGAATCCCGACCCCAACGAATACATCCCCATCGTGGAGCACTCCGACTGCCTGACCCGCTGGGATGCAGCTCCGGAGCTTCCCGGAGCTTTGCAGTTCGGCAGATACTGCGCAGAGAAGGGCGTCCTGCCCAGCATCGCCCACACCAATGCTGAATACGACGACGTGAAGGCCGCTTTCGAGGCAGGCTTCACCCACGTCACACACTTCTACAACGCCATGCCTGGCTTCCACAACAAGATGGGCTACAAGTACGAAGGCACGGTGGAGAGCGTCTATCTCATCGACGACATGACCATCGAGTGCATTGCCGACGGCATACACGTGCCGCCGACTATCCTGCGCATGGCCTACAAGATTAAGGGTGTGGAGCGCATGGCCCTCATCACCGACGCCTTGGCCGTCGCTGCCGCAGGCCCCGACGCAAAGGCATTCGACGACCGCGTCATCATCGAGGACGGCGTTTGCAAGCTCGCCGACCGCACCGCACTTGCAGGCTCCATCGCCACCAGCGACCGTCTGGTCCGCACAATGGTGCAGCAGGCCGAGGTGCCTCTGGAGGATGCCGTGCGCATGGCAAGCGAAACGCCCGCACACATCATGGGTGTCTTCGACCGCAAGGGTGCATTGGCACGCGGCAAGGATGCCGATGTCGTCATCCTCGACGACAAGCTCAAGGTGCGCTGCGTATGGCAGATGGGTAAGATAATAGAGAACACCCTGTTCTGACAAATGAACCTTTTTAGAAGGTTATGGCTAAAAGCGATGCGCAACACGGCTCTTCGTGAGAAGTTGCGCATCATCATTTTCCAGAGCGACACACCTGCGGGGAAAGCCTTCGATGTAGCCCTGCTGTGGTGCATCGTGGCCAGCATCCTGCTTGTCGTGCTGGAGAGTATGCAATCCATCCCGCCAACGGCCAAGCTGGTGTTCACCGTGCTGGAGTACGTCTTCACGTTCTTCTTCACGGTGGAGTACCTCTGCCGCCTCTACTGCTCCGACAAGCCGCGCGACTATGCCCTGAGCTTCTTCGGCATCATCGACCTGCTGAGCACGCTGCCGCTCTACATCGGATGGGTGTTCGGCCCTGTGCGCTACCTGATGGTGGTGCGCACGTTCCGCCTCATTCGCGTCTTCCGCGTGTTCAAGCTCTTCAGCTTCCTGCAAGAGGGCGACCTGCTGATGCGCTCCATACTCATCAGCGCGCCAAAAATCGGCGTCTTCTTCCTCTTCATGGTCATCATGGTCATCAGCATGGGCACGCTCATGTATATTGTAGAGGGGAACGTCCCCGGCACACCATTCGTCGATATTCCGACAAGCATTTACTGGGCTGTGGTGACGATGACCACCGTAGGCTACGGCGACATCGCCCCCACCACCCTCATTGGACGTGTGCTCAGTGCCATCGTCATGCTCATGGGCTACACCATCATGGCTGTCCCCACGGGCATCGTCAGCGCACAGATGGTGCACGACCACAAGGGGCGGCGCAAGACGGTGTACTGCCCCGAATGCGGCTCTCCCCTACCCCCCGATGCACACTTCTGTCCTTTCTGCGGATTGAAGCAGGAGGCAAAGGGAAGGGGTCTGGGAAAGTCCACCCTGACATTGATATTGCTTCTGCTGATGCCCTGCCTCTCCCTAAATGGAACAGCTCAGGACAAGTTGCTCACAGGCTCGGTGATAGGCACGGAAGAGAGCTTCGATTACGATACTGGCGAGGCAAGCACAACTGTCAACACCGCTGCCGACGCTTTCGACGGCGACCTCTCCACATTCTTCGCCTCCTACGAGCGGAGCAAGACGTGGGTGGGGCTTGACCTCGGAGAGCCGCACGTCATCACGCGCGTCGGATGGTCGCCGCGCAGGGGCAGCTTAGGGCCGAAGCGCGTCCTGCTGGCACTCTTCGAGGGCGCAAACAGCCCGGACTTTATGGATGGCGTACCCCTTTACCTAATAGACAAGGAAGGCACCGTCGGCACGATGAGCTATGCCGACGTGAATGTGTCAAGAGCGTTCCGATACGTCCGCTACATCGGCCCGGCCGACGCGCGATGCAACATAGCGGAGGTGGCGTTCTATGGCCATGCAGGCGAAGGCGACGACACGCAATTCTATCAGCTCACCAACCTGCCAACCGTTTCCTTTCACACTGCCGACAACATCGACCCCTACGACAAGGTGAACGAAATCACCTCTTCCTTCACCATCATCTATGCCGACGGCACGATGATTCAGGAAGAGACAGGCACCTCGCGGCTGCGCGGCAACGCAAGCATGTCCTTTCCCAAGAAGCCCTACCGCATCAAGCTGGACAGCCAAAGGCACATGTTCAAGGGCAGCGATATGAAATCGCCTGCCAAAGCCAAGAAGTGGACGCTCATCAACAATTATGGCGACAAGACCTTGATGCGCAACCTCGTTTCCTTCGAGATAGCTCGCCGAATGGGGCAAGAGTATGTACCGTGGAGCAAGCCGGTGGATGTCATTGTCAACGGCGAGTACAAAGGCTGCTACCAGCTGACCGACCAGCTGACGGTCGATAAGAACCGTGTCAACATCACACAGATGGAAACGACAGACACAGAGGGTGAGGCACTGACTGGCGGCTACCTGCTGGAGCTGGACGGCTATGCCAGCCAAGAGGTGTCGTGGTTTACGAGTGTCGCCGGCAACCCCGTTACCATCAAAAGCCCAGACGACAACGACATCACGACGGAACAAGCCGCATACATACGCCAAGAGTTCAACCTGATGGAGGCAAGCATCCTCTCCTCCAACTTCGACGACCCCGACCTGGGCTTCCGCTCACGTCTCGACGAGAAAAGCCTGCAGCAATACTTCCTGACAGAAGAACTGACAGGCAACCCCGATGCCTTCTGGAGCTGCTACATAACGAAGGAGCGGAACGAGAACCAGTTCCGCATCGGGCCTGTCTGGGACTTCGACTTGGCTTTCGACAACGACAGCCGTTACTATCCCAACAGAGACTATAGCGACTACTTCTCTCTGGCCCGAGGTGGGGCAGGCAACTCCCGTTCCATGCTCAAGCGCATCTTCTCCGACCCGGTGTTCTGCGACTCGCTGCGCACCGTGTGGGAGACGGCCCGACAGGAAAGAGGCATCACGGAGGAAAGCCTCATCGCATACATCGACTCCACCGCACAGGAGCTGCAACAGAGCCAACGCCTCAACTTCATGCGCTGGCCTATACTCAACAGCGTGCAACACCTAAATCCGCGTGTGGCAGGAACATACGAGGGGGAAGTGGAGTACCTGCGGGAATATATCCGCGAACGCATTCCGTTCCTCGACCAGCGAACCAAAAACAAGGAAGACGAGGAGCCAGAGGTCGTGGAGATTGCCTCGGCAAAGGAGCTGGCAGACTTCGCCAGACGTGTCAACGCAGGCGAGACAAAACTTTATGCTGTGCTTAAGGCCGACATCGACTTC
>Ga0265298_10005192_pt1 | contig 16425 bp, 14 predicted proteins | sample AusTroGonzalo_MG_3_FD_193486 | JGI IMG/M metagenome (GOLD analysis project Ga0265298, IMG submission 193486) | Bovine rumen microbial communities from tropical cattle in Woodstock, Queensland, Australia - Gonzalo_01 | ecosystem: Host-associated > Mammals > Digestive system > Stomach > Rumen ... | reverse complement strand
CTCGCGCTCCTCCTTCTCCGTTTCGATCAGGTCGCGCACGGAGATGCTCAGCTCCCGGGCATAGCTGTCGTACAGGCATTCGCCCCGGAGCTTCACGCACATACCCTTTTTGATCCGCTCCACCTTATCCGTCACGGCCTTGCGTTCCTCGTCCGTGATCGGCGTCGGTTCCTCGTCTTTCCGGGCAAAGCCGCGGGCACGGTAGCGGAAGAAGATCTTGCATAGGACGGAGCTGGTGTAGTCCGTCACGCCGAAGGTGACCAGCACCATCTCGCCGCCCTTGAGTTCCTTCTGTTCCAGCTTGAAGATCTCGCCCTGGATCACGACCAGGCCGCTCTCCGCGTTCAGCTCCTTGATCTCCACCGGCCGGTCCGCGATGCTCCGGCCGATGATCGGCTTGCCCACCGGCGCCGCTTCCGGGTCGACCGGCAGGTTCTTCTTTTCCTTTTTCTCCGCGGGCTTCCGGGGCTTCTTTTCCTTTTTCTCCGGCGTCCCGGGCTCCGCGGCAGGGATCCCGGTCCCGTAGCGCTCCGCCATCTCTTCCGCGGTCACGGTCAGCGCCGTGTCCCGCCGCTGTTCCATCATCTTCCGGAGCCGCTCTTCCCGTGTGCCTTCCACCGTCAGCTCCACCCGGACCTTCGCCGCGAAGATCTCCCGGATGGCCGTGGCCAGCCGCGGACCCACGTTGCTCTGGTTCATGACCTGCAGGCTGATCTCGTCCGGGAATACCAGCGTCAACAGGCCGTCCGCCTCGTGCTCGCCCACCGGTGCCGTGCCGGTGCCCAGCTGGTTCTTCTCGATCTGCCAGCTGATGTGTCCGATCCAGGCCTTGGCGACCGGATAGTTCCGCCGCAGGAAGTCGTCCAGCACCTGCCGGTAGGGCGCCGGATCCTCCAGGAAGGCCGCCTTCAGCTCAGGCGAGGTCACCCGCACGGCCAGCGGCCGCCCGGGGAACATCTCCCGCAGCACCTTCTCCAGCTTCAGGAATTGGCCCTCTCCTGCCAGCACTGTGCTCTCAAAGGTGATATAGGTCTTTTGCAAAGATTTGACATAGGTCACCCGCGGCGCTGACAGCTTCCCCGCCAGCTCCGGAAGTTCCCGCGCGATCCGCGCCATCAGATCTTCGTAACTCACTACTTAAATCATCTTTCTTACTTCTTCGATCAGGATTCCGGCAAGATCTCCCTGGACTTTTCTTGGCTCTTTTCCCTTCACGAAAAGAGCCCCGCCGTCCTTGCCCCCGGCAATCCCGACGTCAGCCTCTTTTCCTTCGCCGAGCCCGTTGACGATGCATCCCATCACCGCGACCTTCAGCGGCACCGTCACGTCGGAAAGCTCCGCCTCCACCCGTTTGGCGATCTCCGCCACCGGGATGCAGGTCCTTCCGCAGGTCGGGCAGGCAATCAGCTGCACGCCCCGCGTCCGCAGGTTCAGCGCCCGCAGGATATCCCAGGCCGCCTTCGCCTCCGGCAGCGGGTCTCCGCTCAGGCTGACCCGGATCGTGTCGCCGATCCCGTCCGCCAGCAGCGCCCCGATCCCGATCGCGCTCTTCACGGTTCCCTGCCCGGGCAGCCCCGCTTCCGTCACGCCCAGGTGCAGCGGGTAGTCGCACTTCTCGTGGGCCAGCCGGTAGGCGTCGATCGTCAGCTTGACGTCGCTGCTCTTCATGCTCAGCACGATATCGTAGAACCCGGCCTTTTCCAGCATCCGGGCATGGCCCAGCGCGCTCTCCACCAGGCACTCGGCCGTCGGCCCGCCGTACCTCGCCAGCAGTTCCTTCTCGACCGATCCGCTGTTCACGCCGATCCTTATCGGAATGCCGTGCGCCTTCGCGCAGTCGGCCAGCTCCCGCACCCGCGCTTCCCCGCCGATGTTCCCGGGATTGATCCGCAGCTTCGCGATCCCGTTCTCCGCCGAGCGGATGGCCAGCTTGTAGTCAAAATGAATGTCCGCCACCAGCGGCACCGGACTCTTCTCCGCCAGCGTTTTCACCGCCTCCGCGCAGGCCTCGTCGTAAACGCTTACCCGCACGATGTCGCATCCCGCGTCGTGCAGCGCGCGGATCTGCCGGAGCGTCGCTTCCGCGTCCCGCGTGTCCGTATTCGTCATGCTCTGCACCAGCACCGGATTCCCGCCGCCCAGCTGCAACCCGCCGACATTCACCACTTTTGTCATACTCGCCTTTTTCCTCATCCTGTAATTCATTTCACTTATTCTGGCCGAAGAGTCCAGAGGCGACCGGAAAGCCTCTGGTCCTGTCGCGTGCGGTGCGCGAGAGCCACGACGGTGGCTCCGCGGTGCGCGTGCGTTTCAAACGCCCGCAGGCGCGAAACCTCTAATTTATCAGTCTGATGATATCTTTAAACGTAAAGAATATCATCAGCCCGAACAGCACCACCATCCCGACCAGATGCACCATCGCTTCCTTTTCCGGCGGGACCGGCTTCCGCCGGATCACCTCGATCAGGCCGAACACCAGCCGGCTCCCGTCCAGTCCGGGGATCGGCAGCAGGTTCATCAGTCCCAGGTTGATGGAGATCAGCACCAGCAGCTGCGTGAAGGCGCTGAACCCGCCTTCCTTCACCTCGCTCGATACGATGCTAACGATCCCGACCGGTCCGGATGCCTCATCCAGCCCTTTGCCCGTCGTCACCAGGTCCTTCAGCGCCCCGAGGATCGCGCCGGAGGCGTTCACGCACAGGTCCCAGCTGTACCGGAACCCGTCGAGGAAGGATACCGCCTGCTTTTCCGTCCGGTAGGTTCCGCCGATCGTCACGCCGATGCGCATCTTCTTCTCGGCTTCGTCCCAGACCGGGCTCATCTCCATATGCAGGGTCTCGTCTCCCCGCTTCACGGTCATCTGCAGGGGCTCGTCCCCTTCCTTCCAGTCCTGGAGGGTGTCCAGCAGCGTCTCCATCGTGCCGTCCAGCATGTTCTTCCCGTTGATCTCCGTCACCCGGTCCCCGGCCTGCATGCCGGCGGTATATGCCGGCCCGGCCGCCATGACCTCGGAGATGTACGGATCGATCCCCGTCGCGATGCTGATCCCGCTTACCCAGTAGAAAACCGTCGCCACCACGAAGGCAAGCACGAAGTTCATCATCGGGCCCATCAGGATCACGAACAGCCGCTTCCATACGTTCTGCTTCGGGAACGCGCGCGGGTCGTCCTTGCTCTTCCCCGTGGGGTCGTCCTCCCCGTAGAAGGCGCAGTATCCGCCGATCGGGATCGCCCGCACCGAGAAGGCGGTCTCATACTTCCGGCTCTTCCAGCCGACCAGCTTCGGCCCCATCCCGATGGCGAATTCCCGGACCTCGATCTTCATCGCCCGCGCCGCCATGAAATGCCCGAACTCGTGCACCGTGATCAGGATCGCCAGCAGCAGGATTGCCAACAGTATATACACCTTAGTTTACCTCTCTCGCTCTCCGGTCGGCCTCCCAGATGTCCTCGATGCAGTTTGCCGGCAGGCCGTCCAGCTTTTCCAGCGCGCGCTCCACCCGCCGCGCGATGTCCCCGAAGGGGATCTCGTTCCGCAGGAAGGCCGCCACGGCCGCCTCGTTCGCCCCGTTGAACACCGTGCAGGCGGCTCCGCCCGCCCGCAGGCAGGCCCGCGCCAGCCGCAGCGCCGGGAATTTTACCTCGTCCGGTTTCTCGAACGTCAGACTGCCAAGCGCGAACAGGTCCGGCGCCCGGACCCCGGTCTCGATCCGTTCCGGGAAGGCCATCGCATAGCCGATCGGCACCCGCATGTCCGGTTCGCCCAGCTGGGCCAGTACCGCCCCGTCCCTGAACACCACCGCGCTGTGGACGATGCTCTGGGGATGCACGACCACTTCGATCCGGTCCTCCGTCATGTCGAACAGCCACCGGGCTTCCATGATCTCCAGCCCCTTGTTGAACATGCTCGCGCTGTCGATCGTGATCTTCGCGCCCATGTTCCAGTTCGGGTGCTTCAGGGCCTCCGCCGGCGTCGCCTTCTCGATCCGCTCCCGCTCCCAGGTACGGAAGGGGCCTCCGCTCGCGGTCAGCAGCAGCTTCTCCGCCTTGTTTCCACCGCCCGCCTGAAGGCACTGGAAGATCGCGCTGTGTTCGCTGTCCACCGGCAGCAGGGGCTTCCCTGCTTTCCGGGCCAGGTCCGTCACCAGGTGCCCGCCGGTCACCAGCGCCTCCTTGTTCGCCAGCAGCACCTGCCGCCCCGCCTGCAGCGCGTCCATCACGCCCTGCAGCCCGGCGATCCCGACGATGCTCACCAGCACCATGTCCGCTTCGACTTCCGCGGCCGCGGCATGCAGCGCTTCCTTTCCGCTCAGGAAGCGGCAGAATTTCAGATCCGACGGGATCTCCGCCGGATTAAAGCCTTCGGTCAGCCCGGCCATTTCCGGCCGGAACTCCCGCACCTGTTCAAACAGCTTTTCCTTGCTTCCCCGGGCGGTCAGCGCCGTCACCCGGTAGCGGTCGGGATGCCGCCGGCAGATGTCCAGCGCCTGTGTCCCGATGGATCCCGTCGATCCCAGAATCGCAATCGTCTTCATATCGTCCTTCTTACTTGAACATTAAATAGCAGTACATGAGGATCGCCATAAACAGCACGCTGTCCAGGCGATCGAGCATCCCCCCGTGGCCGGGGAACAGATTCGAGAAATCTTTCAGCCCGCTGTGGCGTTTCACCAGGCTCGCGAACAGATCCCCGATCTGCCCGATCGCCCCGCCGAAGAACCCCAGCAGCAGGTAATGCCACCAGACCGGCAGCTTCGCCAGCGTCGCCGCGTTGCAGAACAAATGGCTCAGCCCGAACACCGCCATCGCGGCGACCATGCTGCCCACCAGCCCGCCGATGCTTCCGGCGATCGTCTTCTTCGGGCTCACCGCCGGGCAGAACTTCGGTCCGCCGATGGCGCTGCCCACAAACAGCGCGAAGATATCTCCCATCAGCGGCACCGCGAAGGTCAGGCACAGCAGCACGACCTCCACCGCTTTCTGGTCCGGGATCAGGCTCAGCGCCACCAGGCTCAGCCCGGGCAGCGCGACCGTCAGCAGCGGCAGTGTGCTCATGCTCAGGTCGGTCAGTTCCGGTTCTTTCCGGAACAGCACCTGGATCACCATCGCGAACAGCGCCGCGGCCAGCATGGGCACGATGGCCTTCACGCCGAAGAAATAGGTCACCGGGATCGAGGCGCCCATCACCACCCACGTCGGCCAGGAGATCACCCGGTGCCCTCCGATGGTCAGTGCGTGGTATTCCTCCCATACCGCGAAACAGATGCACGTCAGCGTCGCCACTGCCATGCACCAGTTGGGCAGCCAGAGGTTGATCGCCAGGAACGCGACCAGTGCCAGACCCGTGATAAACCGTTGCTTCATACTTTACCCTACTTCCTGCCAAAGGTTTCCAAACCTTATTTATTTTACCCTTTTGGCCCTGTTTTTTCAAGCCAAATCCCCCGAAACAGAGTGTTCCCTCCGCGCCGCAAATGTGGTACCATAGAGTTGACAGATCAGTATGAAAAGGGGGAGCGTCATGAGTCATCCCGCCAGTGCGCCGGCGGAAAAAATGCGCGTTTCTTTCGACCTGGATGAAGTGCTCTTTGTCTCTCCCCAAACGCATAAAACGGAGCCTCCGCCCCTCTTCCCCTTTTCCCGGTTCTTCCGGGAGCGGCTCCGTCTCGGCACGCCGGACCTGGTCCGGACGCTGCAGCGGGATGGCTATGAGGTCTGGGTCTATACCTCCTCCTTCCGCTCGGAGCGCTATATCCGCTGGCTGTTCCGGCTTTACGGCGTCCGTTTCGACGGGATCGTCAACGGCCACCGCCACCTGCGGGAAGTTCAGCGGAACAATAAAACGATCCTTCCCCAGAAGCTGCCGAACCGCTACCGGATTTCCCTGCATGTCGACGACGAGGAGGTCATCTGCTCCCTGGGGCCCCAGTACGGTTTCCGCACTTATCAGCTCTACGCCCAGGATGACGACTGGAAGGAAAAGATCATTGCCCGCGCGGAGCAGGTCCGGAAGCTGGTCACCTCTGAAAAATAACCACCGGATAACAAAGATCCACCCTGCGCATCGGCAAAGTGGATCTTTTATTCTTTCTACCGTCCCCCGAACCGCCGGTTCCGGTGGGTATAGGCTTCCAGGGCTTCGTCGTAATCGTGGACCGTGAAGTCCGGCCACAGCACCGTCGGGAAGACGAATTCCGCGTAGGCGTTCTGATAGAGGAGGAAGTTGCTCAGGCGCTGCTCCCCGCTTGTGCGGATCAGCAGGTCCACGTCCGGCTGGCCTTTGGTGTAGAGATGGTCGGAGATCGTCTGCTCCGTGATCTCCCCCTCGCGGATCGTCCCGTTCTTTACCAGCGTCGCGATCTCCCTCGCCGCTTTCACCAGTTCCGCCCGCCCGCCGTAATTGATGGCGATGTTCAGCTTCAGCCCGGTGTTCTTCCTCGTCCGGCTCTCCGCCTCGATCAGGGTCTCCCGCTGCTTTTCCGGCAGCGCGCCCTTGTCGCCGAGGATCAGGATGCGGACGTTCTTCGCGTCCAGCTCGTCGATCTCGGAGTCAAAGAACTCCAGCATCAGCTGCATCAGGGCGGCCACTTCCTCCTCCGAGCGGTTCCAGTTCTCCGTGGAGAAGGCATACAGGCTCAGCGCGCCGATCCCCAGATCGTCCGTATGGCGGATGATCTCCCGCAGGGTTTCTGTCCCCTGCCGGTGGCCCTTCGATACGTTCAGCTTGTGCTTTTTGGCCCACCGGCCGTTCCCGTCCATGATGATAGCCACGTGTTTCGGCAGCTTTTCGAATTCATCCGATGTCCTGGGCGCCTTTTTCAGGGCCAGGTCCAGTGCTGTCTTCAGTTTCATCCGTTTCCCCTTCTGAAGCCAAAACCCGCCTCCCGGCGGGTTTTGCCATCTGTCCGGCCTGACGCCGTCAGACCTCCATGATCTCTTTTTCTTTCTTCGCGTAGATCTCGTCGACGTCCTTGATGGCCTTGTCCGTGATCTTCTGCATATCCTCTTCCGCGTCCCGCTGGTCGTCCTCGGTGATCTCGCTGTTCTTCTTCATCTTCTTGATCTGCTCGATCGCGTCGCGGCGGATGGCGCGGATCGCGACCTTCGTCTCCTCCGCTCCCTTGGACGCCACCTTGGTCAGCTCCTTGCGGCGCTCCTCGTTCAGTTCCGGGAACACCAGGCGGATGATCTTTCCGTCGTTCGAGGGATTCAGCCCCAGGTCGCTCTTCTGGATGGCCTTCTCCACCTGCGGGATCATCTTCGCTTCCCACGGAGCGATCACCAGCAGCCGCGGTTCGGGGGAGGAGATGTTGCCGATCTGGTTGATGGGCGTCGGCGTGCCGTAATAATCCACCAGGATCCGGTCCAGCAGCTGCGGATTCGCCCGGCCGGCCCGCAGGCCCATCAGGTTCTGCTCATAGACTGCGCAGGACTTTTTCATTTTTTCTTTTGCAGTATCCAAAACATCCTGTAACATGTGTGTTTCCCTCCTCGATTCGGTCTGACGTTGATTCTGCCGCTATTATACCGGTTTTTTCAGCCCTTGACAACAGGAAATCGCACGGTTTCGTGAAACCTCCGTGCCGCTCCCTGACCATGCCCGGTTCATTTCAGGCCACCTGTGTTCTCCCGGATCTCCTCCCAGCTGAAGCACCGGCGGTAGTTGCCGTTCGGGAACCCGGCCTGCCGGTTCCACGGCCGGTCAAAGACCAGCACCTTCAGTTCCGGCAGGTGGTCGAAGAACCGGAACGCGTTCGGCGAATCCTCCACCGCGTAGTCGAATGTCATCCGGTAGTAGTCCTCGGGCCGGAGGATGAAAGGGCTGTCCGCCTGCCCGTTTCCCCTGCCGTATTTGTCCAGGTAGTACAGCCGGGCATCCCGGAGCCCATGCCGGTCCAGCCATGCCCGGGAAGCCTCGTACGTGCCGAACGGGCGTCCCGTGATGATCGATACCTCGTGGCCGCTGCCGATCCATTCGTTGATCACTTCCGACGCCCCCGGCGTCTCTCCGAGGTCCGCAAGCAGCTCCGGCTCATGGCCCAGCAGCTCCGCATACTGCTTTTCCGTCAGGTCAAAGGAGTCCCGGAGGTTGAAGTGCTTCATCTCCTCGTAGGGCACCTGCTTCCCGAACAGTTCGGCGGCCAGCACGGCAAATGCCCTGCCGGTCTCGCACAGGCAGTCGTCAAAGTCGACGGAGAATCTCATCGCTGATCCTCCAGCCTTGATCGTTTTGCGCCGGGGAGGCTTTCTTCCCGGCGCGTGTTTCTCCTTATTTCCGGAACCAGACGAAATCGCAGAAGGCGATAAACGCGGCAAACACCGCGCCGAACACCAGCACGATCGTAAGCCCCGCCTTCACGGCGGCCCACTTGTAGGTGCGCAGCTCCTCCCGGGTCATTTCATACCGCTCCGCGCCTTCCTGCTCCGCTGTCCGCTTCTTCGGCACATACCAGGGCATGCCTTCCACGTTCATGTTGACGACGGTCTCGCCGTCGTCCCCGGGGATCTCCCGCGGTTTCTTCCTGCCCACGTCAGCCGGCCTCTTTCTTCGCGGTCTCGGCGGCTTCCTTCTCTTTGGCTTTCGCCTCCGCCATCACCTGTTCGGCCCGGGCCTTCGCCTCCGCGTCATCATACAGGTGGCAGGCGCAGAAGTGCCCTTCCTCCACCTCCAGCCACTCCGGCGCGGCATATTTGCAGACCTCCATGCATTCCCGGCAGCGGGTATGGAACTTGCAGCCCGAGGGCGGATTGGCCGGGCTGGGGATGCTCCCCTCCAGGATGATGCGGTTGATCTTCGCCGCCGGATCCGGGATCGGGATGGCGGAGAACAGCGCTTTGGTATACGGGTTCAGCGGATTGGCGAAGATCTTTTCCGTCTCCGCGTATTCCACCATGCTGCCCAGGTACATCACGCCCACGGTGTCGCTGATGTGCTCCACCACCGACAGGTCGTGGGAGATGAACAGGTAGGTCAGCCCGAAATCCTTCTGCAGCTTTCGCAGCAGGTTGATGATCTGCGCCTGGATCGACACGTCCAGCGCCGAGACCGGCTCGTCGCAGACGATGAAGTCCGGCGACAGCGCCAGGGCGCGCGCGATGCAGATGCGCTGCCGCTGGCCGCCCGAAAACTCATGGGGATAGCGCTCCTTGTAGTATTCCGGCAGGCCGCAGACCTCCATCACCCGGGTGATGTAGTCGTCAAACTCGTCCGGGGGGACGATTTGGTGCTCCCGCACCGCCTCGCCGATGATCTCGCCGATGGGCAGCCGCGGGGACAGGCTGGAGTACGGATCCTGGAAGACGATCTGCATCCGCGGGCGCATCTTCCGCAGTTCCTCCTTGCTCAGGGAGAACACGTCCACGCCCTCCAGCAGCACCTCGCCGGAGGTTTTCTCCAGCAGGCGCAGGATCGTGCGCCCGCAGGTGGATTTGCCGCAGCCGCTCTCCCCCACCAGGCCCATGGTCTCGCCGCGCCGGATTTTGAAGGACACCCCGTCCACGGCCTTCACGTTGCCGACGGTCTTCTTGATGATGCTGGACTTGATCGGGAACCATTTGACGAGGTTTTTGACCTCGAGCACGTATTCGCTGTTCGCGGCGGGTTCTTTTTTCATCTCTTCCATGTCAGAGCTCCTCCACGTTCACAGATTTCGGATTGCCCAGCACGGTGCCGCTGTCGATGTAACGGTAGCAGGAGACCACATGGGTGTCGCTGATCCGGATCTCCGGGGGATAGGCGCCGCTGCAGCCTTCGCAGTGCATCTCGCACCGGTCCCGGAAATAGCAGTAGTTCGGCATCTCCACGGGGTTCGGGACGTTGCCGGGGATGTTGTACAGCTCCTCGACCTTCTTCCCGACCACCGGCTTGGAGTTCATCAGGCCGATCGTATAGGGATGCGACGGATGGTGGAAGATATCCTCGGTCGTGCCCTTTTCCACCACGCGTCCGGCATACATGACCACCACGTAGTCCGCCATGCCGGCCACCACCCCCAGGTCGTGGGTGATCAGCATGATCGAGGAGTTCAGTTTTTCCTTCAGGTTCTCCAGCAGGTCCAGGATCTGGGCCTGGATCGTCACGTCCAGCGCGGTGGTCGGCTCGTCCGCGATGATCAGCTGGGGGTTGCACGCCAGCGCGATCGCGATGCAGATGCGCTGCCGCATGCCGCCGCTCAGCTCATGGGGATACATGTCGTACACGCCTTCCTTGTTGGCGATGCCGACCAGCTCCAGCATGTTCAGGACCCGTTCCTTCTTTTCTTCCTTCGTCATCTCGGGATAGTGCAGGTCCAGCACTTCCGTCACCTGCTCACCGATCCGGAACACCGGGTTCAGCGCGGTCATGGGTTCCTGGAAGATCATGGAGATCCGGTTCCCGCGGATCTTTTCCATGATCGCGTTCGGCGTGTTGACGATGTTGTAGGCCGTGCCGTCCATCCGGTTGAAGCGGATCTCCCCGCCGACAGTCTGCCCGCTCGGCCGCTGCAGCAGCTGCATCAGGCTCAGGCTGGTCACGGATTTGCCGCATCCGCTCTCGCCGACCACGCCCACCGTCTTGCCGACGGGCACCTCGAAGGTGATACCGTCCACGGCCTTCACCACGCCCACGTCCGTAAAGAAGTAGGTGCAGACGTTGTCGAACTCCACCACGTTGTTGTTGTCCTTCATCCGGGTGATGTAGAGCGCCTCGTCCTTGTTCGCGTCCGCCCGTTCCTTTTCCAGCTTGCGGGTCACCCTCCGGTTGAACCGGGAGATCTTCCGGGACTCCCGTCCGGAGATATAGGAGGATTTCTTCTTTTCTTTCATCTTCTCTTCCTCCTTCCGTCAGCGCTTGGCCTTCGGGTCGTACGCGTCACGCAGCCCGTCGCCGACGAAGTTGAACGCGATGACCGTCACGCAGATCAGGATGCCCACCGGGATCCAGATAAAGGCATAGTGCGCCATGGCGGACGCCGAGGAGACGGAGTTGATGATCGTTCCCCAGGTGGCCAGCGGATGCTTGACGCCCAGGCCCAGGAAGCTCAGCGTCGATTCCATCAGGATCACGCCGCCCATGCCCATCGTCGCCTGGACGATCAGCTGCGGCATGATGTTCGGCACCAGGTGGTGCGCGATCCGGTCCTTGACCCGGATGCCGGTCGCTTCCGTCGCCACCATGAATTCCTGGTCCCGCAGCATCAGGATCTGGCCGCGCACCAGGCGCGCCACGCTCGCCCAGCCCATGATGCCCAGGGCCGCCATCATGATGATCAGCCGCAGGTAGGTATCCATCCGCACCGCGTCCATCGCGGCGCCCAGGATGATCATGATCGGCAGGTACGGCAGGCAGTAGAAGATATCCACCAGCCGCATGATCAGCATATCCACCCAGCCGCCGTAGTAGCCGGCCAGGCCGCCCATCACCACGCCCAGGAAGGTCTCCAGGAACACGACCACGAAGCCGACCATCAGGGAAATCCGGCCGCCGTACATGATCCGGCTCATGACGTCAAATCCGTCGCCGTCCGTGCCGAGGATGTGCTCGGAGGAGGCCGGCGCGTACATGTCGATCACGTAGATGATCTGGTCGCAGGTGATGACGTATTCGCCGGTATCCCGCTGGCTGATCGCCATGTCGGAATCCGCATACTTCAGCTTGCCTTCCTCGTCGTACGCGTACTCGCCGTTCTCGTTCTGCATCGGCAGGGGATAGGTCATGCTGCCGGTCTTCTGCCCGGCCGCGCCCATCTCGCGGATCTTGGCCGCGATTGCCTTCTTCAGCTCGTAGTCCATGTTGTCGTCGCCGTTGTACCGGCGCACGGAGAAGGGTGTCAGCTCAAACAGCTCGTTTCCTTCGCCGTCGCTGACAATCAGGGCCCCGCCCTCGTTCTTTACGGTGCAGGTCTTCCCGTCCAGGGTGTATTCCCCGCTGCCCGCGGCGGCCGTCATCGCGGCAGTCCGCATTTCCGTCGTCACCTTGACGTCCGGCGAGATCGTATCCACGGTCAGGCAACTGTAGAGCTTCGCGGGCTTTGCCTCGCCCAGCGCGTAGGCCGTCCACGCCTTTCCGTCCTTTTTCATGGCGTATTTCACGCCCTCGTATTCAAAACCGTCCCCGCTTTCGGCCGCCGCCTTCACCGCTTCGCCGAAGCCTTCGTCCAGGGCTTCACCCGTGTAGTTCAGTCCCTGCAGGGACGCGGTGATCGGGTAGCTCTTGGCCTTCCCGCGGGTATAGCTGTAGGTGACCCCGTTCAGTTCGAAGGTGCCGCCCTTCGGCGCGTCGGCGATCGCCTTCTTGACCGCCTCCTCCAGTCCCTCCACCGGGGCGGATTTGTACTCGATCTTTTTCCCGACCATCGTGTAGGTGCCGATTTCCGCGGTCGTATCGCCGTAGGTGCACACCTCCTGCGCGTCGACGAGCGACAGCTGCCAGATATCGTCCGTCAGTTTGTCGATCTGCCAGGCGTCCGCGTCCCCGAAGACCGTCTCGCTTTCCTTGCCGTCGGCGATCATCTTCTTGATCCGGGAGTTCATCACGTTGTTGACGGAGCTGTCCACCTTCACTGAGGTGTCCAGGTCAAAACCGTTGTACGCGGTGTTGTTCTTCGCCATCGCGTAGTTGATGTGCTGTTTGTCGTATTTGTAGAAGATCTGCTTCTGCCCGTAGGGATAGAACAGCGGTCCCAGGAAGGAGAACACGAACATCGTGATCAGCAGGACCGATCCGAACACCGCCAGCCGGTTGCGGATGAACCGCTTGAATACCTTCCGTCCGGGGCTCAGGACCTTGACCCGGCTCAGGTCGTCCAGCGTCTTTTCCCCTTCATGGTTCTGGTGCTGCTCCTGGGCTGCCCGCTCCTTCAGGACCTCGTTCAGGCTGTAGGAAGTGGTTTTCTGATTGCTCATCTTCGCACCTCCTCAGCTCAGGCGTACGCGGGGGTCGACCACCGCGTACAGCAGGTCGGAGATCAGGTTCCCCAGCAGGGTCAGCACGGACAGGAACGACAGGTAGAACATGATGAACGGAATGTCCGCCTGCGTCATCGAAGTATAGGAGGCGTAGCCGATCCCGCGGATCGAGAACAGCGTCTCCGTGATCAGCGCGCCGGAGAACAGCCCCGGCAGGCTCCCGCCCAGCATGGTCACCAGCGGGATCAGGGTGTTGCGGAAGGCGTGATGGTTGATCACCTTTCTCTCCGGCACGCCCTTGGCGCGGGCCGTGCGGATATAGTCGGCGTTCAGCACTTCCAGCATATTCGTACGGGTATAGCGCATCAGTCCGCCGATGCTGATGACCACCAGTGTGATCAGCGGCAGGACGAAATGCTTCGCCACATCCAGGAATTTTCCGAATTCAGAGAGGTTCATATAGTTCCGGCTCTGCATCCCGGCCAGTTCAAACCAGCCGAGTTTGATCGCAAACACGTATTTCAGCAGCGTGGCCAGGAAGAAGGTCGGCAGGGAGATACAGATCATCGCGACGACCGTCGTGAAATAATCCGTGAAGCCGTACTGCCTCTTCGCGGCGGTGATCCCCAGCGGGATCGCGATCAGGATCTCAAGGATAAAGGCGGCCAGGCCCAGCGCGAAGCTGTACCAGACCGTGTTGTGGAACTCCTGGGTCACCGGGATCGTCCAGGCCCAGCTGTCGCCCCAGTTGCCCCGCAGCGCGTTGCCGAGCCAGATGAAATAGCCGCCCACGATGCCCTTGTCCATACCGTACTGGGCGTTCAGGTCCTCCAGCCATTCGGCGTAGCTCTTGGTCGCGCCGGGTCGCGAAGCCAGTTCCCGCGCCTTCGTCTCCACATAGCCCGAGGGCATGCAGCTCATCAGCACATAGATCAGGAACATGACGAAGAAAAGAATGATCACGCTGTACACCAGTCGTCTGGCCGTGTATTTCAGCATATGGCAGCCTGCTTTCTGTCAGGAAATCCATGCCCGGCAGGGTCGCTGCCGGGCATGGGTACAAAAGGATTTCCGTTGATTATTTGGTCGCCAGGGTTTCGATCTGGGAGTACCACAGCCAGTAGGGCGTCATGTCCTGCGGAATGGTATCCAGGTTGATGCGCTCGGCGGAGTACTCGGTGCAGTCCTTCCGCTGGTAGGTGGGCAGTTCGCAGCCCCAGTCCATGATGATTTCCATGGCTTCCTTGTAGATGGACTTGCGCTCCTCGGTGTCCGAGCTGGAGCGGCCGGCCTTGATCAGCAGGTCCAGTGCCGCGTCGTCCACGCTGTAGTGGTTGGAGTTGGTGCCGTTGCCGTGCGCGTTGGCGCTGGAATAGACCTGCGTCATGTCCGGGTCAACGGAAGCCTGCCAGGCCGCCGCCCACATCATGGCGGTGTTGGATTCCAGCGCGTTGTTCCATACGGAGGTACCGACGTCGTTCACCTGCAGCGTGATGCCCAGGTCAGCCAGTACGTTGCTGGCCGCCACGACGATGCCGTAGGCCGGGTGGTCCTGCTGTCCGTCGCCGGGGATCATGACTTCCCAGGTCTTCTCGACGTTCGTGAACTTGCCTGCTGCGTCGTCCCAGGTCAGTCCGGCCGCCTTGAAGAAGCCGATGGCCGCCTGCTTCGCGGCTTCATAGCGCTGCTCCTCGCTCATGGAGGCGTCGTAGATCGGGTTGCCGTCCACGTCCACGGAGTAGGCGTTGCGGTAGCCTTCGTCCGCGGGCTTCGGGGCGGCCCAGCTGGTGTTGGAGATGGGGTACTGGATGACAGCGGCGCGGTCGCCGTAGTAGGAATTGATGACCGTGTCGCGGTAAACGGCGAACAGGGTCATGAAGCCCTTGCGCAGGGCCTTGGATTCATCGGAAGCGGGATCGCCCATGTTCACCAGGTCGGCGTTGATGCCCAGGTAGCCGTAGCCGCGGTAGTCCACCAGCACGGTGTGCAGCTTGTCGCCCGCCAGTTCGCCGTTGGAGTTCGCGTCCTTGATGGCCTTGATCGCCGTCTCGCTGATGGAGGGCTGCGCCATGTCAAAGCTGCCGCTCAGGATGCCGGGGATGTAGTCGGAATCCTGGGATTCCTGCATCAGCAGGACCTTGGAGGCGGGAGCGCCCTTGAAGAACTTGTCGTTGGCCTTCAGGGTCACCACGCCGTTCTTGTAGCTGTCGAAGATATAGGCGCCGGCGCCCATGGGAGCCGTGTTCTTCGCCTTCACGCCGCTCAGGTCGCCCTTCACGAAGCCGAACTGGTTGTTGTCGTAGTCGTACAGGGCCTTGTCACCGTAGTAGTGCAGCGGCGCGATGTAGCGGTTCATCTCGTAGACCGCGGTCGCGTCAAACTCGGTCATATGGACCGTCATGGTCAGATCGCCGGTCTTTTTGATACCGGTGATGTTCGCGGCGCCTTCACCGGTCTGCACGCCCTTTTCATAGTCGGCGCCCAGCGCGGCGATGGTCAGGCCCAGGCGGGTGGAACCGGCGCTCTCGGTCTCTTCGGCCGCGTCGGTGTTGCCGTCGTAAGCGGCCAGGATGGCATTCCAGAAGTCGTAAGCCGTGGCGTCTTCAGCCAGGTCGCCGAATCCCCAGTTTGCCGCGCAGACGGCCACGGAATCGGTGGGAGCGTTGTAGCCGTGGCCGATGCAGTAGTCCACGATCTCCTGCGCAAACGCGGCGCCGGATTCTTCATCGTAGTACTTCCAGAAGGCGTTGTACTGCTCTTCGGTATACTTGTCGTTCTTCACGTAGCCGTCGCCCTTGCCGTCTTCAAAGATGGCGTTGCCCCGGCTGGTCATGCCGCTGCGGTATTCTTCCATACCTTCGATCGGCAGGGCATAGATGGTGGAGCTTCCGTCGTAGGTGGGGTCGCACTCCACATAGAAGCCGAAGATGATATCGTCGATGGTGGCCTTCTCGCCGTCGGTGAAGTAGATATCGTCCCGCATCGTCAGGTTATAATCGACGGAACCGTCGTCGTTCTGGACAACTTCGAGGTTGCCGGCGCCCTTGTAGGTGTAGTCGGTTCCGTTATAGTTCGCCGTTTCGCCTTCATCCGCGCCGCCTTTGTACAGGATAGCGCCTCCGCGGTCCGCCGCGAGCAGCTGGGCCTGCGTCAGTTCGACGACTTCCCGGTCGTAAGCGGTCGTGTTGAAGAAGGGGCTGAATTTCTGTCCGAAGGTGGCGGTGGCGTACACTACGGCGCCTTCCTGCCGCTCGGCTGCCTCAGCCGCGGTTTCCTCTGCCAGGGCGCTGAAAGACACGGTGAAGACCATGATCAGCGCCAGGAGCAGAGCAAGGATTTTGTTTGTCCTGGTCATAGTAAATTCCCTCCTTATATAGTTTATTAAGCGTTGTCACGCATAATAACCTGTGTTACGGCACCTTTTCGCACCGCAGGCCCCGGCGCGTCCGGTGCGCGAGGATCCCGACGAGGACCAGCCCCGCCGCGCAGGCGGTGAAGAGCGCGTCCCCGCCCTTCATCTCCTTCCCGAGGAGCAGG
>Ga0265298_10005189_pt1 | contig 16434 bp, 13 predicted proteins | sample AusTroGonzalo_MG_3_FD_193486 | JGI IMG/M metagenome (GOLD analysis project Ga0265298, IMG submission 193486) | Bovine rumen microbial communities from tropical cattle in Woodstock, Queensland, Australia - Gonzalo_01 | ecosystem: Host-associated > Mammals > Digestive system > Stomach > Rumen ... | reverse complement strand
GGTTCAAGACCAGCAAGCAGATCAAAGAAACGCTGCAACGGCTGAAAGAGGGCCAGGTGGATATCCTCATCGGCACGCACCGGCTACTGAGCAAGGATGTGGTTTTCAAAGACCTGGGGCTGCTCATCATCGACGAAGAGCAGAAATTCGGCGTGGCGGCCAAGGAGAAGCTGCGCGAACTGCGCGTGAGTGTCGATACGCTGACCATGTCGGCCACCCCGATCCCGCGCACCTTGCAGTTCTCGCTGATGGGCGCAAGGGACATCTCGGTCATCACCACGCCCCCGCCCAACCGCCAGCCCATCCAAACCGAAGTGCACGTGTTTGACGAAGAGCTGCTGCGCGAGGCCATCCAGCACGAACTGGACCGCCACGGGCAAGTGTTTGTGGTACACAACAAGATACAAAACATCAAAGAGCTGGCCGGTCTCATCCAGCGATTGGTGCCCACAGCCAAAGTGGCCATCGGCCACGGACAGATGGAGGGCGAGCAGTTGGAGAAGATCATGACCGACTTCATCAACCAACAATACGACGTGCTCGTATCCACCACCATCGTGGAGTCGGGCTTAGACATCGTGAACGCCAACACGATGATCATCAACGATGCGCAGAACTTCGCACTGAACGTGCTGCACCAGCTGCGCGGGCGCGTGGGGCGCAACAACCAGAAAGCCTACTGCTACCTCTTCACCAAACCCTACGAGGTCATCAACGAGCAAGCCCGCAAGCGCCTGCAGGCCATCGCGGACTTCTCCGACATCGGCAGCGGCATCCAGATCGCCCTGCGCGACCTCGACATCCGCGGGGCCGGCAACATCCTCGGCGCCGATCAGAGCGGCTTCATCAACGACATCGGCTACGAGATGTATCAGAAAATCCTCTCGGAAGCCATCATGGAGATGAAAGAAGAGGGCGACGGCGGCAGCCAACTGGAGATGGCAGACAACACCGGACTCCTCGCCCGCGAATGCCTCATCGAAACCGACATCGAGGCGCTCTTCCCCTCCGACTACGTGAGCAACGTGAGCGAGCGCATGAGCCTGTACAAAGAGCTGGAAAGCATCAAAGAGACCGAAAAGCTGGAGACCTTCCGCAAGAAACTCATAGACATCTTCGGTCCCCTGCCCCAGCAGACGGAAGAACTGCTGCAGACCATCCCGCTGAAGCTCATTTCCGGCCGACTGCATTTCGAGAAAATCATCCTCAAGAACAACACACTGACCGGCTATTTCATCGGCAACTCCGCCTCCAAATACTATCAATCCGAAGAGTTCGGCAAGGTATTGGGATTCATGCAGGCCAACCACCCGCTGATACAATTGAAAGAGGTAAAAGGCAAACTGCTGTTCATCATCCATAAGATACCCACCATCAGGGCAGCGATGCATTGGATGGAGAAGATGGAAAAATATATTATATGATAATATCGCAAAACACACGGGATTTCATACAGAGGCATCAGAACGATGATGTTCGGGCTTTGGCACTGAAGGGATGCCGAAATCCCGATGTGGATTTCCCCTTTGCGTTGCAGCAGATTCAGGGGCGGCAGAAGGCCAAGGAGAAATTGCCGGAGATGTACGGAACCCCAGACATTCTCTTTCCGCCAACCGTTTCCATGGAGCAGTGTTCCTCGGAGGCCACTACCCGATACAAGGCTGGATTGGTCAAGGGCGACTCGTTTGCAGATCTTACAGGTGGCTTCGGCGTGGACACCATGGCACTGGCAAAAGTCTTTGACCAAGGCTACTATGTGGAACCGTCAGCCGAACTTTGCGCATTGTTCGGGCACAACATCCGCACGCTCGGGATCCAGAACCTCCAAATCCGACAGGGGTGCATGGAAGAGATCCTCCCCACCCTGCCCGACACGGACTTCCTCTACCTTGACCCATCGCGCCGCGACAGCCACGGCAACCGTGTGGTGACATTGGGCGAGTGCACCCCCGACATTCCAGCGCACAAAGCCATGCTGCTGGCAAAAGCCCGAAAGGGAGTTTTGGTGAAGTTGTCGCCGATGCTGGACCTGAAATGCGCATTACAGCAATTGCCGGAGACGCAGGAGATACACGTGCTCGCGGTGCACGGCGAGTGCAAGGAGGTTTTGTTCCTGCTCGGCCATGACAAGGCAGAGGACATGGTATATCATGCAGTGAACATACAAGGTGACAACGTGCAGGATTTTCAGTTCAGCAGCAGTGAGGAAACGGAGGCGAAGCCCGAGTTGGCCGACCATGTAAGCAAGTACCTCTTGGAGCCCAACGCCGCGGTGATGAAAGCCGGCGCGTTCAAGTGCGTGGCCATGCGGTACGGGCTACGGAAGTTGCACGCGCACGCGCACCTGTACACGTGCGACGAGCAGGTGCCGGATTTTCCCGGGCGGGTGTTCACCGTTGAAAAGGTCGTCCCGTTCGGCAAGAAGGAGGTGAAGCGGCAATTGGCGAACATCGTCAAGGCCAATGTGGCGGTACGGAACTTCCCGCTAACGGCGGAAGCGTTGCGCAAGCAGCTCAAGCTGGGCGACGGAGGCGACGTGTACCTCTTCGGCACCACGCTGCGCGACGGAGAGAAAGTGTTAGTGGTGACGCGGAAATGATTTTTCACGGTTTCCCGTCCTCAGCCACCTCGATCATAACAGTGGACCGTTCAGTGGTTGTTGGAGCAAAAGTGATAGCCGCCATTTTTCTTGCTGCCGGAGTATTCGACAAGACCTCTCTTTTTGAGGTCTGACAGGCTGCGTTCTATTGTGGTCTGCGAATAGGACGTGTGAGACATAAGTTCTGTGGACCGGCAACCGGGATGTTCCTTGATGTAGTTGAGCACGGCGTCCAGCTTCTCTTTCGGCGGGACAGACGGGTTTCTTCTCCCCTTTACTTCTTTGTTATCCGGCCGTGCGCTATCCGTAACTTCCATATCCGCGCGCAAGTGTTTGTCAATGACGGCCGCCACATACGGTCTTCTTTGGGTGTCCAATTTGAATGTGAGGGGCGTTTCCATCCAGGGCACAGTTTTCATGACTACCGTCTCCCCGTCGCACGAGGCTATATGACGGTATGGGACAATGAAGGATGGGGATATACGGACAAACTCCTTGTTTCCAAGATGTTGTTCCAGATACTTGATGGAACAGTAACGGGTGAACACATCTCCATCCACCATATAGACAAAGGTGTAATTCCCCACTTTCTTGCAATAAAAAACCTGCTCAACGGGTATGTGCTGGCAGTTGTTCTTTTTGTCGCAAACATCCAGCAGGCGGGCATACTGGTAAACAATTTGGGTTTCTGTTTCCAAAGCCTGTTGAAGCAGCTTCCGTTCTCTGATCATAAACGGAAAGAAATTGAACGCAAGGTTTCGCCCTGATATGAAAAACACGCACAGGGCAAAAAACTTCGTAAAACCGATTGTTTCGATGAGCATCGCATTGCAAACGGAGATATGGGGATAGGCGATTGCCATATCCAGCACTCCCGCAACTATAGATATGACAAGCACCAGCAACCAATAGGCTATGTATGAACGTTGTTCATAGAGTTTGGGAAACAGGAGAAAGTAATTGATATACAGCGACCCCAGCAGCACCAAACCGGCAAGTATCTCTTTTGTGGTACTGCCTGCGTATGGACGGAGGAATGCGTTTCGGGAGAAAAACCATAGCAAGGCCACACAAAACAGGACATTCAGCGAAATGGTGATTATTGTATTCTGGTGTTTCATAGCATTTGTGTTTTTAGTGTGGCGGCAAATATAGCTGTTTTATCCGTCCGTTATTCCCTCAACGCATATTAATACCTCAAATCGGCCTGTGAGGGTATTACATGGCGGCGTTCCATATAAAACATTGGTTATTATTCACATACCCCTATTTTCCAAATTATCCATCGCACATCATGGCATCATATTTTGGTGTGAAGGAACATATTCCTGCTGTGAAGGATAAAACAGTTCAGTGCCGGACCGTATTTTTGCCGCTGAAAAATTCGTACATTTGCGCTCCCGTATGAAAACCAGACTTATACCTTCAAGATGCAATACGAATATGACAGCTGGAACCGCATTCAGAGCATGACCTACCCCGACGGGGAGGTCGTGCACTACGGCTACAATCCCGGCGGTATGCTCAAGAGCGTCTCCGGCACAAAGATGAACCATTCCTATCCATACATCGACAGCATCCGCTACAACGAGTTCGAGCTGAAAGAAGATGTGTGGTACGGCAACGGCGCACAGTGTAAATACGGATACGACATCCTGCAACGGCTGTCGGGATTACAGTCATACACGGCAAGCAATGAACTGATGCAGAACATCAGCTACACATACGACGAAGTGGGAAACATCACGGATATTGATAATTCCGCCGGCATCCTCTCCAACGGGCTGGGCGGTCCGTACTTCAGCAGTTATCAGTATGACAGTCTGTACAGATTGGTGCATTCGGATGGGAACTGGCTCGGGAGTCCGAACGCAGTCTATAAGCTGGCGACGGCCTACCATCCCAACGGACGGATCAAAAGGAAAGCGCTTTCCGCTGACATCGTGATACAGACACCCATGACAAACTCCTTCAACCCGGTTGAGTATGACAACATGTACCACTACACGAACAGCAGCCAGCCCAACACGCTGACATACATAGACAACGGCCAGCAACAAGAATTCGTCTGGGATGCCAAGGGCAACATGGTTTACCATAAGCATGACGGCACACCCGTGAAACGTTTCCTCTGCTGGGACGAGCAGAACCGGCTGCAAGGGGTAATGGACGAACAATCCCTGGCGGTCTATCAGTATGACGCTACTGGCGACAGGACCTACAAGCTGACGGGCGAGTTGACCTCCCAGAATGTCAGCGGCACTTGGAACAATTTCTACCTGTTAGACAAGGCCACCCTCTATGCCTCCCCCTATCTGGTTGTCACGCCCAAGGGCTACACCAAGCACTACTATGCGGAGAGCGAGCGCGTGGCCAGCAAGCTGGGCAACGGCGGACTACTGGAACTTGACTATCCCTTGGTGGACGAGTCTCTGTTTCGCGTCAAGCGCTATGCCAATACGGAGCACGCCCAAAACGTGGTTGACAAGTGCTTGCACGCAGAGGATGCTCGGCCTTCCGCGCCCTTGTCTTACCTTTATGAGTTGATGGAAGTGTCTCAAGAGCCGGAGAATGAACGCTACTGGTACCATCCGGATCATCTTGGTTCTTCCTCGTGGATCACCTTCTCTGACGGCGAGGCCGTGCAGCACCTCCACTACCTGCCATTCGGCGAAGACCTTGTGAACCAGCAGCACACGGTTTCCGGTGCCCTTTTCACCTTCTCCGCAAAAGAGAAGGACGCGGAAACGGGCTACTCGTACTTCGGGGCACGGTATTACAGCTCGGATTTGTCAATCTGGCTGAGCGTGGATCCGATGAGTGACAAATATCCCTCCTTGAGTCCGTATATGTATTGCGCGAATAACCCTGTGAAATTGGTGGACCCGAATGGGGAAGAGATACTTATTTATGGTGCAACGTATATTCCTGGCGAGAAATGCAATAGTACAGATCCAAACATTCAGAAAGCGTGGGGAACACTAAACGAAATATATAAGACGGATGCTGGCAAAGATATTATTAATGAAATGTGTGGAAAGGACGCACCAAAATTTAATATCACTAATGACAAAGGTAGATATGCTAATGCTGGGGATTGCGAGAGAAGTGGTGAAAATATCACCTTACATTTAAACGGACAAATTGGAAATATTAAATCATTGTCACATGAATTATTTCATGGATACCAATATATGAGTGGACAAGGGGGGCTGTCATGCCATAATGAAGTTGAAGCCCAGTTGTTCTCATTTTTGGTGTGTGGTCAAGAAGATTTGGCTCCTCGCGCAGATGGATTTTCCTCTAATTATGGAAAATCATATGAGAATCTTATTAATGGGAATTATTCAGATTTTAAAACAGATTTCAATAATCTACGAGATGGTTTTTTGGATTACTCTTTTGCAAACACTCCTGAAACAGGTCAAAAATCAGGTCTTTATACAAATCTTAAAACACCTTCGGGAAAAAACAATCAATTTTTATTAGATAAATATTTCCAAAAATGATTTCAAAATGAATATTGGGAAAGTTGTAACGCCTTTGTTGATGCTATTTCTATGTCATAGAATGATGGCCCAACCGATTCATATAGGAAAGTTTTATACCAATAGAACCCCATTGGTTAAGGATACCATATATCTTCCTGTTGATCAGGAATATATTATTAGATTCTCAGTGTATCGATATATTGATTCAATTAGAGCTATTGATAATCAAGAATATAGGTTGTTTGTTAACGATTTAAATCTTGATCCAACATATTCAAAACTTCAAGATAATCCTGACGACCTGCTCCTATACAAATATTTGGTGATGAATCATAAAGCCTTAATTCCAATGTTTATCAGAATATATGTTCAAACTGATAGTATGTTGGAATTATATCAAGAAAAGCCAATAGATGTCTTGTTTTACCAGCCTACAATTTTATCAGGTAATTGTTATGAATCGTATCAATCAAGCCGCAAAACTTGCATCGGTTTAAAAATATTGAATTATATGAGATTATTTAATTTTTACTTACAACAAAAAATCACAAAGGAATTAACAATTGTATCAAAGGAATCTGGTGACTTGTTGATTGATGATATATATGTGATACTTCTCCCCAATAAAGATATTCGTTTCGAAGATGAGAGAAATAATGTAATATTCTATGTCAATTAAGTCAAGGTGGGGTATAGCCTCAGCTACTTTAATGGTTGATATTGAGGGATTTATGTCTAAAGTCAAAATATATTGTCTAAAAAACATATTCTTGCACACCCTTTTTGCGATGGATTCGATATGCTCGGCCGCCCATGTTCCAACGCACACGACATCTGCGCTGCTACCTACCACACTCAGTCTCCCTGCTCCGGAAGATCAGCATCCTCTACGGCCGAGTCATACGAACCGCAGGACTATCTTCTGTCAAACTAATAGGGCAACATTCTTCTTAAATCAATATGCAGATATTAAAGATATATCAGAACTTTGACAACAATTCACAATGGTAAGGAAATTTTGCATGTTCGATTATTTTGTACTTTCGCAGCGTAATGAACGCCACAACTTTGACATATCATCTCGTTAAAACCTTGTTTTCTGCCCGTTTCACCTTCTCCGCAAAAGAAAAGGACTCCGAAACCGGCTTTTCCTACTTTGGTTCAAGGTATTACAACTCCGATTTGAGCATCTGGCTAAGCGTGGACCCGATGAGTGACAAATATCCCTCTTTGAGTCCGTATGTGTATTGCGCGAACAACCCGATTAAGTTGGTGGATCCAAATGGGGAAGAGATTGATCCTGAAAGTATGCAAGCGTGGAATGCTCTTAAATCAGAAATTGCAGGTCGTAAAGATTTTTTGAAACCTTTCGCAATTCTAAATCAAAAGACCAACGGTGCCTTGTTTAAAAAAGAAGCGGAGAGATATAATAGTCTTTGTTCCACTTTAAATTCCATGGATGATATAGAAGCCAGTGACCAATTGTATAAATTGGCTTCTACCGACGGCAGTCTTGGAAATGTATGTTTGAATGACGACAAGTCATTAACTGTGAACTATTGTAATACTGCTAATTTTATCCATGAAATAACTCATTGTATTCAATTTGAGAGAGGAGATATTGGATTTCACGAAGGTAAAGGAGCTCAAGCATATACTGATGTATATGATGAGATAGAAGCATACACTGCACAAGCGGCTTATGAACCAACTTCCATACCGAATTACAGCAGGCGATACCTTCCCCTTTCCCCACAATGGATTAAGCACATGAGATACAGTGATGGCACATATATTTATAGCAATTGTTCATATACTCAATATGATGGAAATGCTACAGCTTCAGATATGAACAGAGCGTTTCCAAACACTTTCGAATCATTTACTTATAAAGGAACTTTACGAGAACAACCTGGGACTTATTTCAAATAGTTCGTTGTATGAAAAGAATTTTTATATTTCTGATTGTTTTTGCTTTTGTCATAACAAACTTTGTTTTTTCACAAAGTAGAAGTTATTATTCGATTTATTATTCTAATCAGAATGAAATACACCTTCGGGTTTTATGTATGAATGATAATAACACATATCTGTATTATTCTCTATTCTGTAATACAGAGGGTGCATGGTCACGAATAGATTCCAGTCGCGGGGTATGGTCAGCTATATGTAGGCATAAAATGGAACTTAAAACATACCAATATATCAAAGCAGATAATGAAACTAAAAAATTGCTGTGTGTTTTAAGTGGCTCTGACCCTATGACATTTTCGTATATTACGGTGAAACTGTACAAGCATTATTTGATAAACAAAGATTATTCTAACAAACCAATGGTCAGTTGGAAAAGATTGTCATTAGAGAAGCAAGATAGGAATAGGATAAAAGAATATCTGATAAACACAATGAGATTTTCAACAGATTTATTTTAATTTGAAGTCACAAAATCATTTGTTTATAGCAGTAATCAGCAACAGGATAAATATCTATCAACGGCAAAGAGGAGAAGGCCGTAACAGATGTTTATATTATGTGCTTTTTCAAGTTCCCCGTCGCACACCTGAAGGCGTGCGGAGGATTGTGTGGGGTGGGCTTTCTGCTACCGGGCTTGGCAGACCTAAAGGCATGCCAGCCTTGGGTGCATGTAATTGTATTTGAAAAAAATATTATCTTTGCCTCGCTTTGTAACTTGTTATGAATCGACCTTTTACATATACGACAACCAATCTGTTTCTTTCGTTTGCTGAGACTTTCACCTTCTCCGCAAAAGAAAAGGACGCAGAAACCGGCTATTCTTACTTTGGTTCAAGGTACTACACCTCCGACCTGAGCATCTGGCTGAGCGTGGACCCGATGGCCTCGAAATATCCTCATCAATCGAACTATGTTTATTGTAGTAATAATCCTATTAAAGTCATTGATCCTAACGGGGAAGATGAGTGGGAAATAAACAAACAAGGAAAAATTAATTGGGTACGGAAAAGCGACACTCACCGGCTATATGCACTTGATAAGAGTAATAAACGAACAGGTGATTATATTACAGTTAACGACAGGTCTTCCTTAGATGACCTCACAATTGACAGGAAGGATTACAATGGACACTATTCGGTTTGCAATAAAGAAGATGCTTTCAAAATATTTAAGTTTGGAGCGGACAATTGCGAAGTGGAGTGGGCAGTAGCTGGATATAACACAAAAGGAGGAGGAAGAGAATATGTCGTGGGGACATCAAATGATAATCCTATTAGCGGACTAAATGGTGCCGTTTCCGATTTCCATAGCAGCAAAAGATTCGACAAGTTCAACCTAAGTTTTTATATTCACAGCCACCAAGGGGCAAATGCCACCCAAGGGGCATCAAAAGATTACGATGTCTCAGATATGGGAAATATCATACGATTACATTATGCATATCTTCATTCGGGTAGATCCACAATACCAGGAAGGGGCTTTCCGAGACATTATGTTTATACTCCTAACACCAAAACATTATATGGTTATACCGTTTTCAAATCTTCGATTTATATTCGCGGTAATATTCGTTCCGCAAATGATTTATATCGAGGTCTCTCATTCTAGCCTATGTCTACAAACCCCATAATAATTTGTTTTAAAGCAATAATCCTATCTGTTTTGTTGGTTGTGTCTATGTTATCTTGTTTATCTAAACAGAACAAGACGACTGTGATCGAGCATGAGTTACCAACAGAAATAAATGATTATGAATCGGAAATACACAGAATTGTCCGTTACTCAATAAAAGAGTGGGATTCTCTTTCTTCAGACAACACTATTGATATTGTGTCTGTGGAAACCCTGAGCTCTGACACTTTTCATTGGATATGTGTGTATGCAATTCCTTGTTATCGTTCCCTTTCAGACACTTTACCTGGCTCTTATCCCTTATACTACACTATTATTAACGATAAATTAGTCCAATTGATTCTTGACGGCTTCATGCTAGAACGGAATAAACAAGAATTGATGCTAATTAATCCACAGGATTATACACAGTATAAATTATGTAAAGAAAGTTTCAACTATGATCCTATGGTATGTTTTTTTTGCTTTATCAAAGACAGTTTGATTTTTCGTTATCGCGGTTATTATTTGCCTGATAGTGTTCGTTATCATCCATACTGAACATGTAAATCATTAACATAAAATGTGGAATTTAGACAATCATCTTGTCCTATTTGGTTAGATCATATTATTTGTATTTTTCCCCCATCAAAAACCATATGCCCACCACCCACACATATAGCCCGCCAATGCTTCAGAGTCCCGCAGAATGTCTGCGAGCATTTCCGTATGGCGCGCTTGGTGTAGCTGATAACTGCGCCGGCAAAGTGATGTTCCGTAAAGATGCTTCCGGCTGGCAATCATATAAATACGGGAAACTTGGTGAAGTTACGGAAAATATCCGTACATTTGCGCTCCCGTATGAAAACCAGACTTATACCTTCAAGATGCAATACGAATACGACAGCTGGAACCGCATTCAGAACATGACCTACCCCGACGGGGAGGTCGTGAGCTACAAGTACGACCGCGGGGGCATGCTTGACAAAGTGACGGGACACAAGGACAATGCGGATTACACATACGTGGAGGGCATCTCGTACAACCGCTTCGGCCTGAAGGACACCGTATGGTACGGCAACAACACTCAGACTGAATATGTTTACGACACACTCCAGAGATTAAAGGTTTTGATATCCAAGTCGTCCGCATATCCAGGCACAACCGGACTCATGCAGAACATCGAGTACACATACGACCGCGTCGGGAACATAACATACGCTGAAAACACGGCGCCGGCTCTCCCCAACGGCTTGGGCGGAAGTTATATAAACTATCACGAGTACGACAACCTTTACAGGCTCGTGTATTCTACCGGGGCATGGAACGGAGTGCGCCCTGTCAGCTACGAGGCCCAGATGGCTTATCACGACAACGGGCGCATGGCCGAGAAGGAGATTTCGGCAAGCAGCTATGAGCAGACACCGTATCTGAACAACTTGAACACGGTTGCATATCATTACGACTATTATTACCAAAATGCCGGCCAGCCCAACACGCTGACGCAGATCGGACCGGCTCCTGGACAGCAGTTCTGGTGGGACGGCAAGGGCAACATGGTTCAACACAAAATTCCCGACAAGCTGGAGCGCAGTCTCTGCTGGGACGAGCAGAACCGGCTCATGGGGGTGGCGGACAAGCAATACTTGTCTCTTTATCAATACGATGCGGATGGGGAGCGGACATACAAGCTGACGGGCGAGTTGACCCATCAGAATGTCAGCGGCACTTGGAACTCACGCTATCAGTTGTATAATGCCACCCTGTATGCTTCACCCTATCTAGTGGCGACTTCAAAGGGTTATACCAAGCATTACTATGCGGAGAGTGAGCGGGTGGCCAGCAAGCTGGGCAACGGCGGGCTGCAGGAGCTCGACCATCCCGTGGTGGCGGAGCATCTGGTTGGCGACAAGTTCGTTGCCAATACGGGCCACGCCGAAAAGGTGGTTTACGAGTGCCTGCACACAGAGGAGGAGGTCCGGCCATCAGCGCCCCTGTCCTACTTTTACGAGTTGATGGGCTCCTCGCCCGAGCCGGAGGATGAGCGCTACTGGTACCATCCCGACCATCTGGGCAGTTCTTCCTGGATAACCTTCTCCGACGGCGAGGCCATCCAGCACTTGCACTACCTGCCATTCGGCGAAGATCTTGTGAACCAGCAGCTCACGGCTGTCAGTGCCATGTACACGTTCAGTGCCAAGGAGAAGGATGCAGAAACGGGGTACTCATACTTCGGCTCAAGATATTACAACAGCGATTTGAGTATTTGGCTCAGCGTCGATCCGATGAGTGACAAGTACCCTTCGATGTCGCCGTATGTTTACTGTGCCAACAATCCGATCAGGCTGGTGGATCCGAATGGGGAAGAATGGGAAATAGATGGCTATATTTATACTCCAGGTGGTATTTGTCCCGACAACGTGTCTCAAAGCACACGTGATAAATGGAACACTATGAATGATATATATAAAACCAAAAATGGGAAAACTCTTATAGATGCTTTGAATGGTAAAGATTGCCATTATAACGTAAGTTCTGATATTAAAACCGATGGCAAAGGTGGCTTTTCATCGAAAGACAAAACAATATATCTTAATGGAAATGACAAGAATGTAGGGACATTGTCCCATGAAATGTTTCATGCGTATCAAGACTATCATAAGAGGCCAGAAGCATCAATTTTTAATGAAGTGGAAGCAAATCTATTTTCATTTTCAGTTCTATCACAGCAATGTAATGCTGATGGAAATTGTATGTTGACTCCAGAGAATTCTCCTCTTCTAAATGGCAAACCATCTGAAAACTCTCCAGCAGAGTACCACCAATTTTATGGAGATGCGAGTTTTTTGCTGTTAGGAAATTTCGATCGTAAGAAATTTAACAATGTTGTTACTGGTTTTTTGCAATATTCCAAACAAAATGCGAACGGTAATTATAGTAATGGATACAAAACGGGATGTGACATTTATGAAAACACTCTTATAGAAAAGTTTTTAAGATGAAAAAGATTGTTATTATTTTTGTCATAATATGGGTCGCCTTGTGTTGTTCTATGGCAACCGCCCAAGAAACATGTATTAACAATATAGAAGTAAATGACAGCCTTTCACTTTCTATTTCTCATTGCCATGTGTATGATGTTCCACGTGAGTTCCTAAAATATAGTAAGTCATATACTTTCGTAACTGTTTTTGCAGGATTGGTCTTTAATGATTCTGTTTACCACGATAGTACCGAACTTGAATTGAAAAAAGTGGAGATTTACGCCCTTGGATTACAAAACCCTAAAGACACAATGATAGTTGGTAATCTGGTTGTTATGCTTGATTATCTTGGCGAACCGCCTTGTGGATGGACTAATAGAAAAAGGAATCGTTTTTTGAAAAAATCATCTAAACAACTTAGTCGCATATTCCAAAAAGGCAAATACACCATATTTTTTGAAAAGCAACAGTCAACACCTTTTTTTATTGACACAATTTGTTTAACACTGATAGAACATTTGTGATTATTACCAAACGAAATATATAATACTTATAATAAATGTTTTGAAATTCTATTAATCCATACACCATATTATTAAGTAGGTAATAATCAATTTCTTTTATTAACCCAGTTCAACTCATCAATACAGCTTTTTTAACACTTTTGATAACAAAACAAGCGATTTCAATATGAAATTCTGTTACGATAGCTGGAACCGCATTCAGAGCATGACCTACCCAGACGGGGAGGTGGTAACATACACTTACGACCGGGGCGGCATGCTCCAAAGCGTGCAGGGACGGAAGGGCATGAATCACCTGACCTACGTGGAAAACACAACCTATAACACCTACGGGCTGAAGGAAAGCGTGCTATATGGGAACGGCTCATACACCGAATACCAGTACGACCTGCTGATGCGGCTCTCGCACCTGTACAGTGAGAACGGGCAAGGGGAGGCTATGCAGGACATGGAATATGAGTATGATAATGTGAACAACATCACCGACATTTACAACAACGCCCCCATGCTGCTTAACGGGCTAGGCGGAGACTATTGGAGCCATTATGAATATGACGACCTGTACCGGCTGTCCCATGCGGAAGGGAACTGGAACGGCGGACAGCTCAATTACCTTCTGGATATGGAGTATCATTCCAACGGGCGGATAGAATACAAGAAACTATACGCCGAAGTGATGGACCATACGGGAGCCACATCCGTAACCGACTATGCGAATGGCTACCTGTACAATGGGGGACAGCCCAACACGCTGGAATATGTGGTGGACGATTTTTCGGGCTGGCAGCAGATTTTCACATGGGATGCCGCAGGCAACATGACAAACCACGAGAATTTCGCGGAGGGTTGTGTCCGTAGCCTCTGCTGGGACGAGGAGAACCGGCTGGTGTCCTTTGCCGACTGCGAGAACGCAGGCTTCTACCAGTACGATGCCAACGGGGAACGCACCTACAAGCTGACAGGCGGCATTGCCATGCAGAACATACAGGGGCACTGGAGGTCATACAACCTGTTGGACAACCCAACGCTCTACACCTCACCCTATCTGGTGGCCACGCCCAAGGGCTACACCAAGCACTACTATGCGGAGAGCGAGCGGGTTGCAAGCATGATAGGCAGCGGAGGATTGGGGGATATCACCAGGACAATAGGGAATATGGAAGACTTTTTGACGGGTTCTTGGGTTGGCGAAGATGGGCTGCTCTGGGAGGAAGTGTGGATACCTGAATTCTATGAGGCCAAGCAGGAGGAATCCCGCAACCATCTCACGGATGTTATGATGTGTGCCGGTGCCGACCCTCTTGTGGAGGAGAACCGTTTGGTAGAACTTCGCACTTATTGGCAGTATATACAGGATGAGGGTGAGCACGAATGCTACTGGTACCACCCCGACCACCTGGGCAGTGCCTCGTGGATAACGGACTCCGCGGGCCGCCCGGTGCAACACTTGCAGTACCTCCCTTGGGGCGAGGACTTCGTGAACCAGCGGACAACCGATTACGCGGCCCGTTTCACCTTCTCCGCAAAAGAAAAAGACCAAGAAACCGGCTTTTCTTACTTTGGCTCAAGATATTACAGTTCGGATTTGAGCATTTGGCTGAGCGTGGACCCGATGAGTGACAAATATCCGTCACTGTCGCCTTACACGTACTGTGCGAACAACCCGATTAAGTTGGTGGATCCGAATGGGGAGGAAATTGGGGATTATTATGATTTGAATGGGAAATGGTTAGGAAGAGATAGGAAAAATGATAATTTGGCTTATACCGCCACATCTGTAGTAAAAGACGAAGCGGGCTACGTTATTAGCGCTCAAAACAAGTCTTTGCTGCCAATTAGCAATTCCGAACTGTTGGATAGAGCTACTTGGGTTTGTGGAGAAAGTGGAGGAAGTAATGAAATGATTACTGACAGAGTTCAAAACATTGGAGATGCTTCCAAAACATTAGATGCAAGTGTTGCAGAGTATTATGCAGCAGCAATTAATAATATTGCAAACACCTCCAAAGGGGGCTTTTATGAAGCAATAAAAATAAGAATGAGCAGAAAAGGTCCTGATGGGAACATAATTTACACTAGTTCTGGGTATTTCACAGGTCAACCCGACTGCGGAAATTCAAATAGCCGAGCTTTTGCGAAAGCACGAGCAAGCGGAGCTGAGTTGCTTAACAGTCAAACTCGGTTCACCAATTCTATTGCAGCGGTAATAAAATCTGTGTCTGGTGGAAGTGATCCCTCTAATGGCTGTAGAGCTTGGTTAGGAGGTGCTAAATACGCAAAACCCTATGTAGAAAACGCGAACAAGCGCAAAACAGGAGCCACAGTACAGTTTAGTTTCCAATCCCAAGGCGGCTTTCATACATTTTACAGAAATTAGTATTATGAAAATCAAGTTTTTTTTATTGCTGGCTTGTATTGTTTGTCTTCTCGCACCGTCCCGCGTGTACTCACAAAAAAAACTCCAAAAGTATGTACATTCATACATAATGCATAGGGTTTGCGATGACACCACCATCCTGTATTCATCCATTTTCCCCGAATTTGAAGTTCGTCAGCCCATCCGTAATGACGTTCTTCAATTTGTAATTGACACATCTTATAGAGAAAAAATCATCATCTCTGGCAAATCGCATGTGATTGATTCTCTATTGTATCGTAATTATTCCGAATATTCAGGATCTTACGACTTTGAATGTGTTTATATGATTGAAGGGAAGAATAAAAAGTATTATATCGTGTCTTTTTTCAACGCATTTCAAATGGGGACTATGGTACAACCTTGTTATATGGTGTTCCGATCAAAAGAGGGAAATGTTTGCTTGTATGCTGTATATATGCTGACAGATATTGAGGACAATTCCGGTCGAATAGAGAACACCGTTCGTGTACATCTGAAAAATGATGATCTATATCTGTCAGGAAAGAACTTGGAGCTATTAAAATCATTCAAATAAAATAGTTGCTCTATTAAGAACTGTTAATCATCTCTTTTCGTATCATTGTCCCAGCAAAAATCCCTTATGCCCGCCACCCTCACATATAGCCCACCGCCCCCCGCAGAATCCTGCAGAGTATCTGCGAGTACATCCGCGCAGATACGCGACGCGAGACACGTGAATATCCACCTCTGCTGGGACGAGGAGAACCGGCTGGTGTCCTTTGCCGACTGCGAGAACGCAGGCTTCTACCAGTACGATGCCAACGGGGAACGCACCTACAAGCTGACAGGCGGCATTGCCATGCAGAACATA
>Ga0265298_10005188_pt1 | contig 16434 bp, 14 predicted proteins | sample AusTroGonzalo_MG_3_FD_193486 | JGI IMG/M metagenome (GOLD analysis project Ga0265298, IMG submission 193486) | Bovine rumen microbial communities from tropical cattle in Woodstock, Queensland, Australia - Gonzalo_01 | ecosystem: Host-associated > Mammals > Digestive system > Stomach > Rumen ... | reverse complement strand
AGCGGATAGATCCCGATCAGCCGGAACAGGCGTTTTTTGTCCTTTGATTGCGCTTTTCCGGCGTTGATCATGGAGAAAACAAAGGCAGCCAGGAGATAGAAAACCGGCACAGCGATCATCATCGGATAATACCAGGAACCGAGCTCATTGTTCTCATTGATCAGCGCCTGCGGCGCGACGATATACACGATTACGACTGCCGCAACGGATAAAAGCATGGGGGCCAGGCACAACATCCGTTTTTTGCGGGATTCCCTGAACTTCATCTTTTCGGAAGCCGCCATATACATGAACCACTCATAGGCGATCAGGCTGAGCAGGATATAGTTCAGAAAGTTGAAAAGCACAACGAGAAACCGGGTCTGGGGAAGATTTCCGCTGAGTACCGCGGCCCAGCCGATATCCGAGAGGAAATACAGGATGTGGGCAACAATTGTGCGGTTGAACCAGATCTGCTTTTCCTGCTTTGTGCTGTGCAGTTTATCGTTCATCAGCAAAATCGCCAGGATGACAATACAGACGATGTTTGCCTCCGAATAAAACAGGAAATAATCCAGTGTCATGGTGTCCTCCGCAATTCTATGCTGTCAGAATTATACCACTGCACAGGACTGTCTTCAACTGAAACAAAAAGGCTCTCTCTGTATTTTTGCGGTTTTGATGCAGCGGGGAAAGGAGACGAATAACGATCTTGACTTTACTGTGATAAAGTGTTATAGTGATTAGCGTTTCCATGATTCTTAAGACAACGGGAGGTATGATTTTATGAAGAAACTGTTTGCCCTGATGCTGTGCCTGGCGCTGGTGCTGAGCTGCGCCGCCGGTCTGGCCGAGAGCGACAAGGACGCTGTGGTGGCCAAGGGAAAACTGGTGGTCGGCATTACTGATTTCGCCCCCATGGATTATCGCGACACCGACGGCAGCTGGGTGGGCTTTGACGCCGATGTGGCCCGGACTTTCGCCGCAACGCTGGGTGTTCAGGCGGAATTCGTCGAGATCGACTGGGACAACAAGGTGCTGGAGCTCAACAGCGGCAACATCGACTGCGTGTGGAACGGCATGACGCTCACCGACGAGGTGCTGGCCGCCATGAACTGCTCCAATCCCTATGCCAACAACGCCCAGATCGTGATTGTTCCGGCGGAGAAAGCCGCCGACTATCAGACGGTGGAAAGCCTGGCGGGCCTGACCTTTGCCGTGGAAGCCGGCAGCGCCGGTGAAGCCGCCGCGAAGGAGCTGGGCAACAAATACAACCCGGTGCAGAACCAGGCTGCGACGCTGCTGGAAGTGACTGCCCAGACCTCCGACGCTGCCATTATCGACTCTCTGATGGCGGCAGCCATGGTGGGTGAAGGCACGGACTATGCCTCCCTGACCTACACGGTGCCGCTGACGGAAGAAAAGTACGGCGTCGGCTTCCGGAAGGATTCCGACCTGGCGGACGCGCTGAACGACTTCTTCAAGACCGCCTGGGCCAACGGCACCCTGGTCGAGTTCGCGAAGCTGTACGGTGTGCAGGCCGCTATCATTCCGCAGGAATAAGACTGAACAACGTTGACGGAGGCAGGGGCGTCCCGCGGATGCCCTTGCCTTTCTCATTTGAGGAACGCCTATGTCATTTGCACAACAATTTCCCGTGGTCTTCAACGCCCTGAACGTCGGGTTTCTGCAGACGCTGAAACTCTTCTGCGTAACGCTGCTGGGCGCCCTTCCGCTGGGGCTGCTGCTGGCGTGCGGAGAGATCTCCCGGAGCCGGATTCTGCGGTCTGTCATCAAGGTGCTGGTATGGATTATCCGGGGATCTCCCCTGATGATTCAGCTGCTGATTATCTATTACGGCCCCGGCCTGCTGGCCAGCAGCATTTCCGCCGAGGCGGCCGCGGCCAGTCCGTTTCTGAAAATGCTGCAGGGCTTCAAGTGGAGCGGCGGAGAAGACGGGCGTTTTGCCGCGGCTGCGGTGGCCTTCATTATCAACTATGCCTGCTACTTCTGCGAGATTTTCCGGGGCGGCATTCAGGGCATCCCTGCGGGACAGGAGGAAGCCGGCCTGGTGCTGGGCATGACCGGCCGGCAGATTTTTTTCAGAGTGAAGCTGCTGCAGATGGTGAAAGCCATTCTGCCGCCCATCTCCAACGAGATCATTACGCTGGTGAAAGACACCTCCCTGGCGCGGATCATCTCGCTGCAGGAGGTGATCTGGGCCGGGCAGGCCTTCCTGAAGGGCAGCCAGGGGATCTCCGGTGCCATCTGGCCGCTTTTCTTCACCGGCGTGTATTACCTGGCGGCCAACGGTTTGCTGACCGTCGGCTTTGCGAAGCTTGAGAAAAAGCTCGGATATTTCCGCTGAGAAAGGAGGAGGAAACCATGCCGATCCTGCAGGTAGAGCACATTCGGAAATCCTTCGGCCAGACAAAGGTGCTGGACGATATTTCCTTCTCCATGGAGCCGGGGGACACGCTTTCCATCATCGGTTCTTCCGGCAGCGGGAAAACCACGCTGCTGCGGTGCCTGAACTTCCTGGAGAAGCCGGACGCGGGCATCATCCGGGTGCGGGACGAAGTGCTGCTGGATGCGAGCCAGCAGCCGAAAAAGGTCAACAACCGCGAGACCCGGCTGAAGCGGCTGCACTTCGGGCTGGTGTTCCAGTCTTTCAACCTCTTTCCGCAGTACACAGCGCTTCAGAACGTGACGCTGGCGGAGGAACTGCTGGCGCATGATACGCCGGAATGGAAGGCGGACAAAGCCAAAGAGCAAAGCCGCATCCGGGAGCACGGGATGGAGCTGCTGAACGAGGTTGGGCTCTCCAATCGCATGAACAACTACCCGCACCAGCTTTCCGGCGGCCAGTGCCAGCGGGTGGCCATCGCCCGGGCGCTGGCGCTTCGGCCGGACATTCTGTGCTTTGACGAACCCACCTCCGCGCTGGACCCGGAGCTTACCGGTGAAGTGCTGCGCAGCATCCGCAAACTGGCGGAGAGGAATACCACAATGATCATCGTGACCCACGAAATGAACTTTGCCCGGGATGTTTCCAGCTCTGTGATTTTCATGGATCAGGGATGCATCTGCGAACAGGGCGATCCCCGTGAGGTTTTCGATCATCCGCAGCAGGAGCGCACCCGCCAGTTTCTGGCCCGGTATCACGGGGAGAACTGACAGAGGAGACGCTTCGGCGATCGGCTGCAGCACCGGCTGCGGCCGTTTATTTTTTCGTTGCCAAGCGGGAATAAAGCGGGTAGAATAAGGGCGGCGCGACAGCCTGCAAAAAAGGAGAGAGGATGGAAGCTTTTTTATGAAGAAAGCAAAAATGATTCTGGATAAGGACTTTGCCATCGGCAAAATCGATCCGAGAATGTATGGTTCTTTTATCGAGCACCTGGGCCGGGCGGTGTACGGCGGGATTTATGAGCCCGGTCATCCCACCGCGGACAAAAACGGCTTCCGGGGGGACGTGATCGGGAAGGTACGGGAACTCGGCATCCCGGTGGTTCGCTATCCGGGCGGCAACTTTGTTTCCGGGTTCAACTGGGAAGATTCCGTCGGCCCGCGGGATCAGCGGCCGAAGCGGCTGGATCTGGCCTGGGGCACCACGGAGACCAACGAGGTGGGCCTGCACGAATTCTGCGAATGGGCGAAGAAGGCGAACACGGAAGTCATGTACGCTGTGAACCTGGGCACCCGGGGGCCCGATGCCGCGCGGAATGTGGTGGAATACTGCAACCATAAAAGCGGCAGCTACTGGAGCGACCTGCGCATCCGGAACGGGGCGAAGAACCCTTTCAACATCAAACTCTGGTGCCTGGGAAACGAAATGGACGGTCCCTGGCAGATGGGCCAGAAGACCGCCTATGAATACGGCCGGACAGCCAACGAAGCCGCCAAGGTGATGAAATGGGTGGATCCGGACATTGAAGTCGTGGCCTGCGGCAGCAGCGCCCACGAGATGCCGACCTTCGGCAGCTGGGAATACGAGATGCTGGATCAGTGCTACCAGAACGTGGACTATGTTTCGCTGCACCGGTACTACGGCAACCCCACCGGCGACACGCCCGGCTTCCTGGCCCGGAACATGGATCTGGACGCCTTCATCAAGGAAGTCGTGGCAATCTGCGACTGCGTGGCCGGGAAGAAGCACGCGAAGAAAAAGCTGAACCTGTCCTTCGACGAATGGAACGTGTGGTACCACTCCAACGGGCAGGATCAGGAGATTCTGAAGGCCGACAAATGGGGCCGGGCGCTGCCGCTGCTGGAGGACGTCTATAACTTTGAAGACGCGCTGCTGGCCGGCGCGATCCTGATCACCTTCCTGAAGAACGCGGACCGGGTGAAAGTGGCCTGCCTGGCGCAGCTGGTGAACGTGATTGCCCCGATCATGACCCGCAACGGCGGCGGTGTGTGGGCGCAGACGATCTTCTGGCCGATGATGCACGCGTCGAAATACGGCCGGGGAACCGCCCTGCGGCCGATCCTCACCTCGCCGACTTATGACTGTAAAGATTTTGAAAAGGTTCCGCTGGTGGATGCGGTCGGCGTGCTGGGCGACGACGGCAGCCTGACGGTGTTCGCAGTGAACCGGGACATGCAGGACGCGATTCCGCTGGAATGCGATCTGCGGGCCTTCGGAAAGATGAAGATTGCGGAGCACATCGTGCTGCATCACGACGACGTGAAAGCGGTTAACACCGAGGAACATCCGGACAACGTGGCGCCGCGGAAGGGCCGGGGCGGGAAAGCTGAGGAAGGCAAGGCGACGGTGCGCCTGCCCGCACTGAGCTGGAACGTGATCCGCCTGGTGAAAGCCTGAGCGGGGCTGCCCGGAGCGGCGGGGAAAAAACTTACAGTTTAAAACCGGTTACGACGGCCTGGGCCACATCACAGCCCAGGTCGTCTTTTACGTTCACGTGATAGACGCAGCTGGTTTTCCCGTTCTTGCGGCAGATGCTTTCGGCGATCAGCCGGGTTCCCTTCGGGGGATTCAGGAAGTTCATGCTGATCTGCTGGGCTACGGTGGGCCGGTGGGCATTGCAGGACGCGGTGGCGAAAGCGAAATCGATCACCGTCAGGATAAAGCCGCCCATGATGCCGCCCTCGGCGTTGCGGTGGCGGTCGGTGAGGGTTACGCTGACGACGGATCCGTTGTCCGTATACCGGTCCAGACCGATGCCGTTCTCTGTTGCATAGCGGTCGTTGGTGAAAAACGCGCGGGCTTCTTCGATACTTTTGAACTCTGCCATTGGATGAACCTCCGGGATTGCAGGATGGCTCCATTTTACCGGAAGATTCCGCGGTTTGCAAGCATGCCGCAAACAGAAACAATACAAGATCCTGTATAAAAAAGTTTCATCAATACGCAGTATATAGTAGCATTAACTGTTTTTTTGTGCTATAATACTCGCATATGGGCCGAAAAGTGCAGGCCCGTAGGAACGGAAACAAAGCAAAGTGTCGGAGGCGGTTGGGATGACAACTTATCGGGTTCAGCGCTGGACGGGGAGAATGCAGTCCGGAGGAGCGGGAACCCGTGAAGTGATTACGGATCCGGGACGGGCCCGGAAAGGGACGGCTTCGGAAAAAACAGCCACGGCCATTGCCATCAGCCTGGCGGCAGCCGTATGCATTCTGATCCTCAGCATTCTGATTTCGGATTTATCCGCGCTTCATCAGAACAAAATGAACATGAACCGGCTGACAAGAAAAATCGAAAACCTGGAAAGCTCGGTTTCCGATCTTCAGACGGAACTGGATGGGAAAACCCGTTTTCTTACGCCGATCTCCGGGAACAGCGGGGAAGCATCCGTCGTTCAGATCTACGTGCCGTAATGTGCCAGCCGTAATCGAAAAAAGTGAAGCAAAACGGAAAACAAGTACCGTTAAACCGTAAAACCGGGATCTGTCAAACCGAAAACATAAAAGACTTTTTCCTGAGAGGAGCAAGAGGATGAAGGAGTTTTCTTACCGCGGGTTCATGCTGGACTCCGCGCGTCATTTTATACCCATGGAGGATCTCCGGAAACTGATTGCCGCGGCGCGGATCTGCGGGATGAACCGGATGCACTGGCACCTGACAGATGACCAGGGATGGCGGATTGAGATCCGAAAATATCCGCAGCTGACGGCCGTCGGCGCCTTCCGCGGGCGGAGCGTCTTCGGCGAAGCGAGCCGGACGGAGAACAACAGCGGATTCTATACGCAGGAGGACATCCGGGAGATCGTGCGGTTCGCGGGAGAGAACGGCATGGAAGTGATCCCGGAGATTGAGATCCCGGGACATGCCAGCGCGATGCTGGCAGCCTGTCCGGAAGCCGGATGCCGCCGGACAGCCTACGGGCCGGCGGGAGAGGAAAAAGCCGGAGAACCGTGGCAATACGCGGTGAAAACTTCCGGCGGTATTTTTCCGAACCTGCTCTGCGCCGGAAAGCCGGAGGCCGTGCGGCTGATGGAAGATATTCTGGACGAAGTGATGGAACTGTTCCCGTCGAAGATGATTCATATCGGCGGAGACGAGGCGATGAAAATCCACTGGCGCCGGTGCCCGGACTGCCGGGCGCGCATGCGCCGGGAGGGCCTGCAGAGCGAGGACGAACTGCAGCGGTCGCTGGTGCTGGAGATCGGCGCCTATCTGGCGGAAAAGGGCAGGGAAACCATCGTCTGGAACGATGTGCTTTCCGGCGGGACACTGCCGCCGCATTTCATCGTGCAGCAGTGGGCGCAGGGAGAGGAAGCCACCCGGGCCTTCCTGGCCGGCGGCGGAAGGGTGATTCATTCGGATACGCGCGTCATGTATTTTGACTATCCCTACGGCCGGATCGACGTGAAGAAAATCTGGCAGAGTCCGCAGATTCCGGACTGGGCGAAGGGATATGAAGACCAGCTGCTCGGAACGGAATGCCCCCTGTGGACGGAACGGGTGACCAACCTGGAACGGGCATCCTTCCTGCTGTTCCCGCGGCTGGCGGCTGTCGGGCTGAAGGCGTCCGGAGCCGGACACCTCCCCTGGGAGGAATTCCGCTCAGCCGTTCGAAACATTGAGAATCTGATTGAGGAAACCGGCCTGAAAGGCGCGCCGGAATCATACTGGGAGATGACGGAAGAGGCGGCAAAAGCGGACGTGCAGGCGGAGCACGACCGGATTTACTCCGCGGAGGCGCTGCCCTTTGAAAAGAAGGAAATAAAGCTGATCAAACTGGAAAAGACGGAGCGCCTGATGGAGGAGATCGGCATTCCGGAACCGCTGGCCCGGCAGGTCGGGGATTATGCCCTTCGGGAATGACGAGGGAGCGGGGGGATGTTTACTTATACCTGGCCGGAACGGTCGGTCTTTACTTCGATGGTCGGGATATCATTCTCTTCGTGTTTCTTCAGATCCTGTTCGATTTCCTCGTTGGACGGATTCTCAGTTTCGGTTTCCTCGGGAGTTTCGTCTGCATCTTCCGCCGCGTTTTCTTCCGGATCATCGGCGGAGACAGATTCCCAGACTTTGTCGATTTCTTCCCTGAGGGTCTTCGTTGTGGTGGTTACGGATTCTTTTACCGTTTCAGCTGCTTTGCGCACCGCATCTTCCATATCCACAACTTCCCCGGCTTCGTTTTCCACATGGATTTTGAGTCCCAGAAGCGGCGCGGCAATCAGGCCGGTAAGGCTTAGCTTCGGCGCGATGAGCAGTCCGGGAAGAGCGAAGAGACCGGGCACGTTCAGAATGTTTTCGCCGTCCTTTTCAACCTTCAAACGATACTGCGTCAGGGTTTCAAAAAAGTTCTTGTCTGCCATTGTGTGTTTCCTCCTGAAATTGATCTTGTATTTCCCCGGGATTCAGCGCGGGGAGAATCATTCGAGCGATCGGGATTACCCGGAAGCGGTTCCTTCACACTCACAGGTTAGACGGTTTCGGGTGGATTTCGTTACAGGGATTCTCAAAATTTTTTCTGCTGTTCCAATCCTTGTTTTTAGAGAATCCACTTCCAAACGACAAACCCGACAATGGCAATCTGAATCACCAGTTTGACATTCATTATCCTTAGTCCATCCTTTACCTTTTACCGGTTCCTTTTGTCCTCATTCCGGCGCAAACTCAAGTATTTCCGGTTTGTCCCCTGTCTCCGGCGCCGTTGCCACCTGCCGAACTGCCCGGATTACTTCATCATACCGTTCCATCATCATCCCGTGTTCTTTCAGAATCGCATCCTCATCCCCGCTGTTCGCCGCCGCCTCCATCCGGGCCGCCATTCCGGAAAGGTCGTCGGCCCCCAGCATTTTCGAGGAGCTTTTCAGCGAGTGCGCGAAAATCACGTAGTTTTTCCAGTCCCGCGCCTCAAAATAGCTGCCCAGCAGCCCCGACCGTTCACGGTATTCGCCCAGATATTCAGAAAGCAGCGTGTCATAGAGTTCACGATCCCCCTGGCAGTAGTTCAAGCCGTTTTCCGGCGCAATCCCGGCTTTTCGCAGCGGATCGTACCGGTCCCCTTCAGGTGCATCCGGTTTCTCCGGCTCCGGCCCCACAGTGGCCATCACCTTCTCTTTCGGCAGATATTTCACCAGCATGTCTTCCAGCATCCGGCTGTTCACCGGCTTGCTCAGATAGTCTGAAAACCCCTCTGCCAGATACCGTTCCTTTGCGCCGACAATCGCGTCCGCCGTCAGACAGATCACCGGCGTGCCGCGGTTCGGGCCGTCCAGACCGCGGATCCGCCGCAGCGTTTCCGCGCCGTCCATGCCCGGCATCCGCGAATCCATGAAAATCACGTCGTAGGCCGTCTTTTCCGCCATAGCCACCGCTTCTGCCCCGCTCAGCGCTGTGTCAATCTGCATCTCCGTGTATTTCAGCAGCCCGGCTGTCACCGTCAGGTTCATTTTTGTGTCGTCCACAATCAGCACCCGGGCATCCGGCGCGCGGAAAGCTTCCTGCCGCTCTGCAGCTTCTGATACGGTCCGGTTCTCCGAATCGCCGTCCTCGTCTTCCGAAACAATCTGCTGCGGAATCGTAACGGTGAAAACGGACCCCTTGCCGTATTCGCTTTCCACTTCAATCGTGCCATCCATCATGTCCAGCAGGCTTCGCGTAATCACCAACCCCAGTCCGGATCCTTCGACCGTGCTGTTCCGCTGCATATCCAGCCGCTCAAACTTGTCGAAAAGCCGGTCCATGTCCTCCCGTCGGATGCCGATGCCCGAATCTTCCGCCGAAAACACAAGCCGCAACGTGTTCCCATCCGCTTCCCCGGCACGCACTTTCAGCCGCACGTATCCCTGATCGGTATACTTAACGGCATTGTTCAGAATATTGATCAATATTTCCCGCACGCGAACCTCGTCGCCGAACAGATGGTCCGGAACCGATTCATCCGCATCCAGTGTGAACGCCAGCCCCTTTTCCTTTGCTTTCATGGCGGTCATGACGCAAACGTCGTTCAGCAGATTCCGCAGCCGGTAGGGTGCTTTGACCAGTTCCATCTTACCGGCCTCAATTCTGGAAAAATCCAGTATATCGTTTACAATCGTCAGCAAGCTGTGTCCCGCGCTGTCAACCTTCCCCGCATAGACGTCGATCTGTCCAAAGGCTTTCCGGATCCCTTCCGTGTCTCCGTCGGAAAGAGCCAGACCATCCCGGCTTTCCCGCCGGATCAGTTCGTTCATCCCCAACACCGCGTTGATCGGCGTCCGTATCTCGTGGCTCATGTTGGCAAGGAATTCGCTCTTGGCCCGGTTGGCGCTCTCCGCCACCACCTTTTCCTCCAGCAGCTGCTCCTGCAGCCGAACATACGGCCGCAGCGTCACAAGGCAAAGCCCTGCAGCACCCAGCAGCGTCAGCACCAGCACAATGATGTAGCCTTTGATGTTGGAAAGGGTCTGTTCCCGAAGCTGCGCATCATACCATTCCACTGAGAAGTCCGCCGCCACGATACCCGCGATGTTCCCCGCGCTGTCAAACACCGGGCTGTACGCACTGTAGAATTGCCCCCACTGATCTGAATAGGGTACCTCGTCCACTGCGGTCGTTCCTTTGCTCGCGGTGTGCAGCGCCTCGGTGTACTGAACCTCCTCGCCAAAATCGCCCGGGTCCTCCGGGTCCGTGTCCACAAGGAAGGTGAACCGGCCGTTTCCTTCGTCCCGGATAGCGTAGATGTATTCCAGTTCCACGTTGTCCCGGAAAACGGCCATCGTGTCGTAAACCGTCCGATAGCCGGGCGTGTCCTCGTCTCCCGCCTGCAGGCACTCCAGAATGTCTCCGTTCACCGATCCCGCCGCGCAACTGGAGATGTCCACCATCCGCTGCCGGATTGCCCGCCGGATGCCCGCTTGTGCCCGCGAAATGGAAATGCCGCAGAAAACCGCGCTGGAAAAAAGCAGGATGGCCTCAACCATCAGGATGATCTTCGTGGACATGCTTCTCCCTGTTTTCATTCGGATCATCCTCCTTCCCAAAGGTTTTCCGCTTGTCTGTTTGTCTGATTCTATCATATGCCCTTCCGCCCCGCAAGAATCTTTCACAAAACGGGCTTTGTCACAGCCGCCGTTTCGTGTATAATACTTGAGAGAAGATTTATTTATCTTCATTCAGCGATGCAACAATCTGGATTTGCGGAGGACAGCCATGCCGGAATACTATGAACCGCTTCTCGATTTTTCTGTACCTGAGCACCAGAGCATCATGGGTATCATCCTCTCACTCAGGGATCCTGTGGACGGGGAAATCCTCCGAAGCACCGTGGAAGAAATGAGGGCGCGTTTTCCATACTTTTATGTCAAAGCAGTGTACAAAGGAAATGACCTGGTCACCGTTCCGAATGATCTTCCCATGACTGTCCGGAACACATGGGAGCCCATCCGTCTTCATTCCGAAGCATCCAACAGCCACCTCGCTGCCTGGAAATACAAAGGCCGCCGGCTGGCTTTTGAGATCCATCATGCCCTGACTGACGGACCGGGCGTATTGCCCTATATCAGGAGTACATTGTTCCTGTATCTGTCAAAGGTAACCGGACAAACCTTTGATCCGGCCGGATTCCGTCTTCCGGGCGATGTGATTCCGGAATCCGAAACAGGGAATCCGTTCAGTGATCCGGAGATCGACCATACAAAAGCTCCCCTGTATCAAAAGAAACCGATACCCGATTTCTTTCGGGTGACTGACGCGGCAGATGATGACAAAACGGTTTTTTACCTAAAGATCTCTGAAGCACAGATCATGCAGTACTGCAGGGACTATGACAGTACTCCGAATGTCATCATGTCCGTATTACTGGCAAAAGCCGCAAGGCGCCTGGATCCGGAATGCAGGAAAACCATTACCGTATCTGTATGCGTCAATCGCAAGGCGATGCTGGGCAATTTTAACAACTACCGAATGTGTATAGGCGAAGCCATCCTGGATTTTTCGAAAGAACGGGATTTGGAAGATCTCACCAAAACATGCACAATCGCCCGGGGACAGCTGATGCTGCAGGTCCAGCCCGAGAATCTCCTTTGGGAGCTGAAACAGATGAAACGGATGTTGCCGCCTCCGTCCCCGGATATCGCGCGGGCAAGCATCTGTGTATCCTATGTAAACAGCAGCGGCTTCGGGCCGCTGGATCCCTGGATTGAAGAGCTGTATATTGTAACTTCATTGTCGAAGATTACAGATGTCCTTTGCGAGATCACATGCATCAATCACCATTTCTTCCTTGCCTTTATGCAGCCCTTCTCCTCGGAAAAGTATTTCAGATGTTTTCTGGATGAACTCGATGCGGCAGGATTCAGCTATGAGCGTATCCGCAGTGAACCGTTGCGCATGTGTGGAATTTAGGTAGTTATCCTCCGCTCTCCGTATTTCCTGCAACCCGGAACCCGACAAACCCGGGCCTTCGGTTTATTCCCACTCAGCTCTAAGATCGCGCCATTCCGTGATAATATGCACTTTTGAAATGTATGGGCGGAGGAGTATATGGATAACGAGAAATACACGAAACGCTGCTATGAACTGGCGATCCAGGCGGGCAAGAAAGGTTATGATACCTTTGGTGCACTGCTTGTCCATGACGGAGAAATCCTGGAAGAAGCTGAAAACACAGCAGATTGGAACAGAGGCATTTTCGGCCATGCGGAATTCAATCTGGTTCACAAATGCGCAAACCGGTATTCTGATCATGTTCTGAAGGAGTCCACGCTGTATACCAGCTGTGCTCCCTGCGAACGTTGCCTTTGCGCGATTGCGTCCCTGGGCATAGAAAATGTTGTCTTCGGCGTATCGTATGAGGAGTTTTCACAGCTGACGCCGGACGACGCTGTTCCGGTTGACAGGGAGGGCTTGCTTAAGAAGCTTGGCATCCGGATGAAACTGACCGGGCCTGTCCTTGAGGATGAAGGCATGCATGTATTTGAATGGTGGGGCGGCGAATACCGTCCACTGGAGGAATTGATCACAGAGATGGCTGAGGTCAGGAAAACCAGGGAACATATGGAATCCGGTGACGTGAAAAAAGCCAGGATTCAACTGAGGAAACCGAACGTTATTCCGATTAACGATCATGTCTGGTTGCTGGACGACAACCATGAAGCAAGCTGCTATATCATTGCCGGAACAAAACAGGCGGCAGTCATCGACACATCCGTTGGCCTGTGCAATATCCGGGAGGCGGCGGAATCACTGACATCCCTCCCCCTGATCTGCATCAACACCCATGGTCATGGAGACCATATGGGCGGAAACTGGAGCTTTGATAAAGCGTATATGAATCTGGCTGATTTGCCGCTTGCAGAAGAGTGCATCAATAGCCCGGAAGTGCAGGAAGCCATGAAACAATTTGGAATCAGCTATCCGCCTTTTGAGCATGTCGAAGATGGGCATATCTTTGATCTTGGCGACATTGAACTGGAAGTCATCTATCTTCCGGGGCATACAGCAGGCGAAATCGTACTGTTGGACAGGAGGGACAGGATTCTTTTTTCGGGAGATGGGATTGTTCAGCATCTGTGGCTGCAGCTGGACGAATCTCTGCCGGTAAGGACGCAGATTCAGAGCATGGAACGGATGCTGCCCCTGCGGAATACCTTCGACACAGTTCTGAACGGCCATATTCAAACACCTTACGGCGCTGAGCTTTTTGACACATTGTTGGAAGCACTGAAAGATCTGGAAGCCGGTAATACAGCTGGCGACATTGACTATGAATGGCTCGGAAATGTCAGCAAAGCGCATCCATACCAGCCGGAGGATCGCCGGATTGTCTATAAGGAGAAGTGACATCATGAACATCACCACAAAGCAGTTTCAAATTTTGACAGACGTGAATCTGGTCTGGGATTTCCTTACGGAAATCTATGACAGGGAAACAGGCAGTGGCGTGGCGGCTCCGTTCTTTGAGTACGCCCTGCAGTCCTCCTGGATGGATCAATCCTACAGCTTCCTGGACCGGCTGTGGATGGACGGGGACAGGGCGGTTGCCTTTGTGTTTTACGAAGAGCCGGTGACGGATATCTTTTTCAGCGTCCGGAAGGGGTACGAATTCCTGGCGGATGAGCTGGTGGAATATGCCGTTTCCACCATGCCGAACTTTGGCGGAAAGCAGAGGCTGGTGCTCTTCAACGGCCAGGAATACCTGATGGAAGCCGCCGCAAAACGAGGATTCACACTGACAGAAGAATATGAGGACCGGAACTTTGACTTCCGGAATGAATTGGATCATCCGCTGCCAGAGGGCTATCATTTTGTAGACCCGAAGGACACGGACAGCTTCAAGCTGGCCTTGCCCGGGAGGACGCGGCAGTCTTTCTGTACAAAGAGCAGGGAGAAGCCGTAGGCTTTGCACAGTGCCAGCTCCGCAGGGATTATGTGGAGAGAACGGAAACCAGACCGGTAGGATATCTGGAAGGGATCTATATCCGGGAGTGTGCGCGCCGGCAGGGCATTGCCCGCGAATTGCTAACTGCGTGTGAAAGCTGGGCGAAAGCTCATGGCTGTACGGAATTTGCCAGCGACTGCGAGCTGGACCACGCGGACAGCCAGCGGTTTCATCGGGCAGTTGGTTTTGAGGAAGCCAACCGGATTGTCGCGTATGTGAAAAAATTGTGATTCAATATAATACGATGTGAAGGACTGCTCCGTAATCCGGAGATTAGGGAGAAAATGGATAAGATTATGAAGACTGTAGAAATATTGGGGGCAAACCGGTTTGAGACCTTTACAAAAACACGTGACGGTAGCCGGGCAGTCATCGTAAAGAACGGAAAGGTTCTCCTTACACATGAATTGAATTCCGGCTGGTGGTTGCTTCCGGGCGGAGGATTAGAAGAAGGAGAGACTCCGGAAAGTTGTGTGATCCGCGAGGTCGAGGAAGAAACAGGCCTTCTTGTCCGCCCGCTCAGACAGTTCCTTGTCATGCATGAATATTATGAAGAATACCGCTATACGGGGTATTTCTTTGTGTGCGAGGTGACAGGAGAAGGACAGATGAAACTTACCGATGTGGAAAAACATCGCGGAGTACAGCCTGAATGGATTCCTCTGCAGGAGGCAATCGATCTGTTCTCAAAACACGAATCATATGCTGATGTAAATGAAGAAAAAAGAGGTTCCTATCAGCGGGAATACATGGCCCTTCAGGAGTATATGGAGCTTAGCCACGGAAACTCCAGGCGACAGATCTATGGACAGTTTCCGGGGATAAGCTGTGCTTACAGGGACGCAGCCGGAAGAGAGACCTTAGAATACAGCGGGGTTGTCGATAAAGAAAAATGCATGCCGGTAGAGAGGAATACTGTTTTTCCGGCTTGTTCGATATCAAAGTTTGTTACTGCTCTAATCGTGATGAAGCTTCAGGAACAGGCTCTGTTGGGTATAGATGAACCTGTCAACCGGTATCTTCATCAGTGGAAGCTGCTTACAACGGATGGAAAGGAAAGTAATGCAACCATCCGGGACCTTCTGTGCCACACTGCCGGAATTGTAGATGGAGAAGAGAGCTTCTATGGTCTCCGCAGCGGTGATCCTGAAATCAGCCTGACAGATATTCTGGAAGGAAGAACAGCGTATAACAATCGTCCTGTACGGGCAGAAAAACCGCAGGGAACGACTTTTGAATACTCGGATGCCGGTTACTGTGTCCTGCAGATGATGCTCCAGGAACTGATACACAAGGGCTTTGAAGGCATTGCGCAGGAGCTGATTTTTGACCCGTTGCGTCTGGAGAATACATTTTTCGCATCTCGCGAAAAAACAGCCTATTTTGAAAACAGAATGGCGACCGGATATGATGACAATGGACTACCTATTCCGGGAAGATTTCCTCCGGTACCCGACCTGGCAGCATCAGGCCTGTGGAGCACGCCGGAAGAGCTTCTGACACTCGCAAACGAGTTTATGACAGCTCTTCATGGCAGAAGTTCCTTTCTTCAGAATGAGACTGTGCAGGAAATGATAAAACCGGCGGATCGTTTTCCATGGACAGGGCTTGGCTTGTTTCTGGACGGGAAAGATGTATTGGTTTCCCGAGGCTGGGGAGAGAACGGGCAGTGCATCATGAAGATGAACACCCGGACAAAACAGATTGCAGTTGTGATGACGAATCGGAATCCCGGGGTAGATCAGGCGGAATCCGGTGTCGAGTGGCTGGCGGACAGAAAGCTGAACGAGAAAGGGTGAATACCATGATTGAAACCGAACGCCTGCTTTTGCGGGAATACATGCCGGACGACTTTAATGCCCTCTATGCAATTGTATCCGATCCGGAAACGATGGCACACTATCCGGCACCTTTTGACGAAGCCCGCACCAGGCGCTGGATCGACTGGAATCTGGAAAACTACGCCCAATACGGTTTCGGCCTGTGGGCGGTGATGCTGAAGGAAACCGGAGAATTCATCGGGGACTGCGGCATCACCATGCAGAATATCGACGAAGAAATGCTGCCAGAGATCGGATATCATATCCACAAGAAATACTGGCGGCGGGGCTTTGCGAAGGAGGCGGCCCGGGCGGTTCGGGACTGGGCGTTTTTGAACACAAATTATAACGTGCTATATTCCTATATGAAATATACCAATGAGGGCTCCTGGCGCACGGCTATGGCAAACGGAATGAAAAAAGCGAAGGAATATCCGGATCCGAAAAACACAATCTCCTATGCCTTTTCCATCACGAAGGAAGAATGGATCTGTGCAGTGCTGTCCTTCCGGAAGTTTACAGACTATGACCGGGATATCATGTACAGTATGTTGAAGGATGCGTATTCTTTTGATGAGCGCTGTGCGAAGTGTTGGGACAAGAACTGGCGAGAATCGGATGGCTTCTTTTTCGATCATCCGGAGATTGCGGACAAGTACGGTTTCATTACATGTTTTCATGAGGAGCCTATCGGCTTCATTTGCTGGGATCCCAGGAATCGACCGGATTATGTGGAGATCGGACACAATGCTATCAGAACAGCCTGGAAAGGAAACGGATTCGGCAAAGCACAGCTC
>Ga0265298_10005186_pt1 | contig 16435 bp, 10 predicted proteins | sample AusTroGonzalo_MG_3_FD_193486 | JGI IMG/M metagenome (GOLD analysis project Ga0265298, IMG submission 193486) | Bovine rumen microbial communities from tropical cattle in Woodstock, Queensland, Australia - Gonzalo_01 | ecosystem: Host-associated > Mammals > Digestive system > Stomach > Rumen ... | reverse complement strand
TCTGACGATCACTCTCGCTCATTGTCACCTCTTTGGCTTTGTCGAGCATCACCACCTTGGGTGATTTTTTGCGGAAGTAGTCGATGCAGGCATTACTGATAGCTCTGATAAGATACTGTTCTACGTTAAGCGTCTGCGTTTTCTCTTGCAGTCGTTTGAACACGCTGAGTAGCACTTCCTGCACCAAGTCTTCTGCATCCTCTCTGATTCCGATGCGCATATAAGCGAAACGGAACAGCCAGTCTTGTTGCCCTGCAACAATCCTCTCGAATTCCTTGAGTAACTGTTCTGTTTCTTCGCTCATCTTTTTTACTTTTTCACCTTTTTACTTTTTTACCTTTTTTAGTGGGTTTCTATATAACAAAACGAAGAAAGCTGAAAATAGTTTTAATTAGCATCATTTTTTTCTGCTGCTTGTATTTGTTCCCAACGTGGGACTGGTCAATTCCCAGCGTGGGAATGCCTTGTTCCCAACGTGGGACTATATTTTTTACTAACGCATTGAAAAGAGGTTCTTTTTTTATTATTGTTCTCTCATATTTTCAAGACTTAACGTAACATTTGGATGAAAAGTCTGAAAATCAACGGTTTATGATTATTTTGTGCCCTAAAAGAGTTAACATAGACCTAACACTATGTTAACTCTGTGTTAAGTCTATGTTAACTCTTAAAATGCTTAATTTGTTTTTAAGGTGTTGAAAATGAGAGGATTTGGACTTTCCAATGTTAAGTGTTATGTCTTTTTTTTAGAATCGGCCTCCTCCGCCAAAACCGCCGCCTCCGCGTCCGCCGCCTCCGAAGCCTCTGCCACGGCCACCGCCACCGCGTCCGCCTTCGCCGCCTCCCCATCCGCTGCTGCCGCGACCTCCGAAGAAGTTCAGACGGTAGCTAACGTGGAGCATGGCATACGAGGTGATAGCATTAACTTCTTGGTCGCGCCAGCCGTTGGCATTGACGGTGCGACTGAAGTTGGTCTGCTCATGCAGGATGTCATACCATTGCAGCATGATGGTGAGTGCTTTGCCGCGCAGGAAACTGTAACTTAATTGCGCATTCCAGATAAGTTCGTCGGTGTTCAGTGTAGCATCGGCATATCCGCGTTTACTATATACATGGAAATCGGTAGATAGTGTGGGCCATGACGCTGCATTGCTGGATTGACGTCCGTTTAATTGATTCAGGTCGATGCGTGTGTTGCCGCCATAGGAGAAATTCCATGTGTCCAGGTTACGTGAGGCCTGTAGCCTGTTCTCTGTACGGGCATAGGTGGTCTGGGCGTTGATAGAGAAGTTGAACCATCTGTTGCGGAAACTGAGTGATAGGTCTGGCGATACGTTGATGCTATGCGTCACGTTACGGTCGGGCGTGGCCGTGCGGTTTAGGTTGACATAACCCACTTGATGACGATAGCTGCCTCGGATACTACCACTGATATCCCAACGGTTCAGGGTGTCGAGACCCATGTTGAAGGTTACACCACCACTGGCATTCCAGTTGCCGTCGAAGTTGTCGGGTCTGCTGATGCGGCGGCCAGTGTTCTCTTCATAGGTCACGATGTTGCCAATGGAATTGGTGGTGCGCTGGAAACTGCCGTTGCTGCTGAAACTCCAGTGGCGCTGGTTCTTGGGCACCTGAAAGCCCAGGCTGTCCTCTACGAGAGTGGGCTTGCGCTGCTTTTGGAAGTTGAAGTTAAGGTTCGTGGTGAACGATGGCTTCAGTCCGGGGTTACCCATCGTAACTGATAGTGGGTTCGTGTCGTCGTAGATATCGAGCAACTGCGTGATATTGGGCTGCTGTGTCTGTCCGCGGAATTGCACTTGTAGGTTGGTCTGCTGGTCAAAACGATAGCGCAGGTTAAGGGTGGGGGAGAGGTTTACCACGGTGCGTACGGTGTCAACGGGCTTACCTAGGTACTGCTGGATATAGTGTGAGCGTTGAGGCTGCACGTTCACACCTACGTTGAGGTTGTATTTCTCGCGATTGAAACGCAATTGCACATCGGCATTATGACCATATTCCGTGCGCTCAGAATAGCGACTCAGACTTGTTGACAGTCGGTCCTCGTAGTCAGCAGGCAGGAAACCGAAGTCGCGATAATCCTGCAGGGCATTCTGGAACTCCAGTTCGCTGATGCCCAGAAGATCATAGGTACTAGGGTCGTTTTTCTGATAATTATACCTGAAGTTATAATTCAGTTGCAGGAAGATACCTTCCTGACCTACCATCCTTCTGCCGCGATTTCCAAAGGGACCTCGTCCACGCTGTTGCTGGAGGGTGTCCTCTGGCGTTACCTTCTTCTTGAATATGTAAAGCGGTTCGGTATAGGTGGTTCCCAGCGAGATGCTGTAGTTTTTATTGTCGGAGGTGGTGTAGCGGTTGGTCTGATAGGTGGAGTCTGTACCCAGACTGTTCTTTTGTAGCCATAGGTGTACGCCCGATAGGTTCGCATTGCGGTTGTCGCCATCGCTATAATTGAGATTGGTGCTGAAGGCGATGTTGCGTCCCTTGTTGTTTAGGCGACGGTAGAGTTGTAGTTGTGACCTCAGGTTCTTGTTAGTGCCATAGCTCAGTGACTTGTTCTTTCTGCTGTTTACCACGAGGCTATCTTGATTCAACTCTTGCAGACCTTCATCGCTCAGTGGGTTGGTCACATGCTCAAATGGATCGACATTGAATGAGGCTGAACTTGATGCGTTCTGGTTATCGTTGCTGGAGAAACTGATGTCGGGACGGAACGAGAGCGTGGTTAGCGAGTCGATGCTCCACTGCAGATTCATGTTTCCCGTCCATGAGTTGTTACGTGAATAGCTCTGGCTGATGCTATTCGAAAAGGCACCGCCACGTGTATTGACGAAACTTTCAGATCCCGTTCGGTTCCAGTTGTTGGTATTGCCGTGGTTCCAGGTCACGCGTCCACTCGCCTTCAGCTGGCTGCCGTTTTCTTTGCGCTGGTTCTCGTAGCTGATGTCCAGGGCACCAGTCTTTGTGTGGCGCTGTCCGTTTCCGTTGCCGCGGCCTCGTCCGCCACGTCCTGAGAAGTTTCGGTCGTTCACGTTGTTGGCATTACCCATGAATGTGTAACGCATAGCTCCGAAAGGCTTCATCGCAGTCAGTCGGATACCATAGCGGTGGTCGGTGCCGTAGCCAATGTCGGGATTGGCCTGAATGCCATTGCGGGCGCTGCGCTTGGTGGTGAACTCCAGCACGAAGTCGTCGTTGCCGTCATCGACACCCGTCATACGACTCAGGTCGCTCTTTTCGTCGTAGGCTTTTACCTTATCTATCACGTATGAGGGCAGATTCTTCATCACGGCATCATTGTTGCCGGTCATGAAGTCGCGCCCGTCGAGTTTGAATTTCTTGACCTCTTTACCATTGACACTAATTTTTCCGTCGTCATCGATTTTTGCACCTGGCAGCACCTCTACCAACGCCTCGATAACAGAACCTTCGGGCACACGGAAGGCATCGGCATTATAAACCACGGTATCATCTTTGATGACCATTTTGGGGATGTTAGCTGTCACTACAGCTTCGTTAATCAGTACACTGTTGGGCTCCATACTGATGTTGCCTAATGCAAGGGCCTGTGTGCGCTTCGTTAGTAATTTCTTCTGTTCTATATAACCCAGAAACGAGATTTTCAACAGATAGTTACCAGTGCTTACATTGTTAAAAGAAAAAGCACCACGTTCGTTGGAGAGGGCGCCTCCAACAAATGTAGTGTCTTTTTTATTACCTATCTTGTATAGTTGTAGGGTAGCCTTAGATAAGGCTTCCTTACTCTCTTTGTCAATAATTCGTCCGGATACGCTTTCTTGTTGAGCACTAATGTGTAGCACGCACAACAGAAGAGTGGACAATAGTGTCAGATAACGTAGGTTCATTCGTCTAGTTGTTGGTTGTTTTACCTATAGACGAATACGGAAGTCAGAGGTTTAATTGCTTTTTAATTTCTTTCTCCCAAATTTGATAGCCGGCCTCTGTAATATGTAATCCGTCAGCGCTTAATTCATCGCGTAGGACATTACTGTTGGGGTAGGTCATTTTGTGAAAAATATCTACGAAAGTGATGCCGTTTGACTCGCAGTAGGCACGGATGTACATGTTAGTCAGAGGAATATCGTCTGTGCGTCCAGCTAACGTGCGCCAGCGTCCATTGCTTTCATTAATAGGCAGCAGGCTCTCGACAAAGAGCTTGGTAGTGGGAGCCTGTTGGCGGATAGTCTCGATCAGGTTAATAACGCGTCCTGCCACTTCAATGGCTGGATTGTCGTTGACCATATCATTGATGCCCGCCATTAGGAAGATAGCCTTGGGACGATGAGGCGTGATCTGGCAGAGGCGTTCTGTCATGCCTACGGTGTTGTCGCCAATGATGCCACGATTCACGACCTGTGGAACGCCCAACCGCCCAGCCCAATCCTTTCCGTTCTCAGTCAGGCTGTTACCCATCATGACGATGGTGTTTTCATCAATACCACCCTCACGCTCAAACTGCGCTACACGTTTGTTGTAGTGGGCCGTAGAACGATACTCCACATGCTGCGCCTGTGCCTGCAGAGTGCTCAGACTAAGGCATATTGCTGATATCATTGGGACAATCTTCATATATATGTGTATTCAATCGACAAAGATACTATCAAAAAATGAATGGCGGAAATCTTTTAAGAGTTTTTTTTGCAGATAAGCATAAAAAATCCGGTCGCAAGGCTTTTATACCTGCAACCGGATTTGTATGGATTCATAATAGAGGCAATTAAGCCTACTTCATACGTCTTAGTACTTTTTGATAGTAACGGTTAGTAGCTCGGATACTGTAATTTGGTCCGCCATTCCACGTACGAATTGCTTTCTCAATACTATTCGCAGTGTTGTACTTCGACTGAATCAGAAGGAACATCTCTTTTGACTTGGCCAAATCATATCTGTCAGCCAAAGTGTAGCGCAGTTGGCTGCCGCGTGACTTCAGAATGTAGTTACATTCACGCACCACTACCGGCGTAATCTGCATAGGGCCTACCGAGTTCCCACTCACGGCTCTAAGATTTCCTTCGCTCTCTACCAGAATGATGGCCTCTATCACAGATGACCAATCAAACTGCTCTGAGTTCGTCGTTTTTTGGGCTGCCCCAGCACTGAGGGGCATCAGGGTTAGAATTGACAAGCTCAGACATAAAAGCTTCACTAATCTTTTCATATACTCTATGTTTTAGGGGCTTTGCCAAGGCCCTCGTTTTATGCTTTCTTATACCCAATCTCATCACGAGATTTTTGTGGGTTAGAACTTAATTCTGGGGCAAAGGTAAAGATAAAAGTTTACATTTCAAAATGAAAAGTGTTAAAATTTTTATGAAATGGAATTTTTTTTGATATGTCTCAATAGGTGTTTTTTATATACCAATAAGCATTTTTTATCGTTTCTGGGATGGAAAATAAGGGCCTATTCTATGTCCACAACAGTGATGCCAGCACCCCCGAATTGCACGTGTTCATCACGGAAATGACTAACGTTTGGAATGGTGTTCAGATATTGGCGAATGAGTTGTCGCAAGATGCCACTACCTGTGCCGTGAAGAATGCGTACGCGCGACATGCCAATGAGGATGGCATCGTCAATGAAATGCATTACTGCATCTATGGCTTCATCGCCACGCATACCACGTACGTCGATGTCCTGGTGGAAGTTCTGCTTGCGATCTTCCATCGTGGCACGTGTCATTTTTGAGGTCTGGATAGCTAGGCTGGCATGTTTGTTGGCAGTGCTAGCCTCTTCATTCTTTGCTTTCCCCTTTTCGCATCTTTCTAATTGCTCTGCCTTCATCTTCGTGCGAACATCGCCAAAGATGACGGTGACCTGTTTTCCTTGAATGCTTTCAATCGTTCCGATGGTGTTAAGGCCCTTGATACGAACGGTATCGCCTTTCTGTAGTGGACGGTTGATGTCGTTGGTATTGCTGCGCTCGGCACCAAATGTCTGTTGGCGTTTTTCGTTCTCTTCTTCCTTCTTGGCTTTGTCGGCTTTGCGCTGTGCTTTGCGGGCCTTTCGTTCTTCCATCTGGCGCAGTTTCTTTGCAAAGTCTTCTTCGCTCATCAAACCGCGGGTGTCATCGTTCTGCACCTGTTGGCGGAACTCCTGTAGCTCTTCGCGGATTTCGCGGGTACGCTCCTTCTCGGCTTGCGCTTCTTTGATTTCTCGAATGGCATTCTCTATCTTGCGGTTGGCTTCGGCTAAGAGTTCTTCAGCTTGCTGTTGTGCGCGTTTCAGAATCTGTTTGCGTTCACGCTCTATCTCTTCAAGATTGCTTTCATAGCGTTGAATATGTCCTTCCAGATTCTTCTCATGCTGGTGGATGGTTTGGCGTTTACCTTCCCAGTAGCGTTTGTCGCGTACAATATCCTGCAGGTACTTATCGCTTTGGATATACTCAGAGCCTACAATGTCAGAGGCATCCTTGATAACTTCTTCTGGCAGTCCTGTCTTGCGGGCTATCTCGATAGCAAATGAAGATCCTGGCTGTCCGATGCTAAGTTGGAACAGGGCCTGCATCTGGTGTCTATCGTAAAGCATCGCGCCGTTGACCACGCCCTCGTGGTCATCAGCAAAGTGCTTCAGGTTCTGATAATGGGTGGTGATGACGCCAAAGGTCTTCTTCTGCCAGAACTGCTTCAGTACGGCTTCGGCAATGGCACCACCAATCATGGGCTCCGTACCGCCTCCAAACTCATCTATTAATAATATGGTGTGGGCATCGCAGTTCTTGATCATCTGCTTCATGTTCATCAGATGGCTGGAGTAGGTCGAGAGATCGTCCTCAATGCTTTGTTCATCACCGATATCAATCATGATGTTTTGGAAGATGCCACAGGTAGAACGGTCGCCAATAGGTATGGGCAGGCCGCATTGCAGCATATACTGCAGCAAACCTACGGTTTTCAGACAGACAGACTTTCCGCCGGCGTTAGGACCAGAGATGATAAGCAGACGCTTGTCTTGTTCCAATAGGATATCCAGTGGCACCACTTTCTTACCTTGCTTCTCTAATGAGAGGGCAAGCAATGGATGGATGGCGCGAATCCAGTCGATATGTGGCTTGTTCTCTACCTTCGGCTCGAAGGCTTTCGTCAGTTCTGCAAAAGCCGTCTTTGCCTGTATAAGGTCTATGATAGCCAGGAATCGGTAAGAATCTAATATCTCTTTAACGTGTGGACGCACCTCATCAGTAAAAACCGTGAGGATGCGTATCACCTCTCTACGCTCTTCGGCTTCCAACTCACGTACACGATTGTTAGCTTCTACCACTTCGGCAGGCTCAATGAAGACAGTCTTTCCTGTGGCACTCTCATCGTGTACAATGCCGTTGATCTTTCGCTTCAGTCCTGGTGCTACAGGAATCATCAGTCGGCCGTCGCGCATAGTAGGTGCAGCGTCTTTATCTACCAGTCCGTCACGTTGGGCTGCATGGAGGATAGTATAGAGTGTGCGTGAGATGCTTCCCTCTGTCTTTGATAGCTCGTGGCGTATGCTGGCCAGAGTCATTGAGGCACCGTCTTTGATTTTCCCATATTTATCCAAAATAGAGTCTATGCGACGAATCATGGCTGGGAATGTCATGATATCTGTCGTAAGGCGTTGCAGGGCAGGGTAGGTGTAGGTCACCTTCTCGTCATTCTCCGATGCATTTCCTTTGTTCAAGTAGATAACGATATTGCTGATGGTCTCCAGAGAGCGGCGCAAATCAAAGACCTCGTTCTCCTCTAGATGTGTGCCGGCAAGACGGATGCGTGCTACCGATTCGCGCATGTCGAAGAAGTACTGCATGGGGAAGTCGTCAGTGGTTTCCTTTAGACGGCGGAACTCGTTAGCCTGTTGCATCCATTCGTTCACCTCTGCAGCATCAGAAGAAAAGGTCATCTCGTCCACCATATTGCGGCCAAGTGAACTCTGACACCGTTCTTTTAGCAGTGTCCTGATATCGTCAAATCCTATCTTGTGTTCGAAATTATTAGGGTAAATCATGGTGCAAAATTAATCATTTTACATTTATTTCGCAAAAAAGTGCGCAAAAAATTTGCAGAATTCAAAAAATACCCGTACCTTTGCACCCGCTTTGAAGCTATTCGAGCACTGGAGAGATGGTAGAGTGGTCGATTACAGCGGTCTTGAAAACCGCCGTGCTGAGAGGCACCGGGGGTTCGAATCCCTCTCTCTCCGCAAAAGAGCAATCCGCAAGGGTTGCTCTTTTTTGCGTATGCGAACCAGGTTCTCACGTTCTTTCAGTCGCCCTGCTTTGTGAAAGCGTCCCTTCAGGCCGAGCGCGAATCCCTCTCTCTCCGCAGAAGGCAGCAACTTGATGGTTGCTGCTTTTTTGTTTTCATATACAAACAAATACCTATTTTCTTGGAAAAATTAGAGTAAAGTCCGTGTTGCCCGCTGCAGGAACTTCATCAATCGGTCGAAATCGGCTTCCTTCAGCAACACACGCTTGTCGTAATCCAAAAGATAGATGGAGGGAAAATGTTGAATGTCGTAAAGCCGTTCATTGACGATGGTCTTGTCAGCATCAATGCCTGTAATCCAGTGGGCGGGATAGTGACGTTGTTGCCACTCGTCAATATCGGCATCAGGTGCTATAGCCACCACTTTCAGGCGATTATCGACTTGCAGGAGTCGAAGTACAGGATGCTCTTCTATAAGTTTCTCAGTCTGCTGACAGACGGAACAGTCGGGATTGTTGAAGATGAGCAGCAGATGCGGCGCCTCAACATGATATAAATCGGTTGTCAGCCCATGGGAATCACGGAAGGTGAAGTTGATAGCCCGTTCGCCGACCTTGTTTCTGGACATGATGTCAAGACGCTGATGGGGTATGAGTTTCATGACCGTATCAGCCTCGGAAGTAATGACCGCATCCATAAACAGAGCATAGAGTGGTTCGTTATAGTGGGGCGATGAAGAGTCATAGAGAATGGTGTCCAGCCAATAAAGGATGACACCAAAGGTAGCTTCCTGCCGACAGGCCAGCTTAATAAAACGGTTGATACCCTGACGGACATGCGATGTATCGGTCTGTTGTAAAAGATAGATATAGTCCATCAACACCGTGGGATGTTGGAAAACGGTGGTGTCGGCCACATTCTCTGCATCCCAGAACCGTTCCACCATGTAGTTGACACGCTCGTGGCGGTCGGCAATACTGTCAGGCGGAACGGGATAACGGAATCCTTGAGCTAGGAGCAGCTGAGGGAAGAGAAGTCCTATAAGCAGGATGGTACGCATTATTTCTTCTTATGCTTCTGTGGTATACGGAAGGTGTAGCCCACGGTCAGCGCATAGTCGGTCTCTGTGCCCAACTGCAAACCAAAATCCAAACTACCGGGCCCCACAAACCAGCAGGCACCGGCCAGAATGCGGAGCTCGTGCATCTTCTCGGGCGCAAAAATCCACGATATGCCAGCACCGACATAGGGAGCCAGATTGACATCCTTGATGTGCAAAGGCAGATAAAAGCGGCTGTCGATGCCCACATCACCGGTAAACTCACTATCGCCATCGTCAACTTTGCTGCCTCCCATATTCACTGTCACGGCAGCGTCAATCAGATTCTTATACAGATAAGTTCCAGCCCTTAGGTTCAGGGCTCCATTATAGAAGCCATCACCACCATTATAACTACCACCCATATAATAGAACACCTTTGTGTCACCATGGCGTTTCAACTGCAGCGGCAGGTAATCGGCTATCTGCAGGCTGTCGTTATTCCACGTATCCAGCATTCTGACACCCTGAGCGGTGGACAGCCACAATTCGCGCTGCTGGTTCTGGCCATAGACGCAGATGTCATAGCCCTGAAAGTCGCGTGCCACACGGTTCAGCACTTCCTTTTTCTGAGCCTTGCTCAACGACTCGTAGTCGGCATTGGTTACCAGCTGCAACTTGCCGTCCTTGGCATAGCCGCCACGCAGATACTTGACCACTTCAGGATCACTCAAGCTTTTCTGTGACTGGGCGTGCAAGGTGACACCTGCCAAGAGGAGCAGGAGACATATCGTCAGTTGTCTTATCTTTGTCATTTCAAAATACCGTTTAAGTCAAAGTAAATCGTTTTTCCTACAGAAATGCTATAGCTGAATTTCTGGTCTGAGGAGAAAGGTACATAGCCGTTCAGCATCAGGTCGAAAGATGAGGTCTGCGACTTGTTGAGGAACGAAAGGCCTGCTGATGGTGCAAGACTGAAGACATTGGCATCTTTGGCAAATTGCTGATTGACTCCCAGTCCGACGACGAAAATATTAAAAGTCTTATAGGCTGAGAGGCCAATGTTGCTTATGGTCTCATTATCATAGCTGCTCACGCCGAGATTCAGCGAGGCGCTGAACTTGTTACTCGTATATAATCCCAAACGGCCGTTGAGTGCAAAGATATCCTTCGCCATTGATGCTCCTACATAGGTCATAAGTTTTGGCGGATTCTGTCCAATCATTTTCTTGAACCACGAAGCATTCTCATAACTCATCCGTTTTTGATCAACGGTCTGCTTGTGGTTCCTAAATATCTGGCCTTTCTGTCCGTCGCGTAGCGCCTGAGGCATCTTGTCAATACCTTGCTGCAATAGCTCGGAGGCATAGGCCAAACGCCCCATCTGTTCCCACACGGTGCTGTAGTCAACATCAATGCCGTACTGCTGAGGATGAGATGCCAACAGTTCCTCGAAGAGTGCGATGGACTGAATCGTCTGCTTGTTGGCAGCTAGTCGGTTGGCACGTTTCTGCGTAGCGGAAGAAGCATCTGTGCTGATGATGACCTGCGTTTTATGGCGGTCGGTCAACGCCTGATAGCTGCCGCTAATCCATTGCGGCACTTTGGCATCGGTCATCAGCGTCTTGGCAGCCTTCTCGTGCCCCATCACAATCAGGATCTGTGCGGCATAGAAGTCTCCATATTTGGCAGATACTAAACGGGCACGATCGATATTCATCAGTGCAGCCTCGAAATCGTGGTGAAGAGCCAGTGTATAGGCATACTCCGCCAACAGGTCGCCACTGACGCCACGTCCGCCATTGCGGTGCTCCTGAGCCTCACTGACTGCCAGACTGTAGGCATCTAGCGCCTCATGGAGGCTATCTGCTAAGAGTGCCGCTTGGGCACGTTGCTGGAGTTTGTCGTTCTGGTTGACACCGTCAGCGTATGCAGACAGTTCCGCCAACAGACACCCCATCCATATTGTTAGAAACAATCTCTTCATAGCTCACTCATTTAATATCGATGACAACCTTCTTCTGCTTGGGCTTGAGCAAATTCCTGCGTAGTCGCATGACCGACTGTTGGGAAGCATCAAACAATACAAAGCCCTCTTTATCATAACACAATATGCCGTTGTCGTTGCAGATTTTCTGCAGTCCTTCAGGCAGAATTCCATAGAGTCCGCTGTCGCATGTCAGGTACAACCAGTTGGTGGTACGATCTATCAAGGCCGAGCGGATGTTTTTCAGCGAACCGCCGTCCAGCGGGGTTTTCAGACACATACCATTCTTGGAGTTGACGACTAGCAGTTCGCTTGACGTCACCACATGAATATTAGAGCCAAGCTCCAACACGCTGACTACTGGTGCGCTGACCTCGATGAGCTTGCGCTGCTGTTGTACCTTGTCGGCAGTCAGCAAATAGACATCGTATTTACTGCCGTTCTGAACCGATGCATAGACCACGTGGTCACCACCCCACAGCTTCTCTGGAGCAAATGGTAACTCGCCGACGAGTACGTCTTCACAACCCTCGCCTATTCGCATCAAGCGACGTCCGTTAGCATAGAAAATAGAACCTCCTGCCACAGTGAATGCCGTGATGTGTTTGTCCTTCGGAGCGTATGACAGACAACCCTTATAACCCAGAAAGTACAAACTGTCAGCACTGGCCATCACCAACAGACGCGTCGGGGTGATACAGATATTGCCGAGCAAACTGATTTGTTTGCCGTGGGCTGCCTCCATCATGGGCTTGGACAGCAGTAGATCGGCATAGACCTCTTTCTTCTGTGCGTTCGCCACACCTATCGTCATGACAAACGCAATCATCAAACAGCATATTCTCTTCATCGTCGGCATCATTTAGAATTGTAATCAGTGATATCACCACCCAGTTTGAACGAGTCGGAGGCAATAGACAAGACATCCTGGGCATTGCTAACGGCTTCCACTGAAGCCTTTGAACTCCCTAAGAATGTCATCGTACCACTAGTCGCTGCACCTCCCGCCTTGTCTAAAACAAATGATGTTATATCATCCAAGGTCGCCTTACCGGCATTATAGAGGATGTTGCCCGTAATGGCAAAGTCCTGCCCACCCAACTTTACTGCACAATCCGTGATGAAATTGGATGGGGCACCGTAGGATTCTCCCTTATTGGCTTTCTCGATAGCACGGTAGAGTTCACCCCACAGGTTAATATTTGCATCAGCCAGTAAGCCTGCCACAGCAACCGTTTCTCCAGCAACAGCTCCCGTAGCTTCCCACAGATACATGCCGACATCCTTAGCTAGACTGACACCCGACTTCATCAATTGGAATTTCTCTTCGTCGAAATCATCCGTCATCTCAGGGATGGGAACGGGCTTTACCTCAATGTTGGTCAGATCTTCTACATCGGGAGTTTCTGCCTTATAGCCCATCTTCATCTTGTTAGGGTCCATCACCATGTTCAGTTCGTCAAGATAGACGGGCGTATCGCTGGATGGTGGTGCATCAACAGTGACATCCTTATTGAAGATTGCATAACGGAAGGAGCCTTCGGGTAAACTGTCTAGGAAAGTGTAGTCGGTACGAGCCTCATCGAAGAGGTCGTCGCCCGTGAAAATCTGCTCTGGATCCTCTAACTGCTCGTCGGGGTTTAGCAACAGACGTTTGCGGGCATCGTCAGCCGACCAGTTCGAGATTTCTTCAGCAAGGTTATGTGAGAAGAAACTAGTACCCATGTCCGGTCCCATCACATTGGGGTTACCTACACTAGTTGTGAGCGTTCCGTCTGACATACCGAAGACCATGCTGTAGCCACTGTTACTGCCTACGCAAGGTGATGTGCTCAGGCTGAACGAACAATTGTAGTTTTTCGAGCCCACCACCTTGCCAGATGAGTTATAGGTTATCATCTGGGCCTGAGCTTTCACATTGTTTACCTGGGCACGGACCTGTTCGCACGTTGCCTTATCGGGGAATCCAGAGACGACCTGACCTTGCAGTATCTGCAGCATCTGCTGCACCTGTGCAACGCCCTGAACGCCATTACAGTCGCCGCTGAAACCGCCGCTAATGGTAAACTTGTACTGGGCATTGGCAGACAGAGAGAGTGCCAAGAGTGCCCATAAAGATAACACGATTCCTTTCATTTCTTTTAGCCTATTATTCTTCGTTTAGTAATTGCAGATCAGTCGGGGTGTATCAAAGATGTACCCTTGCGCTGCAAAGATAAGAATAATCCTGCTAAAAAGCAAATAAATCGGTCAAAATTTCTGTAATACTTAGTTCGCCATATCTGATATGAACTTGATGCGTACAAGACGAATCTCATCCTCAGGGATGTCGCTTCCAAACTCATCGTAGGCTGCTTGCAAGTCATCTGTTTCCTGTTCTGAGAAGAAATCGCAGATATCTTGTATATCGTCGGGATCCATAATCTCGTCGAGGAAATAGTCAATGTTAATCTTGTTGCCGCTATAGAGGACGATGCCTTCGAGTTCGTCAAGCAACTCTTCAAAGTCAATACCTAGGGCATTTGCAATATCGTCAAGGGCTATACGGCGATCGATGTTCTGAAGAATCTTCAGCTTGCGCATAGAGTCCTTTGCCTTTGTACGGATACGGAGGTCCGACTGACGTACAATCTCGTTCTCGTCGCAGTAACGCTTGATGAGATCCACAAATTCCTTTGCGTAAGGCTGGCGTGTCTTTCCATCACCTACTCCTTGGATGTTCTTTAACTCTTCAAGGCTTACGGGGTAATCGGTAGCCATCTGTTCGAGAGAGACATCTTGGAAGATGACATAGGGTGGACGCTCTAACTTGCGTGACCATTTCTTGCGCAGGTCGTGAAGCATAGCGGAAAGCGTTGGGTCAAGTGCGCTCGTGCCTCCATCGGGAACTGCAGGCTCATCATCTTCATTAAACTCATGATCCTCAACCACCATAAAGGTTGTAGGATGTTTGATGAATTTCTTACCAGCAGCAGTGACTTTAAGCAGTCCGTAATTCTCTACTTCTTTTTTCAGATAGCCGGCAATGAGTGCCTGACGTATAACGGGATTCCATATCTTTGAGTCCTCATCCTCGCCAGAACCAAACTCTTCGAGCTCCTGATGCTTATGTGCCAGTATCTCATTGCTGTCACGGCCATTGATAAAGTCTATGACATAATCAGTACGGAAATTCTCCTTGATAGCCAGAATGGCTTTAAGGGCAATAACCAATTGGTCTTTAGCGTCAATCTTAGTACCAGGATGCAGACAGTTGTCGCAGTTTCCACAGTTGTCGCGGTCATACTGTTCGCCAAAATAGTGGAGCAGCATCTTTCGGCGGCAGACAGAAGTTTCTGCATAGGCAGCTGTCTCCTGAAGGAGCTGACGACCGATATCCTGTTCTGCCACAGGCTTCCCCTCCATAAACTTGTCAAGCTTCTGCAGGTCCTTATAGCTATAGAAAGCCAGGCAAATACCTTCGCCACCATCACGTCCAGCACGACCCGTCTCCTGATAATAGCCTTCAAGGGATTTTGGTATGTCGTAATGGATGACGAAACGTACGTCGGGCTTGTCGATGCCCATACCAAAGGCGATGGTAGCCACGATGACATCGATCTTCTCCATGAGGAAGTCATCCTGCGTCTGTGAACGGGTGCCACTGTCAAGTCCGGCATGATAAGCAGCAGCCTTGATATCGTTGGCACGAAGTACATCGGCCAGGTCTTCTACCTTCTTGCGTGAAAGACAGTAGATAATACCACTCTTACCGTTATGCTGTTTGATGAAACGTACGATGTCCTTGTCAATCTCTTTCGTCTTAGGGCGTACCTCGTAATAGAGGTTCGGGCGGTTGAATGAACTCTTAAACTCAGTGGCATTCAAAATACCCAGGCTCTTCTTGATATCGGTACGCACCTTGTCTGTGGCTGTAGCAGTCAGTGCGATGACTGGTGCAACACCTATTTCATTGATGATAGGACGGATACGGCGATATTCAGGACGAAAATCGTGTCCCCATTCTGATATACAGTGGGCTTCGTCAATAGCATAGAACGAGATCTTCACCGTTTTCAGAAACTCTACATTATCCTCCTTTGTTAGCGACTCGGGAGCCACGTAGAGTAACTTCGTCCTACCTTCACGAATATCCTTCTTTACTTGGTCAATAGCCGTTTTGTTGAGCGAAGAGTTAAGGAAATGAGCCGTCCCTTCATGCTCGCTCAGATGCGAGATGAAATCCACCTGATTCTTCATCAAGGCGATAAGAGGTGATATGACGATAGCCACACCATCCATCAGCAATGAAGGTAGCTGATAGCAGAGCGACTTACCGCCACCCGTAGGCATTAGCACAAAGGTGTCATGACCCTCGAGGACATTAAGTATAATTGCCTCCTGATCTCCCTTGAAGGAGTCGAAGCCGAAATAGCGCTTCAGTGCTTCTAACAGGTTCTTTTTATCGTATGTCATAGGCTGTACAGAATTTAGTTCATTACGGCCAGTGATGCATTCTTCTCAAGCTGTTCACGGGCATAGTCTTCAGTAACTTCAAATTTCTTCAGTTTCCTTGACGGCACTTCAAACATAGCATCCATCATGACACTCTCCACAATAGAACGCAATCCGCGGGCGCCAAGCTTGTATTCTACGGCTTTATCTACGATATAGCGCAGGGCCTCGGGGGTAAAAATCAAGTCCACGCCATCCATCTTAAACAGTTTGATATACTGTTTTACGATAGAATTCTTTGGCTCAGTAAGGATGCGCTCCAGTGCGGCGCGGTCAAGCGGATTCAGATAGGTGAGGACGGGCAGACGGCCGATAATCTCAGGTATCAGTCCGAAAGACTTCAAATCCTGTGGCTGTACATATTTCATCAGATCGTCTTTATCAATCTTACGCACGTTCTGTACAGAGTTGTAACCTACGGTATGTGTGTTCAGACGCTGTGCAATCTTACGCTCGATACCGTCGAAGGCACCGCCGCAGATGAACAGGATGTTACGAGTGTCAACGTGTATGTACTCCTGATCAGGATGCTTTCTGCCACCCTGAGGGGGTACGTTAACCATCGTTCCCTCAAGTAGTTTCAAAAGTCCCTGCTGTACGCCCTCGCCACTTACGTCGCGTGTGATAGAGGGATTGTCGGCTTTGCGCGCAATTTTGTCGATTTCATCGATAAACACAATGCCACGCTGGGCTGC
>Ga0265298_10005185_pt1 | contig 16437 bp, 11 predicted proteins | sample AusTroGonzalo_MG_3_FD_193486 | JGI IMG/M metagenome (GOLD analysis project Ga0265298, IMG submission 193486) | Bovine rumen microbial communities from tropical cattle in Woodstock, Queensland, Australia - Gonzalo_01 | ecosystem: Host-associated > Mammals > Digestive system > Stomach > Rumen ... | reverse complement strand
TGTATTTCCAACCACCAGTAATTGCTTGTAGTAGAATCGCTCGGCAGGGAAGTTGCGCATCCATTGTGTATAGGCTGCTAAGGTGTAGCAACCACCTTTCAATTCACGAGACAAGACAAGCGCATTGGCAAAGATGCCACCTGAGTCGCACTTGACGATAATACGTTGTACCAAAGTGTCTGGCTGCTGGTCATGTAGTTCCACAAAAACATAGCGCGAACGGCTGATAGGCGTGTGGGTAACGGCATCCACCAAGTGGGCTCGGAACCATACGGTATCGCCAGGCACATAGTATGGCTTGTCAGTATGTACATAAATCTGCTCCTGTGGTACTCGCTGGTAGTAGTTCAGAATGTGTTGCTCGATGTCCAGCGTATCTGTCTTCTCCTGCAACATCTTGACAGCACTATTTAAATCGCTTTTCCAAGTGTCCACTGTGATTTGCTGACGCATTCCCTCAATAGTGTCCTTCAGTTCCTGAAACTGTTGGCGCGACAAACGCCCTTGATAGTTCATGGCCAGTTCACGCACAATAACAGCAATCGCCTGGTCATTAGTGACATTCTGACCTGTCAGTTTATGACCCACATGTAATATTTTGGCACGCAAATCACCAAAGGTGATGATGGTCTGGGCACTCACGCTCGACGTCACGAATACCATTCCTATTATTAATATGATACGTCTCATGGCTATTCCTCCATCGTTTTGTTCGTATTCAGTACCTCAGCGGGCATATTATCTTTAGTCAGTTCTCCCATCATGATGCGTTGAACGAGCTTTTGCAATCGGGCATCAGCACGTAGCACCTCTTCAGCCTTGACAGTATAGGTACTTTCATTGACGCTCTCCAATTCCTTTTCCAGACGGGCAATGTAGTATTGCAGACTGTCTGTGGTATTGACTGTTGTCTGTCGCCTCACTCGCCTTTGAGCCCTCTTGGGAGTTATTGCAGGCTTCGAAGGCGTTGAAACAGCAACAGTTGGTTCCACATCACGAACGACTGGTTCTGTTACATCTTTCGACTTTTGTTCCGCAATATCATCACTGACTTGTTCTTTGGGCCAAAGAATGATGGCACCCGCTGCAATAAGCAATGTAAAACATGCCGCAACAGCCCATCTTATGTAGCTTCGCTTGGCACCACGTTGACTAACAATACGGTCGTATTCTTCCGTCTCGTCTTCTATAAGCCATTGCTCCATATCCTCTTCCTCCTGAAACCTTTGGGCTATCAGATGCTCATCTTCTGGTGTTGTCTGCCCGTTTAGCAGTCTATCGATCAGTTCTTTCTTCATAGTAAGCCTCCTTTCGTATTTAGTATTTCTGACAGTTTTCGTTTCGCAGTACTCAGCATGGCACTAACGGAGCGCACGCCAATACCAGTCACTGCACTGATTTGCTGAATATCCATCTCTGCCTCATGGCGCATACGGAACAGGCGCTGTTCTGCAGGCTTTAACTGACTGACAGCCTGCCGCAGGCGTGCTATTTCGTCCTTGAGTTCCATATTGCGTTGAGTGTCTTCGTGTGCAGGAAATTCTGCTTGCAAGGCATTTCCCTGTCTGACCTTTTGCTTACGCCACTCGCTGACACAAAGGTTCTTGGCCATGCGGACTGCCAGAGGTTTAATGTCTGTTAGTGAAGCTATACGCTCGCGTAGCAGCCAGAGCCGCATCAGTGTTTCCTGAGCAATGTCCTCTGCCATTTCTTCGTCGCCGAAGAATTGCCGTCCAATGTCTTTCAGACGCGGGCGAAGCTCAGGGACAATATGTTCGTACTCTTGTTGGGTCATTCTATGCTATATACGCATAAAGTTTATGGATGTTAAGTAGAAAGAGGCTCATTTTTCTTTGAGCCTCTTCTTTTCTTCCTTCTTTCGTTGTTTCTCTTCTGCTTTGCGTTGCTTCATGCGTTGCTTGAAAGCCTTGTGGGCTTTGTCACCGATGACATAGCCTGTTTCTGCGGCCTTCTTATAGGCCCACTCGGCATCTTCGTAGAAACCTATTTTCTCAGACGATATAGCCATGAAGAAATAGAGATCGGGGGTATGGAAGTGCGTCTGCAGAGCACTGTCGCCATAGATGATGGTATGACGCCAGTCGCTTTCATCATAGGCATCGTAAGCCAATCGGCACAGGCGCATGAACTTCTGGCAGCGAGCCTCCGTCTCTTCTTGTGTCTCGTTGACAATCTCCACATCGTCAACGTTGCGGGTTCGTGACCAAAACATACCGCTTCCATTGAAATGCGGTTCCTGGGTAAGACCGTATTCCGTATCCTGCGAACGGAGTGCCCGCTGGTAATGGTTTTCCTGTGCCAACAGTTGTCCGCTGAATACGGTCAATAGGGATATAATAATCAGTTGCCTCATTTGTAGAGTGATTTAAGGGCTTCGTCGGGTTCTATTTCTATCTTGCTCTCGTCGAGCATCGTGCGGTCAAGACCGAAGACGTCGATGAAGAAGTCGTAGACGGCTTGGCGCTTGTTATCTTTGAAGTCGTGACGTTCGTTGGGCAGGTGGACGTTGCGGACTTTGTCTTGTGCACCATAGAAACCATAGATACGTTGCAGATAGGGGAATTCAAGATAGGGAACGCTGGAGGTCCAGTCGCCACCATCCGAAACAATGAGCATGGGCTTAGGCGCCATAATAGCTGCCAACTCAGGTTCGCAGGTGCCGCCAGCGGCGAGCTGGACGGGTTTGCCACTCTCGCAGGGACAGCCGCCATCGAAGTGTGAGGCAAGGTGAACGACGGGGGCTGACGCCGTCACACGGTCGTCTAATAAAGAAAGGAGTACGGTATGGGTACCACCACCGCTGCCACCCATGACGCCCACGCGCTCAGGGTCGATATCCTTGCGGTTTTTCAGCATATAGTCGAGCAGCACGTAGCCGCAGGCTGCCTGATAGACGTGGGCGCGACTGGTGTGGTGAGCCGCTTCGCCCACCTCCTTTTCACTCTCGCCCCAGCCATAGAGGTCGAAATCTACGCAGACGGCACCCATTCTTGCAAGGGTTCCCAAGCGTTGCTGTTCGTCCTTACGGTAACGATAGGGCCAGTGGCCATCAGGGCAGACGATTAAAGGCTTTTGGCTTTTGCCGCTATAGGCATAAATAGTGCCGAAAAGATGTTGACCTGGGGTTAGTTCGATGCAGATATTCTGCGTAGTGTAACCGTCATGCTTGCGGACCTTCGAGAGCAAAGGCTTCAAGGTACACGAATCAAGGAATGCATCGAGTTCCAGGCGCTGGCGCACCTCACGGCGCAATGAGTCACGACGGGCTTCCCATTGTTCCTTATTATTATACAGTGACGACAAGTAGTCGAGCATCATCTTGCCTTCTGCCTCATGGCGGCGCGGATATTCATACAGTTTGATTTTATACAGGTTACCACTCTGTTTCCACCAGTTCCAGTCGTAGTATTTGCAGATGTTGTCGAGCGTCTTCTCCAAAGAGTAGGGACGCACACGGAAGTCGGCATACGGCAGGCGCTTGCCGACGGTGTCGACATTCGCGTCGAACTTGAACTTCACGCCAAAACGACGGGCCACGTCGTTCATCAGGTCTGTCACGCTGCGTTCATATCGTGTCTCGAACGTCTGGGCATTTAAAGGCAAAAAAGTAAGAAGGTAAAAAGATAAAAAAACGATTACCCGTCTCACCACTGTATCATTCGCTTTCATTGTTGTTGTTTGTTAATCTTTATAAGAAAGACAAATAATCGTCCGTTTTGTCGTCATCTCATCTTTTTCATGAATGGCTATCAATGCTGATTTCCGCCTTTTTAGGCTATTTTTACCTCATGGCATATAATTTACGACATATTAAACAGTAAAAATGGATATTATTGTTTAACTTTGCATTCGATAATAATACAAAGGAATGATGAAGAAGGTATTATCGATAATTGTTGCTGTGCTCATGATTGGTGCAGCGAATGCTCAGACAGACGGTATGAGCCCGGCAAGTCATGAGACCAGCCCTCTGGCCAGGAAGAAAGTTGGTGTCGTATTGAGTGGTGGCGGTGCGAAGGGTATGGCGCACATCGGTGTGCTGAAGGTGCTGGAGAAGGCTGGCATCCCCGTCGACATCGTTACCGGCACGTCGATAGGCAGCATCGTCGGTGGACTCTATGCCATTGGCTACAACGCCCATTCTCTCGACTCAATGGTCAGGGCACAGGACTGGACCTATGTGATTACCGACAAGGAAGACCTGCGCAAACAGAGTCTGCTGGACCGTAAGAAGGCAACGACCTATTTATTCACCACGGGTCTGACCATTGGCAAGCGCGATGTGAATGCCGGCGGACTTATCAAGGGCAAGAACCTGGCCGAGCTGTTCCAGAAGCTCTTTGTGGGTTATACCGACTCGCTCAACTTTACGAACGACCTGAAGATTCCCTTTGCCTGTGTAGCTACAAACATCATGGACAACAGCGAAATAGTGTTCCATAACGGACGCTTGCCACAGGCCATCCGTGCCTCGATGTCCATCCCTGCCGCTTTCTCGCCAGTGAGAATCGGCGACATGGTGCTGGTCGACGGCGGCCTGAAGAATAACTATCCCGTTGATGTAGCGCGAGAGATGGGTGCCGATATCGTCATAGGCGTCACGCTGAACGGCAAACCCAAGAAGGCTGAGGACATCAGGGGCACCATGAAAATCGTAGGACAGATTATTGACGTGAACTGTGTGAACAAGTACGATGAGAATAAAGCCATCACCGACCTCTGGATGAATGTAGACCCTCACGGCTACTCTACCGCCAGCTTTACGTCAGAGGCTATCGACTCACTGATACGCTATGGCGAGGAGGAGGCTATGCGCCACTGGGACGAGATTGTCGCCCTAAAGCAGAGCATCGGCATTGACGAATCATTCCGACCTACCATCTATCATCCCCTGAGTCCGAACGCCATGACAGAACGCCAACGCGTCGTCGGTTTCTCTTTCGAGAACATGACCCCGCAGGCAGAGCGGTTCTTGCAGCAGAAGTTCCATCTGAACAAGGTAGACAGTATCGATGCCCAAATGGAACAGGAGCTTACAACGAGTATGCGCATGGACTTGTTCTACCAGACTGCCGAGTGCCAACTGGTGCCCCAAGGCGATGGTGTTCGTGTCGTCCTCGTGGCGGGCAACCGTAAATCGATGCAGTTCCATGCCGGTGTGCGCTATGATACGGAAGAAAATGCCGCCTTGCTGTTGGGACTCGACATACCGCTGAAGACAGCCGTCCCTATCGAAACCGACATTACGCTCCGTCTGGGTAAGCGTGTGATGGCTCGTGGGGAAATCACCGTTCATCCCCGCTCTTTTACACGCCCGACTTTTCGCTATACGTTCCGCAGAAACGATGTTGACGCATATTCCCATGGCGATCTGGATTATAACATCCGCTACAACCAGTTACAGGCAGAATTCCTGCCATTCAATTTCGACCTGCGTCATTTCAACCTGCAGATGGGAATGCGCTGGGACTATTTCCATTACCGCAATCAACTCGGATCAGAAACGGCAAGGCAGGTATCACTCGAAAACGAGCATTTCTTCAGTTACTGTGCCCGTCTGGCCTTTAACAGCGAGGACAACTGGAACTTCCCAACGCGTGGCGCCCGCTTTAACGCTGAATATGCCTATGTCACTAACGACTTAGCCAAGCTCGACGTCCTTGATGCCGACGGCAATAAACAGGGCAAGGCCATGGGTATGAGTGATGTCAGTGGCGACTGGCGCATGTCGTTCTCCTTCAACAGCCGATTTACCATCCAGCCCATGCTCTATGGTCGCCTGCTCTTTGGCTCGGTCGTTGCTCCTGGATTGGGCAACACTATCGGCAGCGAGTGGTTCGGCCACTATATCGAGAAACAGATGCCATTCGCCGGCATCGGCAATCTGGAGTATGTGAACCATCATTTCGTGGCAGCCCAGCTTCAGGCGCAACAGCGAATAGGCAAGAACTATTACGTGCTGCTTCGCGTAACCGCTGCCCAACAGGCATCAAAGTTGAAGGAGCTCTTAGACTATCATACGATGATTGGTGTACAGGGCGCATTCTATTACAATACATTGTTTGGCCCTGCCGGTGCTACCATAGGCTATAGCAACCATACCAAGAAAGCTTATTTCTTCATCAACCTCGGATATGAATTCTGAGACATCCGGAATACTCTAAGTTATATCATACTTCCGTTCGAAAAAGTTCAAATAAAATTTGGCTTTTTCCTCACTTATTCGTACCTTTGCAGGCACAAATATTCATTTACTCAAAAAACCAAACCATCAATGAAAACAAAAACTATTCTTACTGTCATTGCATTCGCGATGTTTGCAAGCATCCCTGCATGTGCACAGTACAAACATGCCTGGCAGAATCCTAATCTGCCTCGTGCGGAACGTGTAGAAAGCCTGTTAGGCATGTTGACACCTGAAGAGAAGGTGGGCCTGATGATGAACAAGAGCGTCTCCATTGACCGTCTCGGCATTCCGTCGTACAACTGGTGGAGCGAGGCGTGCCACGGTGTGCGTCAGGGCGGCTATACCGTCTATCCACAGCCCATCGGACTGGCTGCTGCCTTCAATGCCCAGTTGGTGTACAATGTCTTCTCACAGGTCAGCGACGAGGCGCGTGCCAACTGGAACCGCACCGACCACAACGACCCCAAACTGTTCAATGTGCCTCAGGGTGCCACGTATTATCCCGGCAATCCTGAACTGACGTTCTGGTGTCCTAACGTCAACATCTTCCGTGACCCGCGTTGGGGTCGTGGACAGGAGACGTGCGGTGAGGACCCGTATCTGAATGCCGTATTGGGCGTGCAGACCGTCTTGGGTATGCAGGAACCCATTACGCTGAACGGCAAGACCTATTACAAGACGCACGCCTGTGCCAAGCACTATGCCGTACACAGCGGTCCTGAGCCCCTGCGCCACTCTATGAACGTAGAACCCACGAACCGCGACTTGTGGGAGACCTATCTGCCGGCCTTTAAGGCATTGGTGAAGAAGGGTAACGTACGCGAAGTGATGTGCGCCTATCAGCGTTTCGAGGGTAAGCCCTGTTGTACGAGCGACCGTCTGTTGATTGACATTCTGCGCAACAAGTGGGGCTACGATGCTATCGTGCTTACCGACTGCGACGCCATCAACAACTTCTATAACCGCGGACAGCACGAGACGCACAAGGATGGCCTGAGCGCCTCTGTCGACGCCGTACTGAATGGTACCGACCTGGAGTGTGGCAAGGTGTTCATGTCACTGGCTGAGGGTCTGAAGAAAGGCCTCATCACAGAGGAAGAGTTGGACAAGCACCTGCGCTATACTCTGAGAGGCCGCTTCGAACTGGGTATGTTCGACCCCGCAGAAAGTCTCCCATGGGCTAAGATTCCGGCATCGGCCATCAGCAGCGAGAAGAACAACAACCTGGCTACCCAGGCTGCCCGCGAGTCGATGGTATTGTTGGAGAATAAAGGCGTGCTGCCTCTGTCTAAGAGCATCAAGACCATTGCTGTCATCGGTCCTAATGCCGAGGATATTGAACTGCTGAACGGTAACTATGGCGGCACACCCACCGACAACCACAAGCATTCGCTGTTGGAGGGTATCAGAAACGCTGTGCCTGGTGCAACATTAATCTACCAGAAAGCTTGTGAATTGAACGACGAATACCAGACCGTCCACCACCTGCAGGACTTCAATGGCGGCAAGGGCGTCTACGTGGAGTTCTGGAACAGTGAGACGTCACCGTTCGAGGGCGAGACACCTGCTCCCGTCAAGACTGGCTACTACAACGAGCTGAATTTCTCGACGTTCGGCGCTTGGGGCTTTGCCGAGGGCGTCAGCAACGACAATATCTGTGTCCGCATCAGTGGTAAGTACACATCTACGTTTACCGGCGAGATGAAATATACGCTGAGCTCTGACAACGGCTACGTGCTGAAGGTCAATGGTAAGGTTGTAGAAGAAAATAAGGGCGGCGGTGGCCGTCGTGGTTTCGGCTTTGGCCGTCGTGGTGTAGAGTACAAGTCGTTCAACGTCGAGGCTGGCAAGGACTACGACGTCGTCATCGAATACCGTCGCGGCAAGGGCAACTTCGCCATGCTGCGTGGCGACATCTGCGAGCGCAAACTCGCTGACTTCACTGATCTGGCTAATGTTACCCGTCAGGCCGATGCCATCGTCATTATCGGCGGTATCTCTGCCCGTATGGAGGGTGAGGGTGGTGACAAGCAGACCATCGAACTGCCAAAGGTACAGCAGATGCTCGTCAAGGCCATGCACCAGACCGGCAAGCCCGTCATCTTCGTCAACTGCTCGGGTTCGGCTATTGCTTTCGGCAGTGTCGAGGGACAATACGACGCACTGCTGCAGGCATGGTATCCTGGACAGGGTGGTGCCAAGGCACTGGCCGAGGTACTTTTCGGCGACTACAACCCTGGCGGCAAGCTGCCTGTGACCTTCTATCGTTCGAACGACGACCTGCCCGACTTCATGGACTACTCGATGAAGAACCGCACCTATCGTTACTTCACTGGCGTACCACAGTATGCCTTCGGTTATGGTCTGAGCTATACCACGTTCAATATTGAGAAAGGTATGATTTCCGCCAAATCGATGAAGAAAAACCAGAAAGTGTTACTCAGCGTTCCCGTCACTAATACTGGCGACCGTGAGGGTACTGAGACCGTACAAGTCTATGTGAAGCGCCTTGGCGATGCTGGTGCACCCATCAAGGCCCTGAAAGGATTCAAGAAGGTCAGTTTGAAGCCTGGCGAACGTCAGATTGTCCACATAGAACTCGACGGCGAGGCCTTTGAGTACTACGAAGAGAAGATAGACGAACTTGCCGTAAAGCCTGGCAAGTACCAGATTCTCTACGGCAAGTCGTCGAGGGATGAAGATTTACAGTCTTTCGACTTTACTGTAAAATAGTTCTATTTATATATTGGTCCAAAATTGGCGCAGGCACGATAGTCTGCGCCTTCTTTATCCATACCAAATGCGTTCCAGCAGGCAGGACGGAAGATGTCCTTATCGGCAATATTGTGCATGCATACAGGGATGCGCAACATGGCACAAAGCGTAATCAGGTCGGCACCGACGTGTCCGTAGCAAATGGCGCCATGGTTGGCTCCCCAGTTGTTCATGACGCTGTACACATCCTTAAAAGCATCCTTCGTGGGGTCCAGTCGTGGGGCAAACCAGGTGGTAGGCCATGTGGGATCTGTGCGCTTGTCCAGAATGTCGTGGGTCTTGGGGTCGAGCTCTACCGTCCAACCCTCAGCCAGTTGCAGAACGGGACCTAAGCCAGCTACGAGGTTCAGACGCAGCATCGTCATAGGCATACCGCCTTTGGTGACGAAGTGTGAAGAATAGCCGCCACCACGGAAGTAGTCGCGGTCGGCAGGCATCCATGACGTGGCTTTCAGACAAGCCTCCATGTCGTTGTTGTCCATTTCCCAGAATGGCTTGATGGTTGGTTTGCCGTCTTTGTCGCTCATAGCACCTGTGGCATCGAGGGTCGTGGCACCGCTGTTGATGAGGTGGATGAAGCCGCCAGCGGCAGAACCGCTCAGCACAGTACCAGTTACGCGCTTGACGGCTTCTGGGCTCCAATAGGTGCGGATGTCGCTGAACATCACACCACGATTGGTCAACAGGTGGCCGAAGAGCATCGACATACCGTTCAGGAAGTCGTTCTCCGTAGCCAAAGTATAAGCCTCGCGCGGACCGTTCCAGTCGAACGACGTACACATCATCGACTCAGGGAAGTCGAAGTTGGGTTTATAGTCCGTCCACTGACGCTGTCCCTGCACACCGGCAGCAATGGCGTTGTGGCCGATAGCCTCTTCCTTATAGCCCATTGCACCCAACTTCTCGCTGCCCTGCATCAGGTCGCGGATAATCATCATACACTTCACCGTAAACTCCCAGTCCTCGTCCTTCTCCTGACGGTTCTTGCCTTTACCCTTGCCGTTGAACGTCGTCATAGGCACGCCAGGGAACAGCGGGCGGTCCTCGTTATAGTCGTGACCCTCGTTGGGCTTGCAGTATTTCTCGACCCATGCCATGGCCTTCTCAAACTCCTGTTTGTCGTAGATGTCGAAGTCGACGCGACGCAGGATCTCGACCAGCGACACATACTCCGTACGCATACCGAGGTATTGCTGCAGGAAGTCGGCATTGACGATACTGCCGGCAATACCCATACAGGTGTTTCCCAATGATAGATAGCTCTTGCCACGCATCGTGGCTACAGCCTGTGCAGCACGTGCAAAACGCAGTATCTTTTCTGCTACGTCCTCAGGAATGGTATTGTCGGCCAAATCCTGCACGTCGTGACCATAGATGCCGTATGCAGGCAACCCCTTTTGGGCATGGGCAGCCAGCACTGCAGCCAGATACACGGCACCGGGGCGCTCCGTTCCGTTGAAGCCCCAGACGGCCTTAGGATAAGTAGGATTCATATCCATCGTCTCTGAACCGTAGCACCAGCACGACGTCACGGTGATGGTCGACCCTACGCCTTCGCGCTCGAACTTCTCAGCACAGGCGGCACTCTCGCCCACCCTACCAATCGTTGTATCGCTGATAACGCACTCTACGGGACTGCCGTCGCCGTTCTTCAGCGTGCTCTCAATCAGGTTCTTCACTGCGTTGGCCAAGGCCATCGTCTTCTCTTCAAGACCTTCACGGATACCGCCCTGACGAGCATCAATCGTCGGGCGTATGCCAATCTTTGGATAGTTTGTTTTCATGCGTTTGTTTGTTTTTTGAAATGTTTTAGTTGTTCTGTATGTATCTATTAATCATGCAAGATGAGTGCCGACTGCCGGCTGACCGTCGTACGCCGACCGAATATCTTGTCGGTAGAGTCTTCATTGATTTCACCGTCCTTGCAAACCACAGTATACATGCCCTTGGGAATGTTGACCGTCATCGTCTCGCGCTTGGGATTAAGGATGACGATGATGTTACGCCAGTCGTCACGACCAGCATAGTTTTTCAGTTGGAAGGCCACGACACCAGCGGGTGCATCGAGGAACTCCAGATGCTTGCGCACCAGATTAGCGTCGCCCAAGCGGAAGGCTGGATGGTTGCGGCGCAGGGCAATCAGGTCGCTGTAGTACTTGAACACCTGCGGATATTTCTTCAGATTATCCCAATCCAGATGGTTGATGCTGTCGGGCGACTCAAAGCTGTTGTGAACGCCGAGCTTGGTACGTAGCAACTCCTCACCGCTGAGCATAAAGGGCACGCCCTGCGACGTAAAGACGGCGGTCTGTGCCAAGAGGTCGAGACGTATCAGCTCGTCCTCAGACAATTTCGGAATACTGGCCTTCAGGCGGTCGACCAAGCACATGTCGTCATGACAGGAGACATACGCCAGCATCTGGGTGGGTTCTGTAGCCCAAGGCGTCTGACTGTAGTTCACCTTCTTCATATTGACCTGTGGGTGGCTGATGCCGCCGACGATGCCGAACTTCAAACTTTCCACCTCGACATCACCAGCAAACTGTCCCGGTTTGTGCGTATTCAGATGACCAAGCCAACCTGTGACAGTATCGTCGCTGAACGGACCACGCATAGCATCGCGCATCTCATCAGAGAAAGCGGCAATGCCGGGCATCTTCGTGATGTTGGCTTTCATGCCCAGCTTTTCGTTTGGCAGCGCACAGGTTCCTGCGCTCCAGCCCTCACCGTAAATCAGGATAGAGGGGTTGAGCTTGTCCAGTTCGGCGCGGATGGCATTCATCGTCTCGATGTCGTGACAACCCATCAGGTCGAAGCGGAAGCCGTCGACACGGTATTCGTTGTACCAATACTTCACCGACTCAATCATAAACTGGCGCATCATCGGCTGATCGGATGCCGTCTCGTTACCGCAGCCTGAGCCGTTGCTGTACTGTCCGTCAGCCGTCTTGCGATAGTAATAGTCGGGATAGGTACGCTGAAAGTTGCTGTGCTCAATGTCGTAGGTATGATTATACACCACGTCCAAAATCACGGCAATGCCTACTTCGTGAAGGGCATTCACCATCTCCTTGAACTCGCGGACACGGCAATAGGGGTCGTAAGGATTCGTGGAGTAGCCACCCTCAGGCACGTTATAGTTCACGGGGTCGTAGCCCCAGTTGTATTTGTTGTCACTGAGCCGTGTCTCGTCCACTGAGCCATAGTCATAGCTGGGCAGGATATGCACGGCATTGACACCTAACGACTTCAGGTGCTCGATGGCCCACGGTTCCGTCAGCGCCAGGAACTTCCCAGGATACTTGGCATCGGGACGTGCAATGGAGAAGTCTCGATGGTGCATCTCGTAGATGACGAGGTCGGCAGGCGATTTGATAACGGGATGCTCGTCGCAGCACCAGTGCTCGGGGAACGTCTTTTCCACATCAATGATGGCACCGCGCTTGCCGTTCACGCCAACGGCTTTTGCAAATACACCCGGGCACTCGCCACGACCCATGTCGAAGGTATAGAACTTGTTCATCAGGTCGCCAGCAGCAGTGGCCGTCCAGATGCCGTCCTTTAGCGTCATCTTAAGGGTCTTCAGAGCCTTGCCGCCCTGTCCCTCTTTATAGATACGTACTACGACCTTCTTGGCATCAGCAGGTGCAAACAGCCGGAAGGTGGTCTGCTTTGGTGTGTATGTCACTTCGTCAAACTTGAAGTCCTGAGCCATAAGCGTGAAGAGTGAAGCGTTAAACGTTAGGAATAATGTCAGTAATAATCTCAGTTTCATAAGCGTTTGAAAGTTATTTTTCTTTATTTTTGTCCTTTAATAGTTCTTCTATCTTCTCGTCGAGTTTCATGGGTGTCAGGTTGCGGGCTATGACGCGTCCTCTGTTGTCGGCAACGACATTGGCTGGCAGGTCGCTGAAGCCGAACTTGCCCAGCAAGGGCGTTGCCCACATGCTTCCGTCGCAAACCGTCGACCATTTCAGAGAGTCGCGGTCGACTACCGTTCGCTTGCATTCGGCAGGACTGCCGTCCAGACAAATGCTGACAATGGACAGCTTGTCGCCAAACTTCTTTTTCTTCGCTTTCAGGCGACGCTGCATATCAGTACTCTGATAGCTCCACGAAGCCCATAGCGTCACCACATTAACCTGAGCCTTCAAGTCCTTCTCGCTGACCTGACGACCTTTCACGTCAGTAGCCGTGAACTTGGGCAACTGCTTCAACGAGGCATTACGCAGCGTTTTCAGCTGCTTGCCGAGTTGTATCAGCTGTCCGTTGTCAGGATTGGCATCCAGCATCATCTGGGTCAGGATGGCCGCTTTTCTATAGTCGGGCTCTTTGTCGTTGATGATATAGCGCTTCAACAGATATATGCTAGCCAGCGACGAGCGATGTTCCTTGATGAACGCCTCGACAGCCTTGGGAATCTCAGGCGGTGTCAGCCGGTTGATTTCCATACGTATCTTGGTCATCTCTTCGTTCTCGTCACTACCCTTGACGGTCATCTCCTTCATGTGCGATGCATCGCCCTTGATGACGGCCGTTCCACCGGGTTCTCCAAATACTGCCAACTCCGAGAAGTTAGGGAATATCACCACGAACGTAGCCTCATCACGCAACATAGTTTCGAAAGCAAAACGGCCCTCATGGACCTTGATAGTGTCAATGCCCATGATACCGCCATCAGGACTGTACACATAGAACTCGCCCTGATTCATGTGTCGCAGACGGCCCTCTATGCGAAAGTTGCTACCGTCGGAGCCGCACGATAAGAGTAGAAGCGTAAAAAGGTATAACGGTAAGAAACCTTTTACTATTTCAATGATACAATTCTTCAATTCTTCATTGATAATCGCCGAGGGCGATCATTCTTCATTCAACATTCCACATTCTTAAATCACTTCCCAAACTCCAAGTCCTCATTAGCCCAATCGCTCAGCCAAGGATATTTCTCAATGGCCTGCAACTTCAACTGCTGGGCTGCAGAAGCATTGCCCTGACGGGCGTTCAGGATGGCCTTCAAATAATAGGTGATGCCGTCGGCCTTGCTGATGCCGTCCAGCGTCTGGGCAGCCTTGGCGTAGTTGTTGTTCATCAACTGAGCCAGAGCAGCACTGTTAGTTTTCAGACTGCCGAAGTCCCGCTCTGCCTGTGCATACTTACCCTGAGCCAGGTGCAGGTTGCCCAGTGCCTCGTTCTGATTGCTGGCGCCTGCGGCACGTCCGATGTAGTTCTCAGCAGCGGTGAGATCACCCTGTTGCAGAGCGAGCAGTCCCAGGTTGGCATTAGCCTCAGCAAGGTTGGTATTCTTCTGGCGAGCCTGCTCCAGCCACTGCTTAGCCTGACCATAGTTACCATTGTCAATGTCCAAAGCGCCCAAGTTGTTATAGGCACGGGCATCCGAAGGATACTGCTTGACAGCCGTACGGTAGATGCTCTCCTTCTCGGCAGTGGTCTTGGCTATCGAGGCGGCATATAGCAACTCTTCGACGCTCAGCTTGCTGGCATCGTTCTTCAGCTGGTCCTGAATCTGCTGGTCGCTACGTCCCATCGTCTCATAGTTGATGGTCAGACGGGCACGGCGCAGTTCTGGCAGAATACCGTCGGCCAGCTCCTTGAAGCCGTGACTCATGTTCTTGATTTGCTGCTCACGCTCCTCAGGATCCTGATACATCGAGAGCACACGCAGAATAACGTCCTTGTCTTGGATATTTGAAGCCCTCACCAGCTGCTGGAATCCCTCCCAGTCCTGAGCGGTATAGCTGGCTTCCACGTCGCCATCCACCTTGGCCTGCTTCATCTGCTGTTTCACGTAGTCCTCGGTATTCTGCTGGCGCTTGGTGGCCAGTTTCTCGTTCAGGGCCACACCGCCGTCGGGCGAAGCGTAGGCCGACACCTCCACATTCTTCAACGACAGGTTCTGGTTGCTGGCGCTGATGCGCTGCAACAGGTTCACGAACTCCTGCACCGAACCGCTCTTCAGCTCGCTCTTGCGCAGTTCGGCCTGCTGAATGAGGAAGCGGATGTTAGCCTCCTGCTTCTGGGCAATGGAACGCTCGAAAGCGAAGGATGACGTAGCCGGACGGGCCGACATCATCGTCATGCGATACAGCTCGCCCGTGGCCAGCACACCGTCAGCCAGTTTCAAGGGCTCCATGTCCTTCTCCTTGCCGCTGATGCTGGCGTCGAACTCCAGCCACAGCTCGCTCTTATGCATGGCGGGCTCGTAGTCGAAGTGCGTCCTTATCGTGAAGTTGCCACCTTCCTTATAGGCTATGATCTGGTCGTTGCCCTGCACCTTTTCGCCTTGCAGGGTCAGCTCCTCGCCCTTGACCGACTTCTGCACACCGTCCTGCACGTAGCGCAACACAGGAGTGATGGTCAGCACAGCCTTCTTCTCCATATACTTGGCAGGAATCACGCCGTTGATGGTCACATCCACCCTACCCTGTTCAACCTTCAGCACCGTAGGCACCACCGTCACGTTCTCTTTCTTCATAGGCTCCAGTTTGGCAGCCCCCGCCGTCAGCGTCACAGCAGCTAACAGCATTAATATCCATTTCTTCATTATATTCTATTTTAACTATGAACTATTTTATCGCTTTCAACACTTGTTCACTAATAGCCTTCATACCCTTCTGATTCGGATGACCAGACTTCTTCTCGATGTCCTTCAGCTCAATGACAGGAATGCCGTAATGCTTGCAGATGGTCGTCGTCGACTCCACAATATCCTTACGCAAATCCGTGTTCATAATAAAATAGATACGCGCATTAGGATAACGCGACAGCGCGTCGTTCAGCAACTTGGCCAGCGCAGGACGATAGGTGTAGAGGTCGGCACGCTTCCAGCCATTATACACATATTCACCCATCTTCGCACCACACCAGCAGTCGTTGGTGTTGCCGAATATCAGAAGAATGTCGGGACTGCCCACGCGGGGAAGACGGGTAATGAACGAACGCTCGCTATAGTCCTCGTCATTATAGCCCGTATAGCAGATGGTCGCGCCGCTATACGACTCATTCTTCTCCAACAAATAGCCGCCGTTCTTCACGACCTGCCACCACCACGTCTGGCGTACGTCGCTGACGTCGGTGTTTCTGGCATCCATCGGTTCGAAATACCAGATGGCATTCCCTTCGGGAATATAGTTTTGATAGGTAGAGTAAGAATCACCTAAAATACTGATTCTCAGACGCTGCTGAGCCATAGCCGTTAGCGACAGCAGGACAGCAAACAGGAAAAATGTTCTTTTCATCATCATGCGAATTAATTGTTTGGGCGTCAAAGGTACAACAAAAAAACGAAACAGCCAAACATCTGTCTCGTTTTTTTTTATGTGTGCCGCGAGCGGGACTCGAACCCGCACAGCTGCAATAGCCAAGGGATTTTAAGTCCCTCGTGTCTACCATTCCACCATCGCGGCGACCTTAGCGCGTGCAAAGGTACAAATAAG
>Ga0265298_10005184_pt1 | contig 16438 bp, 13 predicted proteins | sample AusTroGonzalo_MG_3_FD_193486 | JGI IMG/M metagenome (GOLD analysis project Ga0265298, IMG submission 193486) | Bovine rumen microbial communities from tropical cattle in Woodstock, Queensland, Australia - Gonzalo_01 | ecosystem: Host-associated > Mammals > Digestive system > Stomach > Rumen ... | reverse complement strand
GACGAGCTGCTTCAGGCGGGACAGGGAACGGAACGGGTCGATGATGACCTTGCCCGTGTCCGTATCGGCACGCAGGAACAGCTGACCTTCCGTGATATAGCCCGTGTTATCCGGGATGGCGTGCGTGATGTCGCCGTCGTTCAGGGTGGTCACCGCGATGATGGTGATGGAACCGCCCGTCGGCAGCTGCACGGCCTTCTCGTAGATCTTGGCGAGGTCGGAATACAGGGAGCCCGGCATCGAGTCCTTGGACGGAATCTGGTCCATACGGTTGGAAACGATGGAGAGGGCATCGGCATACAGCGTCATGTCGGTGAGGAGGACGAGGACCTTCTCGTTCTTGTCCACGGCGAAGTACTCGGCGGCGGTCAGGGCCATGTCCGGCACCAGGAGGCGCTCCACCGGAGGATTCTCGGTCGTGTTGATGAAGCAGATGATCTTGTCCAGCGCGCCTGCGGCCTCGAAGGAGTTGCGGAAGAACAGGTAGTCGTCGTTGGACAGGCCCATGCCGCCGAGGATGATCTTGTCCACGTCGGCGCGGAGGGCCACATCGGCCATCACCTGGTTGTAGGGCTGGTCCGGATCGGCGAAGAACGGAATCTTCTGGCCGGAGACGAGCGTATTGTTCAGGTCGATGCCGGCGATGCCGGTCGGGATGAGCTGGGAAGGCTGGCGGCGCTTGTACGGGTTCACGGACGGACCGCCGATCGGGCGCTCTTCGCCGTCGATTTCGGGACCGCCGTCGATCGGGTGGCCATAGGCGTTGAAGAAACGGCCGGAGAGCTGGTCGGAGACCTTGAGCATCGGCGGTTCGCCGAGGAAGGTGACTTCGGCGTCGGTCGGGATGCCTTCGGTACCGGAGAAGATCTGGAGCGTGACCATGTCGCCCTTGGTACGCACGACCTGGGCGAGCTTGCCGGCCACCATGGCCAGTTCATCGTTGGAAACGCCCTTCGCGCGGAGGGAGACCGTCGCCTTGGTGATGCCTTCCAGATGGGTATAGACTCTTTGGTATGCTTTGTTTGCCATGGCTTATGCGATCATTTCGTTGACGGTTTCATAGTACTTGAAGAACGGCTCGCTCTTGAACTCGGCGTAGTTCATCTGCTTGAGGACGTTGATGAGGTCCTTGAACCAGTTGCGGCACTCCTCGAAGTCGCCGAACTCGAAATCCTTCTTGCAGATGTCCAGCACCAGGTCCAGCATGTAGCGCTGGCGGTCCATCGGACACAGGGAATCGACCGGGTCGAAGCCGTCCTGCTGGAGGATGATGAAGTCCACGAGCTCGGATTTCCAGAAGTTCACGTGGTAACTCATCGGGACGCCGTCGTCGCCGAGGATGTTGATCTGCTCGTTGGCTTCCTTACCGCGGCGGATGATGTTCTTCGCGGTCTTGACCTTCTCCACCCAGCCGGGCTCGACGGTCTTGTCCAGGTATTCGGCAATCTCCGGATACTCCAGGTACTTGGAGTAGGAATCCAGCGGGGAGACGGCCGGGTAGCGCTTCTGGTCGGCGCGGTTCTGCTCGAGGGCGTAGAAACAGCGGGCGGCCTTCTTCGTGGACTCGGTCACGGGCTCCTTGAGGTTACCGCCGGCCGGGGACACCGTGCCGATGAAGGTGACGGCGCCGGTCTGGCCGTTGTTCAGCACGACCATGCCCGCGCGGGAATAGAAGTTGGAAATGATGGCGGACAGGTCCACCGGGAACGCGTCGGCGCCCGGAAGCTCCTCCATACGGTTACTCATCTCACGGAGAGCCTGGGCCCAGCGGGAGGTGGAGTCGGCGAGGAGGAGGCATTTGAGGCCCATCGCGCGGTAGTATTCGCACAGGGTCATCGCCGTATAGACGGACGCCTCACGGGCGGCCACCGGCATGTTGGAGGTATTGCAGATGATGGTGGTACGCTCCATCAGGTGACGTCCGGTGTGCGGGTCGATGAGTTCCGGGAACTCGGTGAAGATTTCCACGACCTCGTTGGCACGCTCGCCGCAGGCCGCCATGACGATGACGTCGGCGTCGCCCTGCTTGGCGATGGCGTGCTGGAGCACGGTCTTGCCGCAGCCGAACGGGCCCGGGATGAAGCCCGTGCCGCCCTCGGCGATGGGGTTCAGCGTGTCGATCACGCGGACGCCCGTCTCCATGATGCGGTTGGGACGCGGCTTCTCCTTGTAGCCCTTGATGGCCACTTTGACCGGCCATTTCTGCGTCATCGTCACGTTCACGTCCTCGCCGTCGGCGTTGGTCAGGACGGCGACGGTCGTGTCGATGTTGTACTGGCCGGCGGGAACGATGGACTTGACCGTGAACTCGCCCTGGAAGGAGAACGGCACCATGATCTTGTGGGGCAGCCAGCCTTCCTTGACCTCGCCCAGCCAGTCGGCGGCGATCACCTTGTCGCCGGGCTTCGCGATCGGGACGAAGTCCCAGAGGGTCTCGTGGTTCAGCGGATCGGTGTATTCACCGCGCTGGAGGAACACGCTTTCCATAGTTGTCAGGTCATTCTGAAGACCGTCGTACACGCTGGACAGCAGGCCCGGTCCGAGGGTGACTTCGAGCATCCGGCCTTCGAACTCGACCTTGTCGCCGTTTCGGAGGCCGCGGGTGCTCTCGAACACCTGCACGGAAGCGTATTTGCCGTTCACCTTGATGACTTCGGCCATCATCTTCACGCCCGCAAGGTCGATGTAGCAGATCTCGTTCTCCGCCACCGGGCCGTCCACCAGGACGGTCACCAGGTTCGAGACGATACCCGTAACAATACCTGTCGTTTTCATTCGATATCTCTTTAATTGTTTATTGTTCAGTGTATTTGACGCCCTTGTACGTGCCGCGGATCTCCTTGATGAGGCGGCGGAACTGTTCGCGTCCCACTTCCTCGTCCAGCTTGAGCCAGCGCGTCACGATGCGGAGCTTGGCGATATAGGCCAGCACGGCGTCGATGTCGAAATAGTGGAAGGTGGCGAGGCTGTCTATCTTGTCCCACAGCACGTCGTCCAGGCCCTTCTCGCGGGCCACCAGGTCCGTCTGGGACAGGATGGCGTCCACTTTCTGGGCCTCCTCGAACTCGCCCCCGTTGAAACGGTAGCCGTCGATGTCCACGTCCTCGGCGTCCTCGTCCCACCCGGTCATCACGTCCTGGTCCGGCTCCCGGCCCAGCTGGTCGTTCAGGTAGCGGACCTTGGCGTTCCGGAGGTTCAGGTCGAAGCGGAAGTACTCGCGGAGGAAGCGGTTGCGCTTCCGGAGCGCCTCCGCGTAGAAATCCGCGTCCAGATCCTTGTCGCTGAACCCCTTGAGGAGGAACTCCACGAGTTCGCAGTCATGGTCGTCCAGGTCCCGCTTGATGTCGGAGATCACCGAGTTGAACCCCGCCTGGTCCGGATACTTGAAATCCGCGGTCAGGTAGGGTAGACTGGCGATGATGTATTCGAAATTACTCATGGACTATCCGAACAGGAGGGACTTCGTCGCCGGACGCAGATACGCGCCGATGAGGTCCTTGAACGTGTCGTCGGTAAGGCTCACGAAGTAACCGCCGTCCTTGGGGCCGATCTTGAATCCGCCGGCGAGTTTCTTGGAGAAGGAGGCTTCGACGCCCTTGCCCAGCAGTTTGCCCAGCTCGTTCTTCACGAAGGGCTCCAGGCCGGCTTTCAGGCTTTCCGGCAGGACGAGGGAGAGGTCGGCCGGTTCCTCGGCGGAGAACTTCTGCGCCACGGCGGTGATGATGCCCTTGATATACTCCTCGCTGGAGAGGGCCTTGGCCACGGGCGCGTCCACCGCTTTCGCGATGACGAGGTTCTCGATGTCGGCGCGGGTGGCCTGGAGGGCCTGCATCGACGCCATCTTCACGTCGCCCTCGACCTTGACCTTGAAGTCATCGGCTTCCTTGCGGGCTTTGGCGAGGATGGCTTCGGCCTCCTCCTGGGCTTTTTTCACGATACTTCCGGCTTCTTCGACGGCTTTCTGGAGCACCGCCTCGCCTTCTTGTTTCCCCTTTGCAAGACCTTCGTCGTACAGTTTCTGGGTGAGTTCCTGGAGTTTGTCCATATCGATATTCAGTGTTTTGTATATGCAGTTCTAGGATTCCTACAAATATAAATTTGTATTCCCACAAATATAAGAAAAAAACGGTCAATCCGTTTACTCCGCCTCCTTTTTTTACTTTTCGACAACGATTCGGGCGGAAAAGAGTATCTTTGTATGGAATGAAGCCAAAAACCGTATGAAAAAGCTCTTGATAACCGCAATGACGGTGATACTGACGGCCTTACAGACCGTGGCCCAGGAAGAACCGAAGACTGGATGGGTGTTCACGCCGTTCCCCGACGTGAGCTACAACTCCGACATCGGCCTGAACCTCGGCGGTTTCTGCGATTTCTTCTACTACGGGGACGGAACGGATTACCCTAACTTCCAGCATCATATCGCGGTGTGCGGGGCCTGGGCCACGAAGGGCTCGTGGTATCTGCACGGGATGTTCGATTCCAAGACGCTGGTACCGGACGCCCGCGTGACGGCTTCATTGACCTATAGGGACGCGTCGATGAACAATTTCTACGGGTTCAACGGGCTCCATTCGCCGTATTTCCGGAATCTGGACCTGAATGCTGATGACAGGATGGCTTATTACACGGACCACCGGCAGGTCATCCGGGCGGCGGCGACGGTCCAGAAACCGTTCCGGGGACGGCTGAACTGGATGGCCGGGACGGTTCTGCGGAGCATCCGGATCTCGGACTTCGACCTCAAGAACTACGACAATGTCGAAACCCTGTACCGGGACTACCGGGCTCTGGACCTCATCCACGAGGATGAAGCCGGCGGCGGCACCAGCCTGGAAGGCCGCATCGGCCTTACCTATGACAGCCGAGACATCGAATGGGTCCCGAACAAGGGCATGTATTGGGAGGCTTATGTCAATGGCAACGTGGACCTTTCCCATCGGCAGTATCATTATGCGCAGTTCGTGGGCCATTTCCGGCACTACGTCCCGATCGTCTTCGGCCGCCTGACCTTCGCTTATCACCTGGGCCTCCAGCACCAGTTCGCGGGTCGGATGCCCTGGTACAACCTGAATGAGATCTCCAATCTTATCTATCAATATGAGGAGTATGAGGGCATCGGCAGCCGCTACACCGTCCGGGGCTTCCTCTATGACCGGATCATGGCCGCCGGCTACGCCTGGGGTAACTTCGAACTCAGGGCCAAACTCTTTCAGTTCAATCTGTTCAAGCAGCACTTCGATTTCGTGGTCAATCCTTTCTTCGACGCGGCGACCATCACCCGCCAGTTCCGTCCGGACGAACATGGGAAAATGAAAACCCTCGTGGACACCCGTCCGCTCTGGCAGGACGCCACGGAAAAGGTCCACTGCAGCGCCGGTCTCGGCGCCAAAATCCACATGAACACCAACTTCATGATCTCCGTCGAAGTCGGCAAGGCCTTCAACCCCCAGCTCTCCGACCTCACCGTCGCCATGGCCACGACGTATTTATTCTAATTTCCTTTATTTCTTTGTTACGTTTCCATCGTCTCTGCGTTTAATAGGCAGAAAGACACGAAATGGCAGACATTCTGACAGAGACATACCAGCGGATCCGGGAGCGGCTGAGGGCCGGGGCGGGAAGGATGCTGTCGGACGCGGAAGCGGCCGAGGACGCGCTGCAGGACGCATTTGTCCGGCTCTGGGGAAGGTATCAGGTGCGCAGTGAAAAGGAAGCCGAGGCGCTTCTGACCCGCACGGTCCGGAACGTGTCCATCGACCAACTCCGAAAACGAAAGACGGTACCGCTTGCGGTGGACCTGCCGGAGGAAGTCGGGGAGAACAGGGAAGCGCTGTTCCGGCGGGTCGAGGAGATGGTCGAGACGGAATTGACCGACCTTCAGAAACTGATCATCCGAAAACACGAATATGAAAGTGTCACTTTAGAAAAGATTGCGGAAGAACTGGGCATGCAGCCCCCGGCCGTCAGAATGCAATTGTCACGGGCACGGAAAACCATTAGAGAACAATATAGGAAACGATATCATGAAGAATAAAAGCTACTATCTGGATTTGGCCGAACGCTGGTTCGACGCCCTCCTGACCGAGGACGAAGAGCGCGAGCTGAAAGCCTTCCTCGCCGGAACGGACGATCCCGACTTCGACGAGGTGAAGGCGGTGGCTGGCTTCTTCGCCACCGGAAAGGCGGTCGCGGCGGAAAAGGCTTCTGTCGATGCGCACCGCCCGCCGGTATCGCTCCGGTTCCGCTGGGCCGCGGCCGTCGCCATTGCCGCCAGCCTCGCGCTCGTCGCCGCCATCGGCCTGTACCATCGGCAGAATGACTGCTATATCCTTGCCTATGGCGAGAAATCGACCGACTCACAGGCGGCCCTTGCCGACATGACCGCCACCCTGGCCGGCCTCTTCGGAGAAAGCGAGGATGTGAGCGATGAATTGTTTGACCTGTTCAATCCTGCACTATGAAACGCTTGCTATTGATACTCACCGCTTTGATGCTGTCGATATGGACGGCTTCCGCGCAGGGGAACCTGCAGGTGGGCCCCATCTTCGACGGGAAGGTCGTACCTCCGAAGGTCATGAAGGAAACCTTCATCAAAAGCGCCCAGCTGGATCCCTTCAACCTGGAGCAGTACCGCAGTGTCTCCTTTACCGGCGACGATAAGGTCCTGGAAGAAGTTTCCCGCCGCGTCCTTGCCGATGCCGAGAACGCCACCGACCAGGAAATCCATATGAACGAAGGGAAACTGGTCTATGCCATCCTGACCTTCGAAGGCGCCAACCGCAATAACCGGTTCATCTGCTATCAGTGCGTCTCCAAGAACGGCAGCAATGCCATCACTCTCGTCTATATGCACGGCCCCGCTACGCTGGACGATCTCAAACGATTGTTCAAAACCAAGAAATAAGCATGAAGAAGTCACTCCTTGCCATCTGCCTGACCCTGACAACCATCTCTCTTTCCGCTCAGGAATTACTCGATTTCTCGCAGCCGGATCCGGTGTCCGCAACACCGGTCCGATCGACCAAGCTGCTCCGTGCCACGGCGAATGTCCGGATGGATTTTTCTCCGGTCAAAGTGGCTCCCGAAGGCGGTTTCGAGGTTTCTCCTTCCTTGACGCTGGGCTTTGAAATCCGCCCCTGGCGCAATCGGCATTATTTCGGGATGGGCGTAACGACGGAGTATGTCAATTCTGAACTGGAGAACGCGCACTATGCCTTCGCCGGAGATGTCCTCTCATTCAACAAGGTCGATCAGGGGAAGATCATGATGGACCGTCTGGGCTGGGCGGTCCCGCTCACTTACGGGTTTGACATCACCCGGCGGAAGTCCCTGGATTTCACCGTGACCGCCCATTACTGGGCCCGGATGAAACTGACCAACCTCTATGGCTCAGGTCCGCAGTACGACTATGCGCAGGCGCAGGGACTCGCCCAACCGGGCTCCATCTCCAACATCGGAACCTATTACAAAGGGTACAATCCCATTACGGTCGATTTCTCTGTGGCCTACTATCCCACCGCCAATGTCGGCTTCGGCCTGAAGTTCTCCCCGTCGATGCTGTTCAAGCAAGGAATCGGCCCTTCCTACACCATCTTCTCCTGGAGTTTCATCGCCCGACTGTGATTGGGCATGAGGGAAGTCAGATTTCAGAGAGCTCCAGCCAACGGAGCTCTTTTTCGTCCAGGAGGGCCTGGAGCTCGCCGTAGCGGGTGGAGGCGGACTGGAGGTCGGCGGGGGAGAGGGTGCCGGAGGAGAGTTTGGCTTCCAGGTCGGCCTTTTCGGCCTCGAGGCGGGGGATTTCCTCGTCGAGGGACTTGAGTTCCTGCTGTTCTTTCCAGGTGAGCTTGCGCTTTTTGGATTCCTTCGCTGCGCTCGGAATGACAACTGCAGGTTTCTCCGGTTTTTTCTCCGCTTTCTGAGCGGCCTCGTAATCCTTGATGAAAGTCCGGTACTCGGTGTAGTTGCCGATGAAATCCTTCACGACGCCGTCGCCGCAGAAGACGAAGAGGTGATCCACCAGGCGGTCGAGGAAGTGGCGGTCATGGGAGACAATGATCAGGGAACCCTTGAATTCCAGCAGATATTCCTCCAGGATGTCGAGGGTGACGATGTCGAGGTCGTTCGTAGGCTCGTCCAGGATGAGGAGATTCGGCTGCTGGAGGAGGATGGTCAGGAGATACAGACGGCGCTTTTCGCCGCCGGAGAGCCGTCCAACCTTATTATTCCACATGTCATGCGGGAACAGGAATCGTTCCAGCAGGTGGGTGTTGGGCATCGTGTCCATGACCGTCTGTTCCGGGTCGAACTGCATGCCGGACTGGTGGTAATAGCCAATCTTCAGCGAGTCGCCAAGGTCCACCACGCCGGTCATCTGCCCGCCCATCGACGGATTCCATTTCCCCGTGATGAGGTTCAGGAACGTTGTCTTTCCGGCGGCGTTCCGGCCGACGATTCCCACGCGCTCGTACCTTTGGAAATTATAGGAGAAGTGGCTGAGGTAGCATTTGTCCTCCCACCAGAACGATACGTCCTTGCAGTTGATGACCTTGTTGCCGAGGTAAGTGCCCTTCATCTGTACCTCGGACATATCGACCTGCTTGGAGATATAGGTATCCTCGGCCCGCTCTTTCAGCTCCCAGAAGGCCTGCTTGCGGTATTTGGCCTTGCCGGAACGGGCGCAGGGGGTGGCGTGCATCCATTCCAGCTCGCGGCGCAGCACGTTCCGGACTTTGTCGGTCTCCGCGTTGTAATTGTCGATGCGCTCCTGCCGCTTTTCCAGGAAGTTCATGTAGTCGCCGCGGTAGATATAGACCTTTCCGCGGTCCATCTCCATCACCGTGTTGCACACGCGGTCCAGGAAATAGCGGTCGTGGGTGACCATGAACAAGGTGCTGCGTGCATGCTTGAGATGCTGTTCCAGGAACTCGATGGCGTCGATGTCCAAGTGGTTCGTGGGCTCGTCCATGATGTAGAAATCGGCCTCCGAGGCCAGCATCTGCGTGAGGGCGACGCGCTTGACCTCACCGCCGGAGAGGTCCTTCATGGGCTTGTCCCAATCCGGCAGGGAGAACTGCGTCAGGAGCCGCTGCACCCGCCGCTCATACTCCCACAGATGCTCCTGGTCCAGATGTTCCGTCCATTCCTTGGAACCGTCCATGATCTGCCGGAAGATGCCCTTTTCGGGATCGAAATCATACTCCTGCTCGAGAAAGGCGATACGGATGTCCTTGAGAAACAGGATCTTTCCGCCGCTGTCGGACTTGTCCTTCCCCGCGAGGATGCGGAGCAGGGAAGTCTTTCCCGTGCCGTTGGGCGCGATAAGCGCGACCTTGTCCCCTTCGTTGATGTTGAAGTCGATATGCTCGAACAGCACCTTGGGGCCGTACGACTTGGAAATGTTCTCGATCTGCAGGTAACTCGCCATAGCGGACACAAAGATACGCATTTTCCCATAATAAAAGAGGCCTCCTGTCACAGGGGGCCTCTTCCAACCAATTCATTAAAACCAACTATACTCGTACTGTTACTTCTTGAACAGCATAGGAGCCATTTCATAGAGGCAGCGACGCCAGGTCAGGAACTCGTGGGCAGTGCCCTCGGAGACGTAACCCTTGGCATTGTAGCCAGCGTCCTGCAGGGCCTTGGCGGCGTTCCGGATCATGTCCGGACCTTCTTTGCTGCCGCAGCCGATGAAGATACCCTTCACGCCGGTGTCCTTCACCTCGTCCGGGTTGTAAGTACCACCGCTCAGGAGGCCGTACCAACCGAACATCTCGGGACGGGCCAGGGTGATGGTGTGGGTTTCCATGCCACCCATCGACAGACCGGCCATGGCGCGGCTTTCCTTCTTCGCGATCGTGCGGAAGTTGGCGTCGATGTAAGGCACGAGCTCGTCGCAGAGGACGGCCTCGAAGCCGTTGTTCATCATCATGCCCATGCCACCGGCAGGACGTGCGGGACGAGCCTGAGGGGCGCCGGCGCCAGCGGGAGCACCTGCGGGACGGGCACCAGGGGCACCTGCGGGAGCGCCTTCACCGGCAGGACGGGCGGCCGGACGCGGCATCTGACCCGGGCGGAAGCCCTCGTTGGTCATGCCGTAGGTCATCACGATGATGAACGGCTCGATCTTGCCCTCGGCGATGAGGTTGTCCATGATGAGGTTCGCGTGGCCCTGGTTCCACCAGGCATATTCGTTCTCACCCCAGCCGTGCTGCAGGTACAGCACCGGGTACTTCTTCTTGTTCTTGTCGTACTGCGGCGGGGTGTAGACCCATGCAGCGCGGTTCTGCTTCGTGCTTTCGGACCAGAAGAGCACCTGCGACACCTTGCCGTGCGGCACGTTCTTCATGGCGTAGAAGTCGGCGTCGTGGGCCGGGATCTCGATACCGCTCTCCCAACGGGTGGAGCCGTAGTAGTTGTTAGTGCCCGGATCGTTCAGCACGCCACCGTCGACGGTCAGGTGATAGTAGTGGAAGCCCTCGTCCATGGGACCTGCGGTGGTGCCCATCCAGGAGCCGTCTTCAGCCTTGCGGAGGACGGTGCCGCCGGAGCCGCCGAGACCGAGGCTCACGATGACGGAAGTGGCCTTGGGAGCGTCGACCTTGAAACGGGCGAAGCCCTGGGAGTTCACCATCGGGTACTGCTGGCCGGGCTGGTTGAGCTCGGACGGCTTGAAGTCCTCGATGATCTCGAGTTCATCCATCTTGGGATCGAAGCCCTTGACGGCGAGGTAGCCCTGCTTCGGCTTCACGTTCTCGTCGAAGAGGAGGGGATAGTTGCTCGTACCCAGCCAGGAATCCTTGTCGGAGACGTTCCAGAAGGTGACGCAGTCGATCACGTCCTTGTGCTTGCGGAGCACCTTGAACAGGTTCGTGTACTGGTCCTGCTGCAGGGTCTTCTCCCAGTCGGAGACGTTGCCCGCGCCCTGACGGAAGCGGAGACCGCCGCCCATGTCCTCATTGACACGGATGTCCAGCTCGGTGAGGTGGATGTGGTCGACGATGGTGGAATAGAGATTGATGGCGTCGTCGACTTCCTTCATGGAAGGACCGTAGACGTTGTAGTGCGCCTGCATGCCGATACCGTCGACGGGAACGCCGGCGTCCTTCATGCGCTTGACGAGGTTGTAGATGCGCTTGCTCTTGGCGGGCTCGGCATCGTTGTAGTCGTTGTAGAAGAGAAGTGCGTCCGGATCCGCCTCGTGGGCATACTCGAAGGCCTTGTAGATGAATTCTTCACCGGCGATCTTGTACATGGGGGAGTCGCGGAGCTCGGGGCGGCCCGGCCAGACGGGGCTGTCGGCCACGGCCTCATTGACCACATCCCAGCAGTAGACCACATCCTTGTAGCGGTTCACGATGGCCTGGATGTGATGCTTCATGTTGGCGTAGAATTCTTCCTTGGAAAGGAGGTTGCCGTTCTCGTCCTGGTACATCCAGGAGCCGATCTGGCTGTGCCACATCAGGGTGTGACCGCGCATCTTGATGCCGTTGGCGCGGCAGAAGTTGGCGATCTCGTCGGCGTCCGCCCAGTTGAACTCGCCCTTCTTGGGCTCGGTCGGCTGGGGCTTCATCGCGTTCTCGGCGGTGATGCTGTTGTATTCGCGGAGGATGACTTTGACCTGGTCGGGGTCGTTGACGTTCCGGTTGTTGACGGCGACGCCGATCTTGAAGTAGTCCTTGTAGGCGTCTTTCAGGCCGTCAGTCGGTTCGGGAATTTGGCGGGGACCCCATTGGGCTCCTGCGGGGAGGGCGCAGAGAAGCACAGCGCACACTCCGGCAAAGATTGTTTTTTTCATCAATGATGTGGTTTTGTTGATTTTGTTGATGTGGTTGATTACGGCTGTTGTGGTTTTTGTTTTTCTGCCACGAAGATAGTTTTTCGCACGCACATCCGCAACCGCGTTTCTATCACAAATCATTCAAAACCTTTGGAAAGAGCCGAAATTGTAAGCATTTGTTTCCGTTTTTAAAACTATTGGCTGTGAAATCGTTTTTTCTTAAATTTGTTGCGATGAAAACTGGAAAGATACTTGTCGTGGATGACAACCTGGGCATCCGCCGGGCGCTGGAAATTCTCCTGCCCGTTCATTTCTCCGAGGTCCGCTCCCTCCCTTCGCCGGCGACGCTGGTGTCTGCGCTGGAACAGTTCCGGCCGGACGTGGTGCTGCTGGACATGAATTTCAACACGGACATCAACACCGGAAACGAAGGTCTCTACTGGACCGGGGAAATCAAGAAGATGGCCCCGGAAGTGGAGGTCGTCCTCTTTACGGCCTATGCCGATATCGCTCTTGCCGTGGAAGGCATGAAGCGTGGCGCCTTCGATTTCATCGTGAAACCGTGGGACAACGAGAAACTGGTGGAAGTCCTCACCGCCGCCCGGGACAAGGCCCGGAAGGCCAAGGGCCATGTCATTCCGAGCGCAGCGAAGGAATCTATGTTCTGGGGAACCTCGCCGTCGATGGCCGCCATCCGGAAGACCGTCGCCAAGATCGCCCCGACCGACGCTACGGTACTCATCACCGGCGAGAACGGCACCGGCAAGGACGTCCTGGCCCGGGAAATCCACGCCCAGAGCCTCCGCAACGGGAAGCAGATGGTCGCTGTCGATGCCGGGGCCATCACCGAAACCCTCTTCGAGAGCGAACTCTTCGGCCATGTCAAGGGCGCCTTCACGGACGCTCACACGGACCACGTCGGCAAGTTCGAACAGGCCGACGGCGGTACGCTTTTCCTCGATGAAATCGGCAATATCCCTCTGCACCTGCAGGCGAAACTCCTCCGCGCCATCCAGAACCGGAGCATTGTCCGCGTGGGCGGAACCGAGGCCAAGCCCGTGAACATCAGGCTGATCTGCGCCACCAACATGGACCTGGAGGCACTCGTGCGCGAAGGCCGTTTCCGCGAGGACCTTTATTACCGCATCAATACCGTCCATATCGCGCTTCCGCCCCTGCGTGAGCGCAAGGAGGATATCGTTCCGCTCGCGGAACGCTTCCTGGAGCGCTTTGCGGAGAAGTACCACCGGCCCGTCTCTGGCCTGGATGCCTCGGCACAGGTAGCCCTGGAAGGCGGCTGGTGGAGCGGCAACATCCGTGAACTGCAGAACTGCATCGAGAAGGCAGTCATTCTGTCTGAAGGTAAAGTCCTGATGGCGAAGGATTTGGATTTCTCCGCCCCGCTTCGCTCCGGCCGGAATGACAATGCTCAGCCTGTCAATGCCGCCGTTGTTTCGAGCGAAGTCGAGGAATCTCAGGTCCGTGAGGCCATGGCGCGGTGCAACGGCAACATCTCCGCCGCTGCCAAGCTCCTTGGCGTCAGCCGCCCGACGATGTATGCGAAACTGAAGAAATACGGATTGTAGAGATGCCCGGTCGGCGCCGGGCATGACGTCATCCCCGACCTGATCGGGGATCTGCTTATGGAATTGTATCAGGTCATATTGCTTGTCGTCATCGTCGCGGTCATCGCGGCGATTGCCGCCGCTGTCCATGTGCGCCGGAGCGACATCAAGAAGGTGGGGTATATGATGGATGCTCTGGAGGACGGGGAGTTGAATTTCCGCTTCCAGGAGAAGAACAAGTTCAACCGCACGCTGAACCGTATCCGGACCATTTTCGAGAAGCAGCGGCAGCAGCACGAGCAGGACTCCTGGACCAAGCTCATCCGCGTGCTTACGCATGAAATCATGAATACGGTGTCGCCGATCGCCTCGCTCAGCGACGCCATGGCCAAGTCGGTGGATGAGAACGGCCACAGCGAGCTGGACATCAAGGCCGGCCTGGAGACCATCTCCGACTCCTCCAAGAACCTCATCGGCTTTGTCCAGACTTATCGGCAGTTATCGGGCGTCGCCAAACCCGTCCGCAAGGCGCTGTTCCTGCAGGAACTGATGGACAGTGTCATCGGCCTTAACCGTGAGTTCGCTGCGTCCTGCGGCGCCGTCTGCACCTATCGGCCCGAAGAACCCGACCTGATGGTCTATGTCGATGAGGGGCAGATTTCCCAGATTCTCATCAACCTCATCAAGAATGCCCTGCAGGCCGGGGCGAAGCATATCGACATAACCGCACGGATGGGGAAGGACGACGAGGTCATCGTCTGCGTCGCCAACGACGGCGAGGCGATTCCGGTGTCGGCCCAGGAGCAGATATTCATTCCTTTCTATACCACGAAGAAGGAAGGCTCCGGCATCGGCCTGTCCATTTCCCGCCAGATCATGCGGAACCACAACGGCAGCATCGAGCTCGTGAGGAGCGACGATCAACAGACCGTCTTCGAACTCCGTTTCCGGTAGTTCACACCCTGTAAAAGTGTAAAGTGTAAAGTCCGAAAGTGTAAAGAGTTGTAAAGGCCTTTACACTTTTTTCTTTTTCTGATTTTTCGTATCTCGCTTATAATCAGCGTATTGATGCTTTTGGCACGGGGGGTGCATGTGGGAAAGGCGGTTAAACATTTTCGCATGAAACACTTGTTCATAATTTGTGTTGTTCTGCCCTTGGCGCTCGTCGGGATGACAAGCGCCAAGGCGCAGAATTCTATGACCCTGCATGACTGCATGGAGTACGCTGTTTCCAATTCCACCAAGATGCGGATCCAGGAAGCGGCCATCGGCGACGCCCGGATCGACCGGCGGGATGCCGCGCTCAAGCTCTTTACGCCCTATATCAACGCGCAGAGCTATGCGTACTACAACTTTGGCCGCAGCATCGACCCGAAAACGAACACATATTTCAACACGACGTCTTTCCACAATAATTATAACGTCAACGCCGGCTATGACCTTTTTAACGGTTTCGAGGCGGTGAACAACTTCAAGATTTCCAAGACCGGCATGCTGATCGCCGATTCCCAGGAAAAGCAGGTGGAGGCCGATATCTGCCTCGCCGTGATGGAAGCCTATTACAATGTGGTCTACTACAAGCGTCTCTGTGATGTCTATGAGGAGCAGGTGGCTACGGCCGATGCTTCCCTGAAAAAGGCCCGCCGCCAGGAAGAACTGGGGCAGAAGGGTCATGCCGATGTCATCCAGATGGAAGCCGAGCTGGCCGACCGCCAGTACGACCTCACCAATACCTATAACATGTACCGCGACCAGAAGATGATCCTCGCCGACCTGATGTTCTGGCCGTTGGATCAGGAACTTGTCATCGAAACTTCGATGCCGGAGCTGCAGGTCGAGCCCGTGGCGGCGGATGCCGTCGTGGACTATGCCATGGACCATCATCCTTCGGTCCGGATCGCTTCCTGGCAGCAGCTGAACGCCAAGCGCGAGCTGAACACGGCCAAGTGGCAGGTTCTGCCGACGGTGGGCGTCTACGCGGGCTGGAGCACTAGCTACTATACTTACCCCGGCTCCTCTTCGACTCCGTTCATCGACCAGTTCCGTAACAACGGCGGTGAATACGTGGAGCTGTCGGTGTCCATTCCTATTTGGAACCGCCTGAGCAAGCAGTCCACGATTTCCCGCAAGCGCCACGCGTTGGAGAAGGCCACGGCTGAGTACGACCAGAAGCGCCGCGACGTGGAAAGCGAAGTGCGCCGGGCCATCCAGGACCGCGACGGCGCCATGACGGCCTACCTGCAGGCCCAGCGCAAGGCCGAAGTCCAGGACGAGGCCTACACCCTGCACCTGAAGAAGCTGGAGCAGGGCCTCATCTCCCCGCTGGAATTCCAGACGGCGAACAACAACTACCTGAGGGCTCAGGCCGATGAGATGAACTCCCTGTTCAAGTATCTCATCAAGCAGGCGGTGGTGAAGTATTACAGTGGAATCGAATATATCAATCAATAAAGAGATTGCCGGGCAAGCCGGCAATGACGAGACTATGGATAAGATTATTGAAAAGAAGACCGGTTGGAGAGTGGCTTTCACGAAGAAAGCGTTGCCTTGGTGGCTGGGAGCGTTGCTGCTCGCGTTCATCGTGTACCTGATCGCTCGGCCGAATAATAAGACGCTGCGGGTGGACAAGGACGCATTGACCGTCAGTTCCGCCGTGAAAGGGGAGTTCAACGACTATATCCGCATCAGCGGCCGCGTGCAGCCGATGACGACCATCCAGCTGAGCCCGCAGGAAGGCGGTATCGTGGAGAAGATCCTCATCGAGGAAGGTTCTCCGGTGAAGGTCGGCGACCCCATCCTGATCCTGTCCAACGACAACCTGGACCTGCAGATCCTGAATTCCGAGGCCGAGCTGGCCGAGAAGGAGAACATCCTTCGTAACACGCAGATTCAGATGGAGCAGCAGAAGCTGGACGTGCGCCAGAACGTGCTTGAGTACGGTACCAATGTGGACCGCTTGCGCCGCGCTTTCGAGCAGCAGAAGGCCCTCTATGAGGACAAACTTATCGCCAAGGAAGACTATCTGAAGGCTGAGGAAGACTACAAGCTCTCCCTGCAGAAATACGAACTCATCCGCGAGCGCTCCAAGCAG
>Ga0265298_10005183_pt1 | contig 16438 bp, 18 predicted proteins | sample AusTroGonzalo_MG_3_FD_193486 | JGI IMG/M metagenome (GOLD analysis project Ga0265298, IMG submission 193486) | Bovine rumen microbial communities from tropical cattle in Woodstock, Queensland, Australia - Gonzalo_01 | ecosystem: Host-associated > Mammals > Digestive system > Stomach > Rumen ... | reverse complement strand
AGCTGGAAGACTACCTGAAGGGAACCGAAGGCCGGAAGCAGAGCGCCCTGGATCTGCTCTCCCTGCTCCATGCCGTGATGGACGATGTTCATGAAGCCATTGACGGCCATTCCCACGATGACGCCAAGGAAGTTGACCACTATGCACTGGTCGGTGAAATGCTCAGCGATCTGATGGAGGCGATCAGCAAGGTCAATCTTGACGAGATCAAGGAAAAGGGCGGAGAAAACTTCAACACGACCGGCAGCGTGTACGCCGTGCTTGAGAAGGTCGTGAATAATATCATGGCCGATGAAGCCATCAAAGAGAAAGAAGCAGACGATAAGTTGGCCGTGATTATTGAGACGATCGGCGAACTGGCTCAGCTGGACGTAACGGAAGAGGAAGCCGAAGCCGTGTTCGCGTCGCTCATGGCTTCCGAGGAGGAACTTAAGGGGGCAAAAGAGGTTGATCCCGAAGTGGATTTCCTCAGATCCAGTCACATCCTGAAGGCCGTCTATGACACCATGATGGAGAACGAAGTGATTACCGCCGCGCTGGAAGCCACCGATTCCCGCCTGCCGGCGATGCTGGAGAAAACCGGCGAAAAGCTGCAGAATTATGTGAAAAACAACGGAACCCTGCACGAGCTGAAAGACGTGGACGAAGCGCCCTTCGTCGTTTTCGAAGCTGAATTTGCCAAGCTGCGCGACCACATCGCGGGCCTGGAAGACGGCACTGTCGGCAAAGCCAAGGCGCTGGGTGTGCTGGACCTGCTCCATGAGTATGTGGACGACATCCATCAGGCTATTGACGGACACGCTCATGAAGAGGCCGCGAAATAAACCGGCTCCCGGGCGTTAAGACTGAAATCGGCCGCTCTGCTTTTACAGCAGAGCGGCTTACATATTGCTTCCGGTTTTTTACAGCGATGGGATCACGAAAAACAGCACCTGCCGACAGCAGAAATTATGCTGCATCTTTCTGCTCAAGGTTGTTTTCCTGAACGATCCATTGGAATATGGACAGCGCGGTATCATAATCCATATAATCATCCTGATTCTCGGCATTTTCCATATGCTTGACAAGCGCTGCCTCAGGATGAAACTGCAAACCGACCGCAAAGGCCTTATCCGTTCTTTCTACGGCTTCGATTATGATAATACCATCCGTTTCGGTATATCCCGTAACTGCCAGGCGGGTATTGTCCACATCTTTTACTGCCTGATGATGCCATGAAGGACAGCCTGTGAGCGTATCGGTATGAACCATGTCATAAAGGTGGGAATTCGGTACCACCCGGACGTCGTGAGCAGCATAGTCCCGGTAAGAATCAGCCGTCTGCTTCTGGTTTCTATGCTCGTAATGATACTCCGTTCCCAGCTCGGCGAAGTATGCCGGCACATCCTGAATGACTTCCGCTCCGGAAACTACCGACAGCATCTGCATTCCCCGGCAGAAGCCCATTAACGGAATGTCATGATCCAGGCAGTAGGTCATCGTCAGAAAATCGGAAACATCCCGTTCCGCGTTGTAGTCGATTTCCTCCACAATGCCGGGCCAGGACTCCGGGCTGTAAAAAAGAGCAGGGCTGATGTCTTCGCCGCCCGTAAAGAGCACAAAGCTGATGTTCCCGATGGCATCCGCTGCGTTGGAATCGTGCCACGTATTGATCCGCACGTATTTCGCTGCAGTCTCGTCAAGCGAGCCCAAAGCAGTAACGCCCTGCGTCAGCTTGCCTTCTTCATCATAATTCAAATCTGCCGACTGTACCTGATCCAATAAAACCCATGTCGCTCCCGCGGCTTCCACAGCTTTACAGACGTTGGTGAAAAATTCAGAATCAGTATCAGCCCGCCAGGCAATCCCGATGACCGGCATTTCGGGGGTTTGATTCATCTCAGCCCGGCCGGTTATCAACACGCTGAACAACATGATCATCATGGTAATGAAAGTAACGGCTTTTTTCATTGATTTATCCTCCTCAGATTCCGATTTATCTTCAGGGAAACTCACGGTTAAAACCTGTTCAGGATCCGCGCGAAGTTCGCCATCAGCAGGAACGGCAGGGACAGTTCGGCAAGGTAGCTGATCACATCATTAAGGGTCTCTAATCGCTTCATATCCTCCGGGTTTACCCTGATGCCGATCTTGATCAGCGTCATGATCACAGTGATCACGATACACGACCAGCCCAGAATCTGGAACGATTGGAAGGACAGCGGTCCGCTGTACTTAATGTCGTCGTGCACTCCCCGTTCATGGAACTTGACGCGTTTTTTTGCCATGGAAATTGTCCTCCTTTTTCCCGTCGCCGCCCGTTCGGAAGCGGCAATATGTCTGCTTTGCCGTGTCGGTCCCCGCGGCTCCAGCCGTATGGTCATTCCGGCACACAAAATGATTCAAAATATTATAACAGACGGAGCGTTACAAAAGCGTGACACGAAACGCTTTTTTTGCTTTGCGGGAATTTTCTTTCCGGAATATTAGCACACAGGCTATCAAACGGATATTGCTTCTGCAATTCGGATCAATATACTGCGGAATATGATTGAGCCTGTTTTCATTGACTGAAAAGCCTCATTCGGATATGATGGATGCAGCCAGGATACCGGATCTGTCCATATTCCGGTTCGAGCACTGCCTGCGAATGCTGCTGTCTGAAGAATATGAATGCCATAAAACATATCGGGGGGAGAGAAGTGAAAACGATCTTTAAGCCGGACATCACAGACGCTTTACAGCGCGCCGGTCTGCAAAGAGGGGATGCTGTCATGGTCCATACATCGCTTGGGAAGATCGGCTATGTATGCGGCGGCGCCCAGGCTGTCATAGAGGCTCTGATTGAGACCGTGGGAGAAGATGGAACCATCATGATGCCTGCGCAGTCATGGAAAAACCTTGATCCTGAAACCGGTGTTCATTGGGATGCGGATGAAGCTGACTGGGACGGAATCAGGGAGAACTGGCCCGCGTATCAAAAGGCAATCACTCCCACCAATATGATGGGAGCTGTTGCGGAGATGTTCCGATCGTGGCCCGGAGCGGTGAGAAGCGATCATCCGGCCAGGTCTGTTGCCGCCTGGGGAAAGAATGCGGAGTATCTTACGAAAAACCATGATCTTTCCGATATTTTCGGGGACAGATCTCCGATCGGAAAGCTTTATGAACTGGACGGAAAGGTCCTGCTGATCGGCGTGGATTATGACAAGAATACTTCCATTCATCTGGCGGATGTCCGTGCCGAATATCCGGGAAAGCATACCTGTGTTGAACACAGCGCAGTTATGGAAAACGGAAAGCGCGTCTGGAAGGCTTATGAAACACTGTTTGTAGACGGCGAAGATTTTATCCGCATAGGCCGGGATTTTGAAACGGCCCATGCTGTCAATACGGCAGCCATAGGCGGAACAGAACTGAAACTCATGAAGCAGCGCGAGCTGGTGGACTTTGCAGTCGGATGGATTGAAAAAAACAGAACAGTATAAAAAGATATTACAGGAACCACCGATAAGCTTCCGCCGGTTCATCGCGGCCCCAGTCTTCCTTATGAACGGTGTAGGTCGATATAAAACCGTTCTTTTCCAGCGAACGGACAGCCTTTTGATTATCGGACATTGTGCTGGCCGTAATAATTTCGATATCGGTTTCTTTGAAGAGATAATCAGTCATCAGCTTTGTCGCTTCCGTACCGATTCCGCATTTCCAGTATTCCTCCCGCAGGCGGACCCCGACGCTGACCATATGCAGGCGTTCACGGTAATCATAACACTCCGCCAGGCCGCAAAGCTCCGCCGGGTTTTCCCTGAGCAGAATACCGAGAAACAGGTTTTGCTTTTTCTCAAAGTACTCACCGTACAGATCACGGAGCAGCTGATCCATGTCGGTATACTGCTGCTCAAGGAGATATCCCGGCTCATAACGGTAGATGTTTTTTCTCTGAGCCATTTCCTGAAGTGCTTCACGATGATCTTCCGTGATTTTTCCGAGAATAATCCGTTCACCTTCCAGATACGGGATTTCATCAAACAACTTCTTCATTCCGGTACCTCGCGTGTTCTTCTCTGCAGCTGTGCCTGCTGTTTTTCTTTCCTTCAGGTCAGGATCAGTTTATTATGTATCGGAGTGATTATTCTGTCAATGTCCGCGGACCCGGTGACTGAGTAAAGGAGGATAAAGATGCCACTCGAGATCGTTCGCAATGATATTACTCAAATGAAGGTAGACGCCATTGTCAACGCCGCCAACAATTCCCTGCTGGGCGGCGGAGGCGTGGACGGCATGATCCACCGGGCGGCAGGCCCGGAACTGCTGGCCGAATGCCGGACCCTGAACGGCTGTGAAACCGGACAGGCCAAAATCACCAAAGGGTACCGTCTGCCGGCCCGGTATGTGATACATACGGTCGGGCCGGTCTGGCACGGCGGGCAGCACGGGGAGAGGGAACTTCTTTCCTCCTGCTATCGCAATTCCCTGCGCCTGGCGGCGGAAAACGGATGCGAAAGCGTTGCCTTCCCGATGATTTCCGCCGGCGCTTACGGCTATCCGAAAGAGCAGGCCATGGATGTGGCGGTGGAAACCGTCCGGCGGTTCCTGGAAGAACATGACCTGACGGTCTACCTTGTGGTTTTCGGCCGCGAGGAGTTTCTGACCGGCAAGAAATTTTTCCGGGCAATCCGGGAATATATCGGCGACGCTTATGCCGAAGAGCATATGGACCGGAACGTGGAGTACTCCCGCCGGATGCTGTGGCGCCGGGACCGGGCGGCGGCCATGCAGGCGGATCAGGCGCTGGCGTCCAAAGCTGCGGAGAGGTTCGCGGAAGACGAAGGCGTCTGCGATGCGCCCGGACCCGCATCTCAGCAGCCTCTGCCGAAGGCCGCCCCGGACTGGGAGAAAATCGTGAAGCGGACCGATGAAAGTTTCTCCGAAGCCCTGCTTCGCCTCATCGACGCGAGCGGTATGACGGACGTCGAATGCTACCGCAAGGCCAATGTGGACCGGAAACTTTTCAGCAAGATCCGCTCCAATCCCGCGTACAAACCGAGCAAGCCGACAGTCTGCGCGTTCGCCGTAGCTCTGGAACTGTCCCCGGGGGAAGCGCAGGCCTTTCTGAGAAAGGCCGGCTTTGCTCTTTCCCGAAGCAGCAGATTCGATCTGATCCTGGATTATTGCTTCCGCCACAGATTCTACAACCTGGATGAAATCAACGAAGTTCTCTTCCAGTATGATCTGCCGCTGCTCGGTTCCGGATTTGTCGCCTGACGCGCGACCGACATCTCTCCGTTTTGTTCTATCATGTGCGTGCAGGGAGCAAAAGACCCTGACACTGAAACAGAACGGAGGTTTTTTTCATGAAAAAGAATCTGACGGAAATGGTCTTTATCCTGGATAAAAGCGGTTCCATGGCCGGGCTGGAGGCGGATACCATCGGCGGCTTCAACAGCATGATCGAACGGCAGAAGCAGGCGGAAGGGGAGGCGCTCGTTTCGACCGTCCTCTTTGCCAACGACAGCACTGTGATTCACGACCGGGCTGATCTGCGGGAGATCGGGCCGCTGACGGAGCGGCAGTACTACGTCGGCGGAGGCACCGCCCTGATCGATGCGATCGGCGGCGCCATCCACCATATCGGCAACGTGCACAAGTACGCCCGCGAGGAGGACCGCCCCGAGCATACCGTCTTCGTCATTACCACGGACGGGATGGAAAACGCCAGCCGCCGCTATACCAGCGCCCGGGTGAAAGACATGGTGAAACACCAGCAGGAAAAATACGGCTGGGAATTCCTTTTCCTCGGCGCGAACATTGATGCCGTGGAGACGGCCGCCCGTTACGGCATCGGTGAGGACCGGGCTGTCAACTTCCATAACGACGCCGTGGGAACAGCCATCAATTACGCGGAGGTCAGCGAAGCCGTCCGCACCGTTCGTGCCAGCATGCCCCTGTCCCGCAGCTGGAAGCGGAAGATTGAGGAGGATTACGAAACCCGCAAATCATGCAGATAAATACTTGAAAAAGAAACTGATTCCGGATATAATAGGATTGACGGAATGAATGGAATCAGAAACAACGGGGTCTGACTGGCAGTGACGATTCCGGAGCTGGCCATTCAAACATAAAACTTATCCTATTTTGAAAGGAGAACAAAAAATGGCTAAAAAGAACAACTGGATGGCGGATTTCTTCCCTCCCATGCCTGACTGGACCTGGGACAACGAAGAACAGAAGGCGAAGTGGGAAGAGTTCAAATCCAACGCGGAGAAGCTCTGGAATCAGGCTCAGGAAATGCAGAAGGCTGCCGAGAAAGCATGGAAAGCACAGTGGGAAACCTTCTTCGGTCAGCTGCTGGATATGCAGCAGACCGTAGCGGACGCCCTGCCCGATGAGAAGCCCGCCGCTCCCGGAATGCCCGCGGCTCCCGTGTCTCCGAAGGAATTCGTAGAGAAGGCGAAGGAACTCCAGCAGAACGCCAACGAACGTGTCATGGAACATGTTGAGACTGTTCGGAAAAACCAGAAGCAGCGGCAGAAGCGGATGAAAGAAATGATTTCCGATGCCGTGAAGAATGTCGAAGCCAATCTCGACGCGATCCAGCCCGCCAAGGAAGAAAAAGCGGAAAAGAAACCCGAAGCGAAACCCGAAAAGAAGGCTGAAGCGAAGCCCGCAGAAAAGAAACCCGCAGAAAAGAAACCGGCAGAAAAGAAAGCGGCTGAGAAGAAGCCTGCTGAGAAGAAACCGGCTAAGAAATCGAACACAAAAACGGCTCAGAAATCCGCTCAGAAACCTGCTGAAAAGAAGCCCGCGGCAAAGAAGCCCGCTCAGAAACCGGCGGAGAAGCCTGCCGAGAAACCGGCGGAGAAGCCTGCCGAGAAGCCGGCGGAGAATTGATCCCATCGATATCCTTATCCAGACCGACAAGGTCCGGCGGACTTATTCCGCCGGGCCTGTTTTCAAACGGCCGGATCCGGTCCGGTTTGTGAAAAACCGTGAAGGAGAGAAAAGTCCATGAAAAGGATCATGCTGTTCGTATTGACCCTCTGCCTGTGTTTAACCGCTTTCGGTGCGGCGTTCGCCGAAGAAGCGGATGAGAGCGGACCGGTCCTGAACGACGGGACGCCCTGGGTCGACTGGTCCCTGCGCGAAAACATCGCACAGGCGGAGGATAAACCGGACTCCCCGAAGGACGATTTCTTTTTCTGGGTCAACTACGACTGGCTCAGGTCCGCCGAAATCGCGCCGGGTGACTACTGCAATGACTCCTTCACTGACGCAGGGAACGAAGTCACGGCTCAGTGCCTGGAAGTCCTGACGGACACCACGCTGAAGAGCGAGGATGCCGTCCTGGCGCAGTATCTGTACAACGCGTACCTGGACTGGGATGCGCGCGACGCGCTGGGCCTCGCTCCGCTGCAGAAAGTTGTCGACAGGATCAGCGCGGTTTCCACCCTGGATGAACTGACACAGATGCTCGGCGACAGGGAATACGACGGGGAAACGCTTTTCATGGCAGATGTCATGGATAATCTGAGTGCCCCGGATACCTGGATTACCGATATCAAGCCGATGAAGCTTCTGCTTGAGGACTCCGCGGAGTACCGGGAACGCACCGAAATGGGCGATCTGATTGAGGCTGTCATCCGGGAGTTTTTTTCGAGGAAGACTGGCTGGCCGAAGAAACCCGCGCGAAAGCGATTGAAAAGCTGGATCAGATGCATGTCATCGCGGTCTGCCCCGAAAAATGGCCGGACTACAGCGGATTATCCTTCGAAGGTCTCGGCTATTATGACTGCATCCGGGAGATCAACCGGTACAAAGCACGCATCAGCGAGAGCCTGGCGGACCAGCCGAAGGACCCTGATTTCTGGTATTTTACACTGGACAGCGATTGGATAAACGATATTCTTACAGCCAACGCCGTATACTTTCCTGACATCAATACCATGGTCATCCTGCGCGGCATCCTGGGCGACGCGTTTTACCGGGAAGACATGAGCGATGAGGAACTGTACGGCGCCATCGGTGCTGTGATCGGCCATGAAATTTCCCACGCTTTTGACCCGGCGGGCGCGCAGTTCGACGCGACCGGCAGGCTGAACAACTGGTGGACGGAAGCGGACGAAGCCGCGTTTGCTGCCCGGGCGCAAAAGCTGATTGATTATTATAACGGCATTACCGCTTTCAACGGGCTTCAGGTGCCGGGGGAGAACGTGCAGGGCGAGACCGTCGCGGATCTGGGCGGCGTCAAATGTATGCTGAGGCTGCTGGAGGAGAAAAAAGAACACGTCGATTACCGGACGTTCTTTGAAGCCTATGCCAAAGTCTGGAGGAATCTGATCGTATGGGAAGTGGAATACCATTCTCTGATGCTGGATGAACATCCGCCGCACTATATCCGTGTCAATACCGTGGTGCAGCAGTTCCCGCAGTTCTACGATACCTACGGCATCACGGAAGGCGACGGGATGTGGCTTAAGCCGGAAGACCGGATCCTTGTCTGGTAATCCCCGGGACAGTTTCCGCCGCCGACCTGTTCCGGCTGCGCTGTGAATACCGAAAAGAAAAAGGCCGTGTCAACGGTCTTTTTCTTCGTTCTTGACGGGCGGCGTCGGTTCGCCGGCGGCATTGACCCATTCCATATCATCCAGCGTCAGCTCCCTGGCCCGGGTGCGCGCGTGCGCGGTGTCGATGATCTGCTGCAGATCCTTGTTTTCCTCAAACTTCTGATAATCAAACAGGCGGAAGAGTTTCTTTTCCATCTCCTGCATCCCCCTTCATCATTCATTCACTGATATATACGCAGAAAAAAGCGAACCTGTCAATATTCCCTGAAAAAAATTTTTCGGTTCTTTTCGGCTTTGGCGGGGCCGGCGAGTCCGCAGAGTGATCGGCATGGAACCGAAAGTGTTTTACAAAGTGCTCCCGGAATGATATAATGCGTTGGTGCATATGATTGTTCCGGCGGACGGAATGCCGGCGGGAAAGGATGAGATCATGAAACGGGTTATCTGCAATATCGAATATGATACGGAAACTTCCACACTGATCATGAAGAAGACGTTCGGGAATTTCGGCGATCCGTGGGGCTATGAGGAGAGGCTTTATCAGACCGCGGGCGGCAAATTTTTCCTCTGGTGTTCCGGCGGCTTCAATTCGCCTTATCCCAAAGAAATCATTGTGCGGATAGCGGCAGACAAGGTTGAGAACTGGAAGGAAGACACAAAGCGCTCCATGGCGTAAATGTCTGACGGTATACGGGTAAAAGGGCGCCCCGGTTTACGATGAACCGGGGCCTTTTATGTTTACTCCGCCTGTTCCGCGCGGATGACCTGCCCTGTTTTTCCGTCGGACAGCACCTTTGAAGGGATATAACTCATGTTGAAATGCTTTCCGTCCACCCGCTCATACCCGTCCTTCACCTTCTCCGCGGCATAGAACACCGGCCCGCCCAGGATTCCGGTCCTTTCGCAGCGGTCGTCTGTGCCGGCAATGACTTTTGCCACTGTTTCAATCGCTTCGTCCACCAGAGAGGCATCGAAGATCTCATGCCCGCCGTACATCTGATCAAATTCCTGCTGATGCTCTTTCAGATGGAGCAGATTCCTCATATAGGAAATGATCGGAAGCGAGTTTGAAAACTCCAGGAGGGTGTTCCCGTTACAGGCGTCCCCGGTATAGGCAATCCGGGTTTTATGATCAATGAGGACAACGGACCCGGCGGTATGCCCTCCCACTTCCACCACTTCAACGGTCCGGTCTCCCAGATCAAAAACATCGCCGTCGTACAGCGGATAAACCTTCATGGGATTCCAGTCCGCGAAATTGTCATCCGGTTCAATCCGATCCCGGTATTCCGGCAGGGATGTCTGCTTAGCCATTTCAAAAAGCTGCTCTTTCTTTACGCCGATACATGTCTGGAAAAAACCGATATCCCGGTGATGCATCCAGCATTCATCAAAATGGAAATTGCCTCCGACATGATCGGAATGCGCATGCGTATTGACAAGCCTGACGGGCTTGTCCGTCAGCGTTTCGCAGAAGGCTTTCAGATTTCCCAGCCCGATGATTGAATCAATCAGGAGGGCATAATCCCTGCCTTCGATGAGATAGCAAATCGCACAGGACTGATCTACAAACGCGTTTTTGATCATCCAGCTCCGGTCTGCGATTTTTTCAGCTTTGAAATACGGAATGGCTGTCATTTCTGTTCGACTCCTTTCGCATCCTGCCAATGCCGCTGAATTGATTCCGCTCTGCAAGCGACGTTCCCGCCTGACTGAAGCCGGCTCCATTCTGATATAACATTAAACGGGCGCAAAATCAAATGAATTTTTACAGTCCGCTATTCATGCGGTGCTGTGATGTCTGTACAAACATCATAGATACCGCCTGAACGTGATTATTATGGTATAATCAGGGAAGTTGTCAGTATGCCGGAAATGAGGGAAGCAAATGACGCCGGTATCAGGTGATTTTTCCAGGGGCAGAGTGTCCCTGATTATTCTGCGCCTCGGCCTGCCGATGATGCTCGCCGAGCTTGTTCACGTGCTTTACAACATTGTGGACCGGATGTATATCGGCCACATGGCGGAGGGCGGCACGCTGGCCCTGACCGGTCTGGGCATCTGCTTTCCGCTGATTACGCTGATCGGCGCCTTCGCCAATCTCTACTCCACGGGCGGGGCGACGCTGGCCACCATCGCCCGGGGCGCGAAGGAAGACGAAAAAGCCGAACGGATCATGGGCACCTCCTTCTCGATGCTTCTGCTGACGGGAGCTGTTCTGACGGTGCTTATGTACCTGACGGCGCCGGTGACCCTGCGGTGGCTGGGCGGCGATGATGAAACGATGCCGGCGGCGATGGGGTATTTCAGGATTTATGTGCTCGGAACGATTCCCGTGCTGGTCAGCCTGGGAATGAACCCTTTTATCAGCGCCCAGGGGTTCCCGAAGATCGGGATGATGACGGTCATCATCGGCGCGGTGCTGAACATTGCCCTGGATCCGCTGCTGATCTACACGCTGAACATGGGCATCCGGGGCGCGGCACTGGCCACGGTGATTGCCCAGACGGCCAGCGCCCTGTGGGTTCTTCTCTTCCTCCGGAGCCGGAAAGCGGCCCTGCGGCTGACGGCGCTGCACCTGGACCGGTCTGAACTGAAGCGGATTGTACGCCTCGGGGTCACAGGATTCACTTTCAAGGTGACCAACAGCATTACCCAGGCGATCGTGAACATCATGCTGAAGGCCTGGGGCGGAGCGCTCAGTACGGTTTATGTCGGCGCCATGAGCCTGATCAATTCCCTGCGGGAGATCATGAGCCTGCCGAACAGCGGGATTGTGATGGGCGGCCAGAGCGTCATGAGCTACAACTACGGCGCGGAACAGTATTCCCGGGTCTCTTCGGGCATCCGGTTTACCTTTCTGAGCGGACTTGCCATCAACATTGTCATGTGGGCGCTGATTATGTTCATTCCCGAGCCACTGATCCGGATTTTTACTTCGGACGAGCAGCTGATCGGCACGACCGTTGTCTGCGCCCGGATCTACTTCGGGGCTTTTCCCTTCATGGCGCTGCAGCAGGCAGGCCAGTCCACCTTTGTGGCGCTGAACTATCCGCGGTACGCGCTGTTCTTCTCGTTGCTGCGGAAGATTGTGCTGGTAGTGCCGCTGACGCTTCTGCTTCCCAATATCGGACTGGGCGTTTACGGCGTGTTCTGGGCGGAACTGGCCAGCCAGGTGATCGGCGCCACGGCGTGTTTTATGACGATGTATCATGTGATCTGGAAAAATATGAAGATCGAAAAAACCGCGCTGCCGTGAGCGCGGTTCACGCGGTTGCTTCCGCCCGGACCGGGGATCATGCCGCGGGGAAACGTATGCCGGTCAGGCAAAGGTCCCGCCGGGAGTTTGTTTCATTTCAACTTTCTTGTGGCAGTGTATGCAGATACAATCCGCATAGTTTTCAATCACGTGGAACCCGGTGGGGGACTGATCACATTTCAGACTGGAAGTGGTTTCAACTTCAGAACCAACAGGTGTTCCGCCGTTGCCGCCCGTAACCCGGTCCAGCTTCTCATCTTCGATCGGTTTTTTACTTGCCATTGTCTTTTCCCTCCTTTATCAGTATTAATCTGTGACGCTCGCTGTCTTTATTATGAAGCGGAACGGCGATTTTGTCAATGTTAAAAAAGCGCCTGTTTGTTTTATGGACGGCATTGTGGTATGATGAATCACAACAAAGAACAGACGGGAAGAAAGAGTGAAAACAGTCAGATGAACGACAAACCGATTTTTGATACCGAGCGGCTGATTCCCACTTATTTCAAACTTGCCCTGCCGGTGGTGTTCAGCATGGTGATCACGCTGATCTACAACCTGGCGGACACCTACTTTATCGGCAGGACCAACGACGCTATGCTGGTAGCCGGCGTGTCCCTGTGCTCGCCGCTGTTTATGGCGCTGATGGCGGTCGGGAATATTTTCGGTCAGGGCGGCAATTCCCTGATTTCCCGGCTGCTCGGCAAGGGCGACCTGGGCAGCGTACGCCGGGTGAGCTCTTTCTGTTTCTGGATTTCCCTCCTGGCCGGCGTGGTCATCGCGGTGCCGATGCTGCTGCTCCGGGGGCCTGTGCTCGGGCTGCTGGGCGCGAGCGAGAATACGTACCGGCACGCGGAATCCTACTATATGGTCATTGTCGGCGGGGCGCCGCTGGTCATCCTTTCCTTCATCCATTCCAATCTGATGCGCAGCGAAGGCATGTCCACCCAGTCGATGATCTGCTCGGTGTCCGGCTCCGTGCTGAACATCATCCTGGACCCGATCTTTATCAGCGGCCTGGGATGGGGCGCATGGGGCGCCGCGCTGGCAACCGTTCTCGGCTATGTGCTGACGGATATCATGTGCCTGCTGTTTGTGCTGAAAAAGAGCAGGGTCCTTTCCGTCAAAATTCATGAATCCCGGGTGGACCGGGGCGAGTTCGGCCAGATCTTCACCGTCGGGCTGACGGCGGCGCTGACGAATATCGCCTCCAGCGTGTGCGTCGTGTTCATGAACCAGTATCTGCTGCCCTACGGGGACGAAAAGATCGCCGCGCTGGGGATTGTGCTGCGGGTGACGATGATCGTGCAGCTGATCCTGGTCGGGTTCTCCTTCGGCGGGGTGCCGCTCTTCGGATTCCTGTACGGCGCCGGGGAAAAGGAAAAACTGAACAGGCTGCTGCGCTTCTGCACCCTGTTCCTCTGCGGGCTGGCGCTGGCTGAATCGCTGATCGTCTTCCTGGCCGCGGAGCCGCTCCTGCATATTTTCATTGATAACGCCGCGATCATCGCGGACGGGACAGAGATGCTGCGCTGGCTGATCAGCGGGATGGTTTTCTGTGCGATCGTGCTGCTCTACACCTGCCTTTTCCAGGCCAGCGGGAAAGCGCTGCAGGCGCTGGTCATGTCCCTCAGCCGGCAGGGGCTGCTGTTCATTGCCGTTTTCCTGATTGCCACAGCGGTGGCGGGATACAGCGGCTTCCTCGCGTCCCAACTGATCGCCGACGCGCTCAGCGCAGCGCTGGCGCTGATACTATACCGCACAGCGTTCAGAGATAAGAGGGCTTTCCGATCGCCCCCTTAAACCCCTTCGGATACCGAATGATTAAGGTTCGGATGAAATCAGGGCAAGTTTCTGCCGGCGGGACAGACGCTTGATCCGCGCCTCACGGGACATGGCTTCCTGCTTTGTTTCAAAGGTTTCAAGATAAACGAGTTCCACCGGAAGACGGGAACGGGTATATTTCGAGGCCTTGCCGCTGTTATGGGCGGCAAGGCGTTTTTCAATGTCATTGGTCCAGCCGCAGTACAGGGTGCCGTCCGCGCAGCGGAGGAGATAGGTATAAGCTTTCAAGTGAGAGGCCCCCCTGCTGATTTCTGCGTCCTTTCAAGGCGGCGGATCCGGTTGATATGGCGTTCAAAGTCCCCGCTGTTCAGGAGTTCCGCGAGCACATACTGCTCAAAGGCCGGGACGGTGCAGCTGTAAAAACCGAGCCGAAGCTCAAAAACGGGAAGAAGACTGCGGGGCAGCACCATATAGCCGACGCGGAGGGAAGGGGAAACCGTGCGGGAAAACGTGTTCAGATAGATTACATTCCGGCCTTTCGCCATGGCGAAAAGTGTTTCCTCCGGCTTGCGAAGGAGGGAGAATTCCGATTCATAGTCATCCTCCACCAGAAAACGGTCCGCGGAGGTGACCCAGCGAAGGTATTCACGGCGCTTGGAGGCGGAAGCGGTGACGCCGCTGGGGAAACTGCGGAAGGGCGTGATATGCAGCACGGAAGCGGGAGTGTTCCGCAGGGACTCCGACAGGATCCCGTCCTGTCCCAGCGCGCAGAAATCAAGCTGAACACCGCGGGCCCGGTAGACCTGCTCGATCTTTTTATAGGAGGGAGCTTCGATTCCCCAGACGCGGTGAGGGCCGAGCAGTTCCACGACCAGGCCGTAGAGATATTCGGCGCCGGCGCCGATCACCAGCTGATCCGGCAGGACACGGATCCCCCGGTTCCGGGCCAGATAACGGCAGAGCGCCTCGCGAAGCTCCGGACAGCCAGTGTTCGGCGGGCGGACGAGGATCTGCTCCCCGTAATCCGAGAGCACCCGACGCATGACGCGGGCGATGGAAGGAAAGGGAAAACTGTCCCGGATTCCCGGCGGAACGGGAGAAGGGGAGACCGACTTCGGAAGCTGCGCGGGCAGGGAGAAACCGTCTTCCTCCCGGTAGATTACATAGAAGCCGCTTTTCGGGCGGGATTCCGCATATCCTTCCTCGCAGAGCAGCTCATAACTGTGGTCAACGGTGACCGCGCTGACGCCCCGGTCCCGGGCCATGACGCGGCGGGAGGGGAGACGGCTTCCGCAGGGGCGGATGCCGCTCAGGATCTCATCGCGGAGCATTTCATAGAGGGAAAGGTAAGCGGGTTTGGTCTGTCTCATCTGGTATTATAAAAAACTCACTTTCTGGCGCTTTTCATATGGCCACATTAAGCATATACTTGTTTCATTCCTTCGTCAAGAAGGAAAAGGAAAGGCGGAGGAATAGGAACATGAAAAGAATACTGACTATCCAGGACATCTCTTGCTTCGGGAAATGCTCTCTGACGGTTGCTTTACCGCTTTTGTCGTCTATGGGAATTGAAACGGTGATATTGCCGACCGCTGTGCTCAGTACGCATACCCTGTTTAAAGGCTTCACATGCAAAGACCTGTCTGATCAGCTGAAACCCATCACTGATCATTGGAAACAGGAAGGAATCACATTCGATGCAATTTATACCGGATATCTGGGTACTGAAGAGGAAATTGATACAGTGATCGGTATCATTGAAAACTTCAGGAATGAAAACACGCTTGTCTTTGTCGATCCGGCAATGGGAGATAACGGGAAACTGTATCCGGCTTTCAATGAGCATTATGCAAAGAAAAATGCAGATCTCTGTGCTGTTGCGGATATTGCTGATCCGAATATTACGGAAGCCAGTTTCCTGACAGGTCTTCCCTATCGGGAAACCTATACGGAAGACTATGTGAAGGAAATGCTGACAGCTCTAGCTGCCATCGGTACGAAGACCCCGATTCTGACAGGCGTTTCCCTGGGTGAGGGGAAAACAGGCGCGATGGGTTATGATTCCGAAAAGAAAGAATTCTTCCATTATCAGAACGATAAGGTTCCGGCGGCATACCATGGTACCGGCGATATTTTCTCAAGCGTCCTGGCGGGTGCTTTCGTGATTGGCGTCGACAGAACGAAAGCGCTGAAAATCGCCGCAGATTATACTGCCCATACAATTGCCGAAACATTGAAAAATCCGGAAAATCCCTGGTATGGTGTTGATTTTGAGGCTACCATTCCCGAGTTGGTTGAATCATTGAAACGGATTAAGGAATAGCAGAAAAGGATTTTCATCTGGTATTATAAAAAACTCATTTTCTGGCACTTTTCATATGGCCACATTAAGCATATACTTGCTTCATTCCTTCGTCAGGGGGAAAATTGAGGAGGTTTTTCAGATGAGCAATGCGGTTGCAGCAAGAAACAACAGTAACAGTACGGTGATTACCCGAGTGGTTTTTACCGGCGTTATGGCGGCCATTATCTGCGTGATCACCATTTTCCGGATCCCGCTGGGGCAGAGCAAGGTGCACTTTGCCAATTCCATGTGCCTGCTGAGCGGGCTTCTGCTCGGACCCGCATGGGGCGGTGCGGCAGCGGGCCTCGGGTCCGCGCTATATGACGTGATGCTGGGCGGATACGGCCTGCTTGACGCGCTGATTACCTTCGTCAGCAAGTTCGCGATGGCTTTTGTGACGGGAATTCTTTACAGAGCCTGGACCAGAAAGAACGCCGAGGATGACTGGAAAAAGAATCTGCCTCCGCTGGTGGTTTCCTGCGTGATCGGTGCGCTGACCTATGTGGCGTT
>Ga0265298_10005182_pt1 | contig 16441 bp, 7 predicted proteins | sample AusTroGonzalo_MG_3_FD_193486 | JGI IMG/M metagenome (GOLD analysis project Ga0265298, IMG submission 193486) | Bovine rumen microbial communities from tropical cattle in Woodstock, Queensland, Australia - Gonzalo_01 | ecosystem: Host-associated > Mammals > Digestive system > Stomach > Rumen ... | reverse complement strand
TAATCTGTATATTCAACAATCGCCTTCATGATTACAAATATAGCTTTTCAATATTATTGGAATACAAAAATTGCCGTTTTCAGCATAATTTTTACGTTTTTAGCCATTTTTAAACAAAATACGACATATTTCAGAATACAAAATGTGTCCTAAGAACACAAAAAAGCCCCGCAGAAATGCGAGGTTTTTGCGATTAGCACCACACAAATTCAAAAGAACTTCATTTAGAGGTGAAAGTATTCAAAATTTAAATTGTTTTTAAAGACTTTCACCCTTATACCATCAACCAACCCAAAATTTAGGGTTTATTTCACAGTCACCCTTTGCATTTGCATGCCGACGCGAAGCAAATAGATTCCCGCCCTCGGCACAGCAATTTGCCAAGAACCATTTTCAACAGAACCTGATAAAAGAATCTTCCCTTGCAAATCGAACAACGTATAATTTGCATCAGACTGTACTCCGTCAATTTGGATGTAGCGGCCAATAACATCTATTTTCACGTTAGAGTTAACGACATAATCAATGGCATCTGTTTTGCTAGACGAAGACGATTTCTTGACGCTGCTAGAGCTGGATTTTGCTTTCGACGAGCTAGACTTTGCGACGTTGGATGACGAGGATACTTTAGTCGAGGACGACGACGATTTTGCAGCACTGCTACTGGACAGATTCTCGATCAGTGTCGAGGATGACGACGATGTTTGAATCGAAGACGACGACGATTTTGCAACACTGCTGCTGGACAGATTTTCGATCAGTGTCGAGGATGACGACGATGTTTGAATCGAAGACGACGATGATTCCAAGCATTCCGAAGCATTCTCTTTCCACTTGGGCCAGAATTTTCTGTCGCCATAAGCGCCTTTGCTTATGTTTTTAACGGGGGAGCCTTCCAGGTTTTCATTGTCGTACCATCCCTCAAATTCATAGCATTGCTTTGAAGGAATCGGCAATGTAACTGCATCTTCCAAGGTGCGTGTATTGGTGGCGTTTGGCAACGATACATCTTCATCTACGTAATACCAGATTTTATAAACGCCCTTGCCAATGTGAACATTGTAGGATTCATTCTTTGTGACTTTGTCTATAGTATATACCCCAAATTCATCAAATGGTGTATGAATGTAACTAGACGACAATCCGCATCCTGAATCGGGAACCACTTTCAACACAGTCTTTGTTCCGTAGTCGAAATAACCTGTTCCTTCTACGTATCCAGAACAGCCATCCTCTACAAAAATCCTTGTGGATATAACGAATTTTTTAATTTGGAGTTTTGCGTAAAGTTCCAAATCTCCGGAAGCTGAGGAATCAATGAACAGCAGCGAGTCCTCCAAGAATTGGGGTTCTGTAAACCAACCATGGAAAATGTGTCCTTCTCGTGCAACAGTGGGCAACGAAGTGACTTGACCTTCTGTGTAATGGTTGATGTAGTTGTTGGAATCGCCCTCAAACGTGTGCAAAACCAAGTTTGAAACTTTCTTGTCTGTTTGGTAGCCATCTACTTTGGAGGTGAACACGGGGTAGGGATCTACTCCAACCTTTTGTCCCCAAATAGCGCCTGTCATGCTTCCGTTATCGTAATTGTGCAAGTTATGTGCAACAGAGCCATTCGCAAACATCGCAGAATCTGCTGCGTTTGCAGGGAATTCCGAATATAACGACGACGGGTAGAATACGTTATCAATATGCACTTCGTCGGAATGATTGACGCCAATGACGCCATCTATACTACGGTAGTCGTTTACTGCAGTAACATCGCCCATGTGGTACGAATTTACAAGGTGAATATTTGCATACGATTCGTTGACGCCGACAATACCCCCAACGGCAACGCCACGAACATTTCCTGCGCCATCAAAGTTAGAAATATTGCTAGAGACTTTACCGATATGGTAGGAATTTTCTATGCGAACATCACCACCGGCACTACCGAGAATGCCTCCCGCATAGCTCTCCGCTTCAATGTCACTTTCCGCATAGAACTGGCTAATGTAAGTATCTGCATCATCGATGCCAACAGCGGCACCGATCCCGCAATTCCAAGCTAACAGTTTACCCTTGACATAGTTATTGACAATGCGCACATGCGAATGGTTCGTGATGGTGCTGATAAGGCCACCGATATTGTATGTACCATACAAACTTTTTTCGATGCTTGGCTCATCGCCAGGATAATATGCCGGTATCATTTTTGCATTGCTAAAAATCTTGCGGGAATTGGTCAAAGAGACCGTCGATGATGAGATAACACCTACGATTCCGCCGACTTTAATGTAGCCAGAAACATAAAGGTCTGCGGTAATGCTATCCAAGATAACATTGGATTCGTTAATGAGACCGGCGATGGATCCTGTGTTCCATCCACCATCGATGTAGCCTTCGTAGAGTGTCAGATTCTTGATGACAACCGGTTTTTCAGCCGTACCGCCAGAAATTGTTCCGAACAGGCCTGCTCCTTCAGTATCTTCCGGATAATAGTTGCTGGGATTATTGATGAAAATGTTCTTGATGGAAAATCCGTTTCCGTCAAAGGATCCCGCAAAATTCCACATCGGAACCCAAACCAAGAGGCTGTCCGTCCAGAGTTCTCCGATCTCTTTAAATTCGATATCCGCAACAAGTTTTCCGCAAGCCGTGGAATCTTTTTTCGCACCGATATTTCCGTTCACGATTGCCGCAAAGCCGAACAAATCATCAACAGAACCAATTTCGTAACACCCTGCTTTCTGTTTCGGGAGCGGCCACCATTTACCATAAAGTTTTACGTCTCCGGAATCGTTCGGGGTGATTTTCTTGATGGCATGGCCCAAATAGCTGGGATTCTTGAACCAGCCACCAAAGGCATATCCCTTCTTTGGCGACGGATTCTGTAGCGTCAAGCCTATTCCCTTAGCATAGACTTTTTTGTATTGAGTCGTGTCTTCGCTATGAGTGACCATTTCTATAGAATAAAGTCCCGTCGTAGAATCGTTTGCTCCGGTAATTTTCTTGCTGAAATTCGGACTTAAGTCGGTACCGACTTTTTGCCCCCAAATGGAGCCGTCGTAGTCATAATCATAACGCAATTTTACAGCGATTGTTCCATTCGCGAATTCTTCTGCAGTGGCCTGTGTACCGCCAAAACGAGATTTAAGGGTGTCCAGATAATAAGAATTGATAATCGAAACTTTTTTCGAATACTTTGTGGAATCAATAAATCCGACTTTTTGATTTTTGGATAAACTATAGGAATTTTCAATTTTTACACTATCGTTGGCTATCCCCACAATACCATTGGAACTTCCAACATCATAGAAATTTAGGAAAGAAACTTGTCCCCAAACATAATCAATGAAATAACCGTTTTTCCCAGAGAAGCTTCCGGTGTTATAGGAGTTGGATATGGTTAAATGAGAATTTTCGCCAGTGGAACCTATGAATCTTGCGTTTTCATTAAAATTAATGCCGTTATGGATGGAGTCTATTATGACGTAAGAACTACCCCTTATGTAATCTATCAAATCTGCTCCAAATAAACCATCAGCGGATGCGTTCTTCCAATCTATATTTTTTATGATTATAGGCTTGTCTTTTGAGCCTCCGCTAATAGAACTGATAAACGACTTATTGCCATCGCTCTTTTGGAGCTTTGTCCACGTGAACGAAATTGAATGTCCCTGACCGTCTAATGAACCCGCAAATTCTTCAAGTGGAGTCCACTGCAAGAACTTGCTCGAATCAAGAACGATGTCTGCGGTTAATATTGCGCATGCCGTAGAATCTTTCTTTATGCCGAGGCCTCCGTTCACAATGGCGCTAAATCCAAGCATTTCTTCTGCAGAGCCTATTTTATAGCACTTCCCGTCACGTTTGGGTAAGGGCCACCATTTTGCATAGTAAGTCAAGTCTTCTTCAGCAAAAGAGATGCCTATACGATTGTCGATAGGCACAGAACTCGTGGTATCATCGAACCAACCGGCAAAAGCGTAACCCGTTCGAGGTGTTGGATCTGGCAATGTTAATACCGTTTGGGATACATAGTATCGCGGATAATTCGTTTTATCGCCACTATAAGAAACAACATTTAGCGAAACAACCTTTGAATAGGGTCTTACATCTCCCGTGATAACTCCGCTAAAGTTAGGGTTTGCATCTACACCGATGTTCTGCCCCCATTCCATTCCGTCATAACCGTAACCATTGAAATGGTAATGCAATCTCATGACTACATAACCGTCAGCAAATTCGTCTTTATGCACGTTTGAGGAACGGCGGCGGCAGAAATCTGTTGACGCTTGCATGATATATGAATTTTCTATGATAACGTCGTTCTTATTTTCTTCGCAAAAGCCAAGTAGCAATGAATAGCTGAAGTTTTTCGGGTTGTTATAAGAATTGATAATTGTAACGCTATCACGAGCAGTTCCAACGAGGCTTTCTCCGGTACCTATATTATACACATTCTTTAATGTTACTTTGCCATTTGCAACGTTAACAATGCAGCCAAAATAAGAGGAGGAATTGTTTTTGATATTCCCGGTATTGTAGGAATACGAAATATTCAAGTCAGAATTTTCTTCTGTAGTTGCTATAAACGCAGCGACACGCCCGCTATCTATTGTAAAGTCCATTCCATTATGGACATGATCTATTTCGACATAGGAGCCTGTTTTCACCGTATTGATTAGCGCGGCTCCGGTTTTGGCTGAAATCGTCGAGTTATCCCACGCAATGTTCTTTATAGCAACAGGATTTTTCTTTGTCCCGCCGTTAATGGAGGCGATAAACGAAGCGTTGGCTCCGTAGCGATAGGCATCGATTTCCAAGTTGGAAATCGTATGGCCCTGACCATTTAGGGTACCTGCAAAATTTTCGATAGGTTCCCAGAGTCCGTATTTGCTGGCGTCAAGAGCGATGTCTGATGTCAAGATGCCGCAAGCTGCGGAATTCTTTTTTGCCCCATGTGTTCCGTTTACAATGGTTGCAAAGCCATGCAATTCTTGAGCTGTTGATACCTGATAGCATCCGTCAACCACTTTGGGCAAAACAAAAGAATATTCAACACTAATGCTACTGCTAGATTCTACGCTCGACGAAGAACTTGAAATGGCCATTGACGAACTAGAAGGCATAATGATATCACCTTCGTTTGCCTTTTCTGCAACGCCAACCAATTTTCCTTTGAATACCGGCAAAGAATCTTTGCCGACTTCTTGACCCCAAATTTCACCATTAATGCCACCTTTGACAACATTGCCATCAGCGTCTTTTTGCACGTAATCGTGAAGAAGTTTTGCAACATAGCCGTTCTTGAACACGGCAGGCGATGCCTGTATGCCTAGATCCGTATGATCCTGTTGACCTTTAAGGTAAAATACGTTGTACATGAGGACTGTGTAGTTTTCACCGTGGGGGGCTTGGCGGAAAACTTGAGATTTCTCATCCCATACAGAACGGGATCCGGTAACTCCGACTATACCATAGTTTTGTTTGGAGCTTGTGTCGTTTACAAGTCCTGTATTGTAAGAGTTTATAATGGTTAATGTATCATCCCAATGAGAACCGACAAGTCCTCCGATGTTATCATATCCAGAAATAGAAGCCGTATTAAAGCAATTGATGATAGTCGTATTGCCATCGCTGTCTCCCACTAAACCACCGGTTGATGTTTCTCGATAAGATTTTACACTTATTGAGCCTGTGTTGTAGGAATTGCTGATGATTGCGGTCCCCAAATTGGAACTGATGATACCAGCGCCATTTTGTACCGAACCCGAATTATAGACGTTGTCAATGATGGCTTTTTTGTAGTTTGTTCCAATCATGCTGGCGCCTGAACGAATTACGCCCGTATTGTAGGAGTCCGATATATAAACTTCACCACTATTTGTTCCGACAAAGCCATTGCTGATTGCTGTACTATAGCTATGGGTTATATTAAGAACACCGTTGTTTTGCTTGACAAAAACAGGTGCATTCTTAAAGGCAGAATTTACAATACCCAAATTTTTGATGGTGAGCGTATCGCCTTTTGCAACTTCCGAGAAAAACGCCTTATTGTACAACCCTGATATATTATGACCTTGTCCATCAAAGATTCCATTAAAGCCTTTGATTCCATCCCACGATCTTTGGGGATTAGGATCGCCTGTATACAAACCATCAAGAATCATGTTTTCCATATTCTGATTGACAACTATGTCATTCACGAGCTTTACGCATTTTTTATCTGGTGCAATTCCAATCCCGTAAAGATCACTGATGGTTGAAATCAGATAGCAACCATCTTTATCTTTTGGCGGCACCTTTGCATCACCATCCCACCTGTTAAAAAGTTCAATATCGCCATAAGAATCTTTGCTAATCGATACCAAAATGGAATCTTGTTTGTTTTCATAGCTCCAACCCAAAAACTTGTAGCCGTACTTTGTATGAACCGGCAGCTGGGCAATACCTTTCCCGTAAGTGTAAGTTGTTATGGAAGTGTCCGGACGGCAACTTGGCCCGTTTATCTCGAAATCGTGATAGTACGCCGTTGTGCAAAGATTCAATTTAAATGTATAGGGTCCAAAAGGCGCATACAACATGGGCCAGTAGTTTCTATTGGCTATGTCTTGCCCCCAAACTTCGCCACCCTTGTAATTGTGCAACATAATCGTCAACACGCCATTGGAAACTTCTTGAGAGGATATGGGTTTTGCTCCGTATTTCTTGGCGCAAGAATACGTATTGGAATTATCTTTATAGAATGTGTTCTTGAGCGAAACATTGCCAACGCGGCATTCGCCAACAACCGGGTCCTTTGTTTTAAGATCACTAAGGCAATCGCTGTAGGAGTTGGTTACGGAAAGCGAATCCTGGTTAAGTCCGACAAAGCAACCTGAAGAAATTCCAGCTACGGGCCCCTTGACGTAGGAGTTCGTTATATCCACCGATCCTCGATTTATACCCACAAAACCGCCAATATAAGGCAGATTCTCTCCGCCAAGAGTAGAAATTTTCAGCATAGATGACGCTGAAATGGTAATTGTAGCGTTTTTATCGTTTAAACCAACAAAACCTCCCAATACAGAATCGGCATCTACGAAAGCGTCCTCTACAATGTAGGAGTCGGCAATACCTGTTGTGACATTCTTTATGTTTATTTTTGCTGATTTTTCATTGACGCCGAGAATCAGGCCTACGTGACTGACTCCTATTAAATCGGTTCTATAAACTATTGGATAGGCACTTCCTTCAACATTAAACTTATGAATGAAAGATAAACTGTCGATGTCGATTGTCCCGGAATTGGAACCGACCGCGCTACCAATAAACTTTTGACCAGTGACGTTTGTGGCAACCCCTTTTTTGATGGTAAGTTGATTTTCGTTTCGGCCAACAAGGGATGCAACTTGTCTACGACCCTTTACCTGAGACAGATACATCACGTTATCTAACAGGAGGTTGCCGCTATTCTTGGCGACAATACCACCCACGGTATCGTGTCCATAGAACTTGGTATGCCTGATGGTTAAATCCTTGATGACAACAGGGCTAGCTTCTGTCCCGCCAGAGACCAAGGCGATAAAGCCCAGGTTGTTTTGGGTGGAATCTTTAATATTTTCAAGTTTCCAAATCGTATGGCCCTGGCCGTCAAATCGTCCGGAGAAATTCTTGAGCGGAGTCCACTGGGTGTGGGGTACGATTGTCGCGGGGTCGATATCAATTCTTTTGGAATCGTTCTCGTAATCAATCTTATAGCAAGTGTAAACGGAATCTTTGCTATTGGTTTCTTTTTTATAATAGCATTCGATTGTCGTTGTATCGTTTGCCAAAATGTCTTGGGTAAGCATACCGCAGGCAGAACTTTCTGCAGCGCGTCCTGCTTCGAGTGTTCCGTTAACAATGGCGGCGAAACCATACAGTTCATCCGCAGTCGAAATGGAATAGCAACCATCCTTTACGGTGGGCGCAGTCGGGGTCACTTTCGCACCGACAATTGCACAAGCCATAGAAATAAGCAAAACTATTCTTTTCATTTACAAGCTCCTTTTTGCGTAAGACACAATCTTTTAGTTCTCTACGCAACGAATAAAATATTTGACTTTCATATCATACCTCATCCATCTTTAGTCCTTAATACAACGGATGGAGTATCCGTTATCCTTATAACCATCGACAAATGAATTTATCCTATTATTTCCTATATGAATGCTATAAACTTGAGTCGTATTTTCCGATGATTTTTCAGTAGCAACCCAGAAATAAGTGCTACCATCAATAGCTTCAAAATCTTTATTATGATGTCTTATACCTCCAGCAAGAGCCGAAAAACCGTAATCATCAGAGCCCTTAAAATAAGGCCAACCAACTTGTGACTTTAGGACCTTACCTGCATTATTCCAGCCACCTACCGCAGCCACCAAGGTGCTCCATTCGGTCGTATCGGGTAAATGGTAGCCTTCAGGACAGATTCCTTGCACACGCCCCCAAAGGAAGCATCGTTTCCCGTATCCACAATCAAGCGGATCATCTAAATCTTGTGAAAGTTTTACAGAATCTATTGCTGCAGTCCATGAGTAAAGGCGTCCATAAGTCTTGCAATTTATTGGATTATTACCATAGCACCAATTTCGATTCAAAAGGCTCGGCGTTTGAGTACTATCCGCATAATTCAAATTTTCCGCCATCCAAGTTTGATCTCCAATTTTCACTATCCTATAAGTTTGTCCGTCACGAGCATCCGTCAATGAACCGTATTCACAATTATCTTCTGTTGCAGTTTTACAAACGGGCAAAGACGATTGAGTTTGAGGAACAATTTCATTCTTGACGCAACGAACATACTTACCGCAATCCTTGAACGAACTTGTAATAGCCACCATATTATACGTATGAGCGAGGGCGCCATTATTCCCTTGATATTGTTCAGCAGTCCAAAAATCAGATGACATTCTGCCATAAGAATAAGTTCCATCTCTGTATCTATCACCAGCATAAATCACAGAAAAGCCATATTCATCAGCATACTCTCCATAATCCCATCCAATCTGCGATTTAAGCAAATCACCATAATGATTTTTTTCACCAATCGAAGCAAGCAAAATACTCCACTCCGTTGTATCCGGCAAATGATACCCATCAGGACAAATCCCCTGCAATTGATAAGGAAGCGTACACTGCTTAAACATGCCACATTCTTGCGGTGCGTCAGCCTTAGTATCGTTCGACGCAAGCTTTACAGAATCAATCGCGGCAGTCCACGAATACAAACGACCCACAACTTTACACTTTTGGGGATCATCTTCATAGCACCAATTATTACCCAAAAGACTCGGCGTTTGAGTACTATCCGCATAGTTCAAATTCTCCGCCATCCATGTCTGATTTCCAATTTTCACAGTTTTGTAAACATTTCCATCGCGGGCATCAACAATAGAATCATACTTTACACTTTGATTCAAATAAGCTTCTTTGGAAAGGCTCCAGTCAAAGCCGCTACTACTGGATCCTTTTACGCTACTAGACGATGAACGGAGATTCTCGACCGAATCGGGAATGACATCGGAAACATACGTCTCGAACGCCGGAACTTCATCGGTATAGCCCCAGCTTTCGAGATTCTTGCGAATAGAGTCGAGCGTTCCATTTGCAGTAGCAACCGACGCCCAGTTCGCCATTCGCGTTTTTACGCTATCATCAAGCGTTCCGTTATTCACAATCGCTGCGGCGGATCGTTGCAAGTGTTCATAAACTTTTGCCTCGTCCGTACTCGCCGCCATCAAAACGCTCACCGCCAAGAGAGCCGCATTACCTTCGCCTTTTTCAAAAATATCTAAGTCTTCGGCTTTTGCAAAATCGCCCTTGATTCCAAACGAAGCAAACACTTCTTTTTCAGCTTGCGCCTTCGCTTCGTCCAAAGACATTTTCCGTTCCAAGACCAAACGCGCAACACGTGAGTATTCCAAACTTGTAAGCACATTGACATTCACGTTTTTGCGCTCTTTGAGATTTGCAATCGCTGTAAGCCTTACAAATCCCGAGGACTTTTGTCCGCTAACTTCGTTGAGATAATAACCAGCTACTTCGAAAACAGCGCACAGCGAAGACAAGTTTATATTCTTGACTTCAAAATCGCCCTTGTCGCTATTGACAACACCATCGAAGCGCTCGCCTGTCGACTTGAACGTTTTGCAGTCGATTCCCCGCACTGTCACCTCAGAACCTTTGACAAGCGGACCCTTCTGCGCCACGCCAGCCACATTCAAATCGGCGATGATTCCCGCATCTTCCGTAGTGCCGCCAGCAGTTTTATCGCCATCGGAACAAGCACAAAGCATAATCGCTACGAAAAACGCTAAAAAAGCATTCAGATGACGGATCAAGTCCGCCATGACGTATTTATGCAGTTTATTCCATTTCATACGCATTTCCATCTAATGACCATTGACCAACCACTACTTACTAATTCTTTAAGCAACGGATTGAAAACCCGCTATCCTTGAAGTCGCCCGTGTAACCGGTACCACCATAAAATATTCTGAACGAATAACCCAACTGTTTGTCACGCGTATTCTCAGTAATGCTCCAGAAAAAGGCAGTCCGATTATCAGGAGCGAATTCTGAAAAATCATAATCACGATACTTATCCCCAACAGGATACGCTGAAAATCCATAATCATCGGTGCCGTTAGCTTCTTCAAACCAGCCGACACGAGAAGCGAGCTTATAGCCAGCCACACTCGCATCATTCGAAACTTGGAAAATCAACGTACGCCATTCCGTCGTATCGGGCAAATGCCAACCTTCAGGGCAAATGCCTTGATACTTCGCGGGGAAACTACAATTCGTTAGGTATCCACAGAATTGCGGATTTTCGGCATCGTTTGCGAGCTTTATAGAATCAACCGCAGCAGCCCAAGTATAAAGTCGTCCACCAAATTCACAATTTTCAGGTTTATCGCCGTAGCACCAGTTTCTCTTCAAAAGGCTCGGGGTATTTACACTATCAGCATAATTCAAGTTCTGCGCCATCCAAACTTGAGTGCCGATTTTGACAGTCTTGTAAACTTGTCCGTCTCGTTTATCAACAATAGAATCATATTTAATGTTCGGATTCAAGTGATCTTCTTTAGGAATGCCCCAATTAATGTCACGTGGAGACACATACGCTTCATCGCTGCTACTGCTGCTCAATACAGCATTATTCGAAGAGCTCGACAACGACACCGCAGCAGGCTCATCCCTAACGCAACGGACAGAAAGACCATTGTCCTTAAAGCCACAGGAAAACCAAACAGAAGCATAAGAGAAATCTGCGGAACAAGAAGAACGATCATCTTTCGATTCTTCAGAAGCTGTCCAAAAATGAACATCTCGACTATCTTCAAAGAAAAATCGATCTCGATACTTTTCGCCAGCAGGGAAGGCTGAAAAGCAAAATCATCAGTACCAGAATCTTCATACATTCCAATATGCGATTCCAGTCTTTCTCCGGCAATATCATCACCACCGGCAAAAGAAATCAGGGTTTTCCACTCGGTCGTATCCGGCAAATGCCAACCTTCAGGACAAATGCCCCGCACCTTTTCCGTAAACACGCAATGCTCACCAAAGCCACATTTCTGAGGTTTCTCGGCATCTGTTGCAAGTTTCACAGAATCAATAATAGCAGCCCATGTGTACAATCGTCCTGCGACATCACAGTTTTCAGATTGGTACGCAAAGCACCAGCTACGCTTCAAAAGACTTGGAGTTTTCACGCTATCGGCATAATTCAGATTTTGAGCCATCCATACCTGAGAGCCAATCGTCACCGTCTTGTAAACTTGTCCGTCACGGCTATCCACAATGGAGTCATACTTTATTTCAGGATTTAAGTACGCTTCCTTAGGAATACTCCAGTCAATATAGAAACCACTATAATTTACTGAAGGATACTTAACAAGCGCCGTTTCACCGAAGTTCTTTACAAATGATTCAAATGAAGGAATTTCACTTGCAATGCCCCAACTTTCAATATTCTTTCGAATCGAATCAAGTTTACCATCGGCAGCGGCATCTTGAGCCCATTTCGCGATTTCAAGTTTTGCATAGGAATCGTACCATACGCCATTCTTTGCAAAAAATTCATTGAATCTTTCAAAATGTTCTTCAAGAGTCGTGTCTTCAAATTCCGCCTGCATCATCACACTTATAGCCAATAATGCAGCATTTCCGTCACCCGCTTCAAAGATGTTCAGGTCTTCGGCTTCTTCAAAATCACCCTTGATATTGAACACAGCAAATATTTCTTTTTCGGCCTGTTTTTTCGCATCAGCTAAAGACATCTTGTTCACGGTAACCAAGTACATCACGCGTTCGTATTCCAAATGCGTGAGCACGTTGATATTCACGCGATCTCGATTCTTGAGATTCGTCACCGCACGGAGTATTAACTTTTCGGAAGAAACCGCTCCTGTAATTTCGCTCAAGTAATAACCAGAGACCTCGAACACGGCGCACACCGAGGACAAGTTAATATCATCGATTTCATAGTCACCACCATTACTCTTGACAGTAGTTTCATAAGATTCGCCTGTAGGCTCGAATGTTCGGCAATTAATACCTTGCACACTCACGACAGAACCCTTGACGAACGGGCCTTTCTGGGCCACACCCGCCACGTTCAATTCGGCGATGATTCCCGCATCTTCTGTGGTGCCGCCAGCCATACCCTTATCATCAGAGCATGCCCAAAGCATCGCCCCGACAATCAGGGCTTCTGCAATCTGGAACCATTTCTTAACCAACCACTTATTCATACTAATCCTTCTCTTTTTTCCAAACACGAATTAATTTTTATTTGAGCCTTCTAGTTCTTGATACAGCGGACAGACCTTGCATTGTACTTATACGACCAAGCCAATTTTGCATATCTCGAAGAATAATCCATTGCAAGCGCATACCCATCATCATGATCGCGACTCACAATACTCCAGAAATACGTCAAACCTCCGGCGTAATCGAAATGAGGATTGATGGAGCGGTCTTCGTCTCGGTAATCATAACCACCGGCGGGTAAGGCAGAAAAGCCATACGGATTTTCATAGGATACACCCCAAGCCTCGTTCGCCTTCAACTTTGTAGCAGAACTATCGCCTACAAAATTGAGCAGCTCTCTAAATTCCGTCGTGTCAGGCAAATGCCATCCACTCGGGCAAACACCGCGAACTTTCCCTTCAAATTCGCAGACAACTTCATTACCGCATCCTTCTCCATCTTTACTGAATTGTGCAGCAGAATCCAGAGCCGCAGACCAAAGGTATAGACGTCCATACTTACCGCACGAATCCGGTTCATTCTTATAACAGAAACTAGAAGCGGAACCCGACCTAGTCTTTTGTTCATAAGCATAATTCAGATTTTGTGCCATCCAAATCTGATTACCGATTTTCACAGACTTGTATTTCTGATTATCGCGATCATCGACAAACTCACCATATTCAATCGAGGGGTTAAGGAAATCAAGTGCAGTCTTAGGCGGTTCCGCGCTGCTACTGCTTTCCACGCTAGACGAAGAAGCCACAGAGGAACTAGAAACGGCTGAACCCATGACGCAGCGGATTTGACTCATGCATATTGAGGGAGAAACCGAAGTAAAACCGCCCCCAGAAATTCCAATAGCATAATACATAGCACCATCGCCATCGAGAGAATCCGTCCAAAAGGTAGAAAGTCCATCATAACGGTCCCAATAACAATCTTCATACTTTTTTGAACTATCCTCCATCAAGGGTTCATAATACGGTAACGTCATGGAAAATCCATATTCATTAGTATATCGGTCCCACACCTTACTAGACGTAAGTGGACTAATAAGATCCATGTTGTGCTTATTCCATACATAACCGACCAAAGAATCCATTTCATCATACGAAGGAAGATGCCAGCCGTCAGGGCAAACGTTCACAGCCTCTTCCCATGTGTAAATAAGTCCATGAACTGGGCAAGATTTTTCAGTCGCAGATGGGCAAAGTGCACTTGACGCATTGGGAGTCGCATAGTTCATGCTCTGCGCCATCCAAGTGATTCCATTGATTTCTACATACTTATAAACCTGGCCATCGCGTTTATCCGTAAATTCACCGTAAACAATATCCGGGTTCAAGTAAGAGTCTTTTGAATCGTCACTGGATCCTATCGCTCCGCTCCAGGATGACGAAGATGCAATAGCTGATGACGAACTGCTTACGTCATTGCGAGGAGTCGAAGACGACGAACTCGTCATGGCAGCCTCCGAGCCGCCATCTTTGCTGGCGCTACTCAGCGTAACGCTGTCGCCATTAGCAACGGCTTTCACGTACGTTTCAAACGCAGGCACAGAATCAGCATAACCCCAGCTTTCGATATTCTTGCGGATTGTATCAAGTTTGCCGTTAGCCGCAGCACTTGTAGCCCAATTTGCAATTTCTTTTTTCGTATCGCCATCCAACGAGCCGTTCTGTGAAATTGCCGCAGAATATTCATCCAAGCGTTCCGCAAGTTTCGTTTCGCTTGCACTTGCCTGCACCATCACGCTTACCGCCAAAAGCGCCGCATTGTCTTCGCCCTTTTCAAAGATGCTCAGATCTTCGGATTTCGCGATATCGCCATTGATGTTAAACGATGCGAGAACTTCTTTTTCAGCCTGCTTTTTCGCATCAGCAAAAGACATTTTCTCGACCGTTACCAAATGTATCACGCGCTCGTATTCCAATTCTGTAAGCACGTTGATGTTCACGTTCTTGCGATCCTTGAGGTTTGTCAGCGCATGGAGCGTCAGCTTTTCCGAAGACTTCTTTCCGGTGAGTTCGTTGAGGTAATAACCCGAAACTTCGAACATAGCGCATGTAGACGACAAAGTAACACTATCAACAACAAATTCACCTTCATCGCTTTTGACAGAGCCTTCAAAAAGTTCGTTCGTAAATTTCAACGTCTTGCAATCGATTCCCTGCACGGTCACGGCAGAACCCTTGGCAAACGGTCCCTTCTGCGTCACGCCAGCCACATTCAAGTCAGCGATGATTCCCGCATCTTCCGTAGTGCCACCAGCAAAGCCACCATCGTTCGAAGACGTGCAAGCCCCAAAAAGAGATAACAACAACAGAGTCGCTAAAAGTTTATTCAAGTTCATAAATTTTTTCTCCTTTCAACAACCCACAAACTTCACTGGATCCTTCGACTTCGCCTTTACAGGCTCCGCTCAGGATGACACCTAAATACACCCTCATTTTCCAATCTCCTTTTCCTTAACACATATAGCCGAACCCGGTGCATTTCCAGCATCTCCCGCGCATTCCGCATTTTCGCGGTGTTCATCACAGCCGGCACAATTATCAATTCGTTCACTCACCGGGAACAATTGCAAATTCAAACGATAAACCTGTTCCGTTTCGTCCTCTTCACTCGCAATTGCCACAATGCGACGGCGACAATCAGCAAGTTCCTTTTTTATTCGTTCGTAGGCACGGCGCGTAATGCCCATCGTAAGCCCCGACATATCACGTTCCGATAGCGGCAAGTCCAATGCCTTGACCGCCAGCTCCCCCATTTGGCGCTGCATATCACGAGCCGCCACCGGAACCGCATCAATGCTCCCCATCGAAACTGACTTATCTGTCTGGCAATAGTTACCGCTCTTGTCCTTCTTCAAGAGATTTGCCTTTACCAAAAAGTCTAATGCTTCAGAAACCTCTGCCGCCGAAATTTTCGGCTTGCAGGCACGCGCTATTTCGAGAGGTTTTGCACCCGGCATGTGAGCGGCAAGCTCACGAATCACCGGGTTTTTCCACGATTTGAAATAATCGAACTCTTCGTTCCCCAACACTCGAACCTTATGCGCCATCGCTAGCGCACAACGTTCCTCGAACGCGGTTCGTTTCGCCTCGTCATTCTTTGCATGAGCATAAGAAACCATCAGGACAAAATAATCGTACTCAAAGCCGACAAGTCCCATGGCACCAGCAACCGACCCCGCGGAGCCAATGCTCAAATTTTTCTTGCCCTCGCAAACATATTTCAAGTAAATCGGCGACGTAAAGCCCGCCTTGCGAGCGAATTCACGCCAGGTAAATGCCGAACAGCGCTTACGTTCATCATAGTAATCCTGGATGAACTTGCGATAATCGGTATATTCTACGATTTCCTTCATGTTTACAAATATAGCCAAATTTCACCATTAGGGAATACATAATTGGCGTTTTTGGCTAAATTTTACCACTTTTATCCTTTTTACAAAAATTTAAGCAATTTAGAATACAAACGTGTATCCCAAGAATACAACAGCCAATCTATTGACATCCTACTTTACTTTTGGTATATCACTAAAAGCATAGTGCGATTATCATGAATAACAAAAAGGAACCCACCAGCGTAGCTGGTGGTTCTTCATATGCGGGCCCTGCCCTAGGATACTAGCCACGCGTCACGTCGCGTAACACAATCTGCCACT
>Ga0265298_10005180_pt1 | contig 16447 bp, 11 predicted proteins | sample AusTroGonzalo_MG_3_FD_193486 | JGI IMG/M metagenome (GOLD analysis project Ga0265298, IMG submission 193486) | Bovine rumen microbial communities from tropical cattle in Woodstock, Queensland, Australia - Gonzalo_01 | ecosystem: Host-associated > Mammals > Digestive system > Stomach > Rumen ... | reverse complement strand
TTACATACTCCGAGTACATCGAAGTCATGCTGACAAGCGGCAAAAGCGACAACTACCATCCACAGAGCCGTTAGTTTTAAAAAATTGTTTTTCATAATAGATATTTTGTTTGTTTGTTATTTTTCTTATCTCATTATATTCGAACGATTATTCTTTCTCTTTAATCAAGAATACAGATGCCGCGCCGAGAAGGAGCAGTACGCCCGCTACAACGAGCATTCCGGCCTGTACGTGCGCGCATATATATTTAAGGAGTAAACCTCCGCACAAAGCTGCCACGATTTGCGGCACGCATATCGTGCAGTTAAAGAGGCCGAGGTAATATCCCATATTTCCGCCCTTGATGGCATTCGTCACGATCGTGAACGGCAATGCCAACATAGCTGCCCAAGCCGCACCGATAAGCGCATAACTGAGCCAGAGGACATATTGGTTCGTTACATAGAAGACAGAGATAAAGCCGATGGCGCCGACGATGAGCGAAACGGCATAGGCACCCTTATTACCGCACCAATGCTCGAGCTTTGGCAGGAAAGCCGCCCAGAGGAGCGATCCTACGGCTTGAACGCAGAAGACCACGCCTACCCAGTTACCGGCGTTCTGGAAAGCAGCATCGGCAGCATTAACACCATCCCAACCGTAGCAGTTCGCCGCAATAGCACCGTTCGAATAGGTCCACATATACATGAAAGCCGCCCAGCAGAAGAACTGAACCAAACCAACGGTCCAGAATGCCGAAGGAGCCTCTTTAAGCAAATCGATAAAACCTTTCTCTTCGCCCTGTTCGTCTTTCTTCTTCGGATCAATACCATGGAATTCCGCATATTCCTGGGGATCCAACTCCTTGACTGTACCGAAAGTATAGAGCGAGCAGAGGATGAGAATCGCTGCACCCGCATAGAAGGACCACTTCACCGAATCAGGGATAACACCGGCCGGCGCCTCATTGGCTATACCGATCCAGGTAAAGAAGATCGGGAAGAGATAACCCACTACCGAACCGGCATTACAGAGGGCAGATTGGATAGCGTACGCCGTACCCTTCTGCTCCTCATTCACCATATCGCCCACCATCATCTTGAAGGGCTGCATAGCGATATTGATAGAGGTATCGAGGAACATGAGGCTGAAGAGGCCGAACCACATCGCCGCATTCAGACCCAAAAATAGACTCTGCGTAAACGTGAAGTTACCCGCATTAGGCAACAGCAACATCACCGCCACCGCGATGAGCGCGCCCACGAGCAAGTAGGGTTTACGGCGACCGAGACGATTCCACGTCTTGTCACTATATTTACCGACCAGCGGCTGCACAATCATACCCATTAACGGCGGGAGGATCCAAAAGAAACTCAAAGTGTGCGGGTCCGCACCCAGGGTCGCAAAAATGCGGGAAATATTCGCGCTCTGGAGCGCGTACGCGATCTGAACTCCAAAGAAGCCGAAGCTCAGATTAAAAAGTTGTGTAAACGTTAAATTCCGTTTCTGCATGGTACTTAAATCCTAATTTGATAAATGTACATTACAAATCGGCTGCAAAATTACAACATTTTTTTGGATTATGCAAGAGATATGTGTATTTTTTTTTATTTTTTTTAAAAAAATTGCCAAATTATTGCATATATAAAATATTATTTAATATTTACTGTATCTTCGAGGACACCGAGATTGTCCCCCTTCCGTCTAAGGTTTCCCCCATTTCATCGGGGGACACCGTCACCTCGAAAACACAGTCGCACCGTTGTGCAAATAACAAGGTTTCATTGCAAAAATCCAAATAAATTTGCATTTTCTTACACAAACCCTTGTATATTTCAAATATTTGTTGTATCTTTGCGCCCAAATTCAAAAATTTGTATGAACGTAACACATGAGGAACTAGTGAAGGCGCTGCAAACCTATTTCGGGTTTGACACGTTCAAGGGAAATCAGGAGGCTATCATCCGCAATGTGATGGAGGGCAAGGATACCTTTGTGCTGATGCCGACGGGCGGCGGTAAGAGTCTTTGTTTCCAGTTGCCGTCCCTGATTATGGACGGTATGGCGATTGTGATCTCCCCGCTGATTGCGCTGATGAAGAACCAGGTGGATGCGATGCGCAACTACTCGGAGGAAGAGGGTGTAGCGCACTTTATCAACTCCAGTCTGAGCAGGCCGGAGATAGCGGCGGTGAAGGAGGACGTACTGGCGGGTAAGACGAAATTACTGTACCTGGCACCTGAGAGTTTGCAAAAAGCGGAGAATGTGGACTTCCTGCAGGGCGTGAAGATCTCTTTTTACGCAGTAGATGAGGCGCACTGTATCTCGGAATGGGGTCATGATTTCCGTCCGGAGTACAGCCAGATTCGCAGTATGGTGCAGCGTATCGGCAAGGCGCCGATCATCGCGTTGACAGCTACGGCTACGCCGAAAGTGCAGAAAGATATCCAGAAGAACCTCGGCATGCTGGATGCCACCGTTTTCAAGAGCAGTTTTAACCGTCCTAACCTGTATTACGAAGTACGGCCGAAGACGGAAGAGGTAGATAAAGACTTAGTGCGTTTCATCCGCGGGATGGAAGGCAAGAGCGGTATCGTTTATTGTCTGGCGCGAAAAGAAGTGGAAGATCTGGCGCAAGTGCTGCAGGTGAACGGTATATCCGCCCGTCCGTATCATGCCGGTATGGATGCTGCCACGCGTACGGCGAACCAGGATGCCTTCCTGATGGAGGAAGTGCAGGTGATCGTCGCGACCATCGCCTTCGGTATGGGTATCGATAAACCCGATGTGCGGTTCGTCGTACACTACGACATCCCGAAATCGCTGGAAGGATACTACCAAGAGACGGGTCGTGCCGGTCGAGACGGAGGCGAAGGTATATGTCTTTGTTTCTACAGCCCGGACGATATCGAGCGCCTGCGGCGATTCCAGAAAGACAAAACCCCGAAAGAGATCGGCATCGGCAACCAGTTGCTGTTTGAGACGCAAAGTTATGCGGAGAGTACGATCTGCCGACGCAAACTGCTGCTCCATTACTTCGGCGAGGAATATACAGAGGAGAAATGCGGCAACTGCGATAACTGCCGCAAGACCTACAAGCAGGTCGATGCAAGCGAGTTGTTACAACTGGCCTTGGAGACCATTCAGCAGGTGAACGAGAAGCACAAAGCGGAGCATATCGTCGATATTCTGCACGGCAACCAGACAGCCGAAGTGATGAGTTATCATCATGACGAGTTGGAGAACTTCGGTGCTGCCAGCGATGAGGAAGAGAGTACGCTGCATGCGATCCTTCGTCAGGCCCTGCTGGTAGGTATGATCAAGAAAGATGTCGATTCGTACGGCGACCTGAAACTCACCAAAGACGGCACGAAATTTATCCGCAAACCGGGTAAGTTCGAAGTACCGATTGAGGTGCATGACGAGGACGAAGATATCATGGAGGGCGCCGGAGCTACTTGCGCAGCCGCAGATGAAGTGCTCTATGCCATCCTCAAAGATATCCGCCGCAAAGTAGCGAAGAAAAATGATGTGCCGCCTTTCGTTATTTTCCAGGACCCGAGTCTGGAAGCCATGGCTACCACCTACCCCATCTCGATGGAGGAGTTGCTGCTGATTCCGGGTGTGGGCGTAGCAAAAGCCAAACGATACGGCGATGAGTTCTTGCGCGTGATAAAAGAATATGTGGATGAGAATGAGATCATCCGTCCGGATGACATGCGTATCCGTACCGTAGCCAAGAAATCGACCCGTAAGAAACAGATCATCCAAGCTATCGACCGACGCGTCGATCTGGACGACCTGGCTGAATCGAACGGTATGTCCATGGAGGAGATGATGGACGAATTGGAAGCGATCGTTTTCAGCGGCACGAAGATCAATATCAATTACTTCATCAAAGAGGTGGTTGATCCCGACGAAGAAGCCGATATATACGACTATTTCAAGAATGCCGACGACGATAATATCAAGAAGGCGATGGAGGAATTAGGCGAGGATTATTACGATGAGATGCACGTACGCTTGGTACGTTTGAAATTCCATTGTGATTTAGGAAATTGATATTTATGTCGTATGCTGCTCCGCAAAAAACATACTGCCCCGTATTCATGCTTTTGCGTTCCCCATCCGCAAAAGAATGTTTTTGCCGGAGCACATACGCCAAGGCGGGTGAAATAAGATGACGAAAGGAGAGATTGATTTTATTACGCTGGGGTGCTCAAAGAATCTGGTGGATGCAGAGCGCGTGATGCGGCAGCTGGAAGCGGCCGGATGGACATGCGTGCATGACCCCGAAGAACCCAAGGGGGAAGTTTGCGTGATCAATACCTGCGGTTTCATCGGCGACGCCAAAGAGGAGAGCATTAACATGATCCTCCAGATGGCGGAGCGGAAGAAGAAGCGGAAGCTGCGGAAACTGATTGTGATGGGCTGCCTGAGTGAACGCTATCGGGCCGAACTGGAAGCCGAACTGCCGGAGGTGGATGCCTATTATGGGAAATTCGATTTTGAAAACATGCTAGGCGACCTAGGTAGTCCTAGGGATCCCGGGTGTCCCGGTTATGAGCGGAAACTCACTACCCCATCCCATTATGCCTACCTCAAGATAAGCGAGGGATGTAACCGGATGTGCTCTTACTGCGCAATACCACTCATCACAGGCCGGCATACAAGTCGACCGAAAGCAGAGATACTGGACGAGGTACGATGGTTAGTGGGGCAAGGTGTAAAGGAACTGAACGTCATTGCGCAGGACCTGAGTAGTTACGGTTTGGACCTTGAGCACCGGCATCTATTACCGGAACTGATTGACGAGATAGCCCAAGTGCCGGGTGTAGAATGGATACGACTGCATTACGCCTACCCGACGGATTTTCCGGAGGAACTGCTGGACGTGATGGCTAAACATGCGAATGTATGCAAGTACCTCGATATCGCGTTGCAGCATTGTACGGACCATATGTTGAGTCTTATGCGGCGACATATCACGCGCGCTGAGCAAGATGCGTTGCTGCGCAAGATTCGGGAACGCGTACCGGGTATTTGCATCCGAACGACCCTCTTAGTCGGCCATCCGGGTGAGACAGAAGAAGATTTTGAGGCACTGAAAACATGGGTCCAAGAGATGCGGTTTGAGCGAATGGGATGTTTCGCCTATTCGGACGAAGAAGGCACCTATGCCAATAAGCATTATACGGACGATATACCGCAAGAAATAAAAGAGGCCAGGGCCGCTGAACTGATGGCGATTCAGCAACAGATAAGCGGCGAACTGATGCAGCAACTCGTGGGAAAGACCGAGCGGGTGATCATCGACCGGCAGGAAGGCGATTACTACATCGGACGAACACAATACGACAGTCCGGAGGTGGATTGCGAGGTTCTCGTTGAGAACATTGGTAATTTGTCATTGGTCATTGGTCATTTATATGATGTCCGCATCACGAAAGCAGAAGAATTTGATTTATACGGAGAGATATGTTAACGAAAGACTTAATCGGCCTGATTGCAGATGCAGCAGGCATGAAGAAAAAAGACGTTGAGCACTTACTCAGTACAACGAACGCCATCATTCGGGAGAACCTGATGGCCGGTAAATCTATCCAGTTACAAGGGCTGGGTACCTTGGATGTGAAAGCACGCAAAGCGCGTACCATTGTACATCCCCGTACCGGCGAACGCAACGTCATCCCGCAGAAAAACCAACTGGTTTTCAAACCGGTAGCAAACATGAAAGACGAACTGAAAAAGATCTAAGTTATGGCAGATAATAAACTTAGTTGGACCGAGTTGCGCCGCGCCTTAGCGTCGCGCGCCGGAGTAAGCGAAAAGGCCGCCAATGTGTTTCTCGCCGCCTTCAACTCACAACTCACAGCTGCGCTGAAAAGCGACAAGCAGGTAAAAGTAAACGGTTTGGGTACCTTCAAACTGCAAGCCGTAGCACCACGCAAGAGCGTGAATGTGACCACCGGCGAACAAATCACGATCGAGGGCTACAACAAAATCGCTTTTGTACCCGAAGCAGGGGTTCGAGAACTCGTGGAGAAGGGCGTAAAGAGTGAAAGAGTTAAAGAGTTAAAGAATGAAGGAGAGACCGTTGATCCGCTGAAGAAACTCGGGGCACAAGCCGAAGAGATAGTAGGTTTGTTAGGCGAATTGGGCCAAGACGTCAAGCAGACTCCAAAGAAGAAAGCCAAGAAGAAACCCAAGGCGGTAAAACCGGTAGTAGAGGAGCCTAAAGTAGAGGAGCCTGTGCCCGTTGTGGCGCCTGAACCGGAACCGATAGTAGAACCGGAGCCCGAACCTGTGGTTGTACCGAAACCGGTTGAGGAAAAGCCTAAAAAGAAATACCACTTTATGCGCGATACGCTCATTTGTGTGGTAGTTCTGCTGATGTTGCTGCTGGCAGGTTATTTCTTCCTGAGAAGTCAATTGAGCGGATGGATCAATGAGTTGGTTAATCCGACTGAGCAAGTACAGAATACAGAGTACATCATACCGTCCGATAAGGTAGCGGAAGAACCTTCTGCTGTTAACATACAGCCTGCTGAACCGGCTACAGAAGAATGGTCGTTCGATGAGATCCTGCTGACCGAACAGATCGCAGAAGGAAGTCGTTTGGCATGGATCGCCAAGAAGCATTACGGCAATAAGGCCTACTGGCCCTATATCTATGCCGCCAACAAGGACCATCTAACCAATCCAAGTGTGATCCCCGTCGGAACACCTATTCGTGTACCGAAACTGAATGCAGCCATGCGGGACACAACGGATATACGCTTCCAGCAGTTGAAAGAAGAAGCATTAGAGGCGATGAAGTAATGGGAGATTGACGATTGGAGATTGAGGATTTCATACATATTGAAGGGGCGGACACCCATAACCTCAAGCATGTGACGGTAGATATACCGCGCAATAAGTTGGTGGTTATAACCGGTGTGAGCGGTAGCGGCAAGAGTTCGTTAGCGTTCGATACACTCTATGCAGAAGGACAACGGCGGTACGTAGAGAGTTTGAGTGCTTATGCGCGCCAGTTCATGGGGCGCATGCAGAAACCGAATGTAGAGAAGATAGAAGGCATCCCGCCCGCTATCGCGATCCAGCAGAAAGTGACCAGCCGCAATCCGCGTTCCACCGTAGGTACCGTGACGGAGATATACGATTACCTCAAACTTCTGTACGCGCGCGTAGGTCATACCTACTCACCCGTGAGCGGAGAAGAGGTAAAGAAAAATACCATCCGCGATGTGGTGCGGTATATGGAAGAGCAACCCATCGGTACGCGTCTTTACCTCATCAGCCCGATCATTCTGCCGGAAGGCCGGACGATGCAGGACCAGTTAGCCCTTTGGATGAGCCAGGGTTTCAGTCGATTGCTTGTTGACGGCGATGCCGTGCGTTTGGATGATACGACATGGCAGAACATAGAAGGGCATGAAGCCTTCCTGTTAGTGGATCGCATCATCGTGGATCATGAGCAAGCAACGAGTAATCGCTTCGCGGACAGCGTACAAACGGCTTTCTTTGAAGGACAAGGCGAATGCCGCGTTTGGGTTGATCATCGCGAGAAGATATTCTCTGAGCGCTTCGAAGCCGACGGCATCCAGTTCATCGAACCGAGTGACCATCTTTTCGATTTCAATAGTCCGGTAGGTGCCTGTCCTGAATGCCGAGGCGTAGGCGTAGTGATGGGTATAGACGAAGACCTGGTAGTACCCGACAAATCCAAATCGGTGTACGAAGGAGCTATCGCATGCTGGCAAACCGAGAGGATGTTACCCTGGCATGAAGAACTGGTCCTTAATGCCGCGAAGTTTGATTTCCCGATCCATACGCCCTTCTATGCGCTCACGCAAGAGCAGAAACATCTGATCTGGACCGGAAACGAATATTTCCGAGGTTTGAACGTCTTCTTCCATGAATTGGAGAGCCAGCAGTACAACCGACTTCAATACAAAGTGATGCTGGCGCGCTACAAAGGCAAGACGACCTGTCCTGTTTGTCACGGACTCCATCTGCGTCAAGAAGCTGCGTACGTCTATGTGAGCGGAAAGAATATCCAGCAACTGTGCACCATGCCGCTCTCGGAACTGCAGGAATGGTTCCGCCATATCGAACTGAGTGACACGGAGCGGATGGCGGCGGAGATGCTGCTCAAAGAGATCGACAGCCGTCTGCAATTTATGCAAGACGTCGGTCTGAGTTATCTCACCCTTAATCGACAAAGTAACACGCTGTCCGGCGGTGAGAGCCAGCGTATCAACCTCGCTAAGTCCTTAGGTAGCAGCTTGGTTGGTTCGCTCTATGTATTGGACGAACCCTCTATCGGTCTGCACCCCCGCGATACGGAACGACTGATTCATGTGCTGCGCGAACTGCGGGATTTAGGCAATACGATTGTGGTTGTGGAACATGATGAAGATATCATCGCGGCCGCCGACCATATCATCGAGATAGGCCCCGAGGCGGGTAGGCACGGCGGAGAGATCGTCTATGAAGGTGCACCGCGACCGGAGATGTTCACCTATAACATCCCGACCCAACGGCGTCATTGGAGCAATTATATCGAGGTAGAAGGAGCATGCGAGAATAACCTCAAGCATCTCACGGTGCGCTTCCCGCTGCACGTGATGACGGTAGTGACCGGTGTGAGTGGTAGTGGTAAGAGTTCGCTGGTAAGCAAAGTGCTGTACCCTGCCCTCAAGAAACATTACGGAGGAGCTCTTGCGGAACATACCGGTGATTTCGGTCATCTGCACGGTAGCCTGAACCTGATGCGGGATATTGAGTTTGTGGATCAGAACCCGCTCAGTCGTTCCAGCCGCAGCAATCCGGTCACTTACCTCAAAGCGTACGATGAGATACGGCGTCTCTATGCCGATCAACCGCTCGCCAAACAGTTAGGTTTCACGCCCGCTCATTTCAGTTTTAACACTCCGGGCGGACGATGCGAGACCTGTCAGGGCGAGGGTTCTATCACCATCGAGATGCAATTCATGGCGGACCTGGTGCTCGAATGCGAACAATGTCACGGACGGCGGTTCAAACAAGACATACTGGATGTGCACTATCGCGGTAAGTCGATCTATGATATCCTGTGCATGACGGTAAACCAAGCCGTAGAGTTCTTTAGCGAAGATCCCGAATGCGCGAAAATAGTACGTCGCCTCAAACCACTACAAGACGTAGGTATCGGTTATGTACAACTGGGCCAAAGCAGCAGTACCCTCTCCGGCGGAGAGAGTCAGCGTGTCAAACTGGCGTCCTTCCTCGCGCAAGAGGAGAACAACCCCACGATCTACGTCTTCGATGAACCCACGACCGGTCTGCACCACCGCGATATAGAAGTGCTACTCCAAGCGATGAACCGACTCATCAGCAAAGGACACACGGTCATTATTATCGAGCATAACCCTGCCATCATCTTAGCAGCCGATCATGTGATCGATCTGGGACCCGAAGGCGGCAAAGAAGGCGGAGAAATCGTATGCACCGGCACGCCGGAAGAAATAGCACAGTGCAAAGAGAGTTATACCGGCAAGTATCTTGCCCAACTGATAAGATTATGAAAAACGAAACGATAAAAGAAGTGATGAAATCGGATATGTTCTCCCATATCCCGCAAGTAAGTTACCTCCCGCGTTGGGGCGTATTGTTACTGGACCTGTTCCTTTGCAGTATTGCATTTTGGGTGAGTGTATGGATAGGTAGTGGTTTCTTCCATTATGTGGATATATCGCAGCTACCCGTGCCGATAGGTGTCCAGTATATCATCGTCATGCTCTTGCAGATCATCTGCTTCTGGGCTTTCCATACCTATTCGGGCATATTGCGATATTCGACTTTTATCGACACCATCAAAGTGCTACTGGCCAACGTCACAGTAGGTGGTGTTTTGATTGCGTTCAACTGCGTCATGGAGTATTTAACGGATGATCATCCGGTATTGAATGCCGTTTTGGTAGCATACGTACCTCTTTCGTTCGTCTTTCTCTTTATGCTGCGCGTGGGCGTCAAGACGATGGGGGAATTTCTGGAACGCAGCCAGACCAGTCCGCGCGTGATGATCTACGGTACGCAATCTGCCGGTTTGGCAATAGCTAAGATGCTCAGTGCCTCCGGTAATGCACCCTATCACCCTATGGGCTTCATCGCGGACCAGAAAGAGCAACATGGATTTGATCTGGCCGGATTACCCGTCCGACCACTCAATGAAGACCTTTTCGAATGGATGGAGAAACGAAATATCCATCATGTCATCGTATCTCCTTTCAAGATGAAGGAGATTAACCCGGCGGTGGATCTGCAGGTATTCATCGATCATAACGTCCGTATTCTCACCACACCGTATTTTACCCAGTTTGACAATATCGACGATATGGATGCCCAACGTATCGGTCGTATCGACTCTATCCATATCGAGGACCTGTTGGAACGTCCGCAAATCGATATCAATACTGAGAATGTACGGCAGATATTACATCAAAAAGTGGTACTCATCAGTGGTGCCGCCGGTAGTATAGGCAGCGAACTCGTGCGCCAGGTACAACGCTATGAGCCCCAAGTGACGATTCTCCTGGAGATGGCGGAGAGCCCGTTGCATGACCTGACGCTGGATTTGCATAGGCAGTTCCCGGACGCCCGCTTTATTCCTATCATCGCCGATGTCCGAAACAGAGATCGTATCGAGCAAATTTTCAAAGAGATGCGCCCGGATATCGTGTACCATGCCGCCGCCTACAAACACGTACCCCTCATGGAGAGCTACCCCAACGAGGCGATTCAAGCCAATGTGTTAGGCACCAAAAACATGGCGGACATGGCAGTCAAATACGGCGCACAACGCTTCGTCATGATTTCGACCGACAAAGCCGTTAACCCCACCAATATCATGGGGGCCAGCAAACGTATCGCGGAGATATACGTGCAGTCGCTCTTCAAGAAACTGCATGCCAAAAATGAGAACTGTACCAAGTTCATCACCACCCGCTTCGGCAATGTGCTGGGTTCGAACGGTTCGGTCATCCCGTATTTCCGCAAACAGATCGCGGCTGGCGGACCGGTAACGGTGACCCATCCGGATATCATCCGCTATTTCATGACCATTCCCGAGGCATGCTGTCTCGTGATGGAAGCCAGCACCTTAGGCGACGGAGGCGAGATATTCGTCTTCGACATGGGTAAACCCGTCAAGATAGTAGACCTGGCGCGCAATATGATTCGCTTGGCCGGATATACACCTGAAAAAGACATACCTATCATCTTCACGGGGCTTCGTCCGGGCGAGAAACTCTATGAAGAATTACTCAACCAGAAAGAGCTGACCCTACCGACCAACAACAGCAAGATCATGATTGCCCGGGTACGTGAGTTCGACTATGAACAAGTGAACAAACAGGTGGATGAATTGATTAAGATCAGCCAGATAGACAAGCCGTTCACCACCGTCACGTTCATGAAAAAAATCGTACCTGAATATATCAGCAAGAACTCTGTTTACGAGCAACTCGATCCGCAATAATCAATGGTAACGATCGATCACATATCCATGGAGTTTTCCTCCCGTCCTGTGCTGGATGATATCACGTTCCTAATCAATCGTAAGGAACGCATCGCACTGGTGGGTAAGAACGGAGCGGGAAAGACGACGCTGCTTCGACTTATTGCCGGTGAGTATCAACCTACCTCCGGACGAATCGCCAAAGAAGCCGACATGACCATCGGTTACCTGCCGCAAGTCATGCTCTTCCAAGACGACCGCACGCTGCGCGACGAAGTGATGACCGTGGCGCACGAAGATGAAGCGCGATTTGTGGCAGAAATGGATCGAACAGTCATCGGTCTCGGTTTCGAACGCAAAGACTTCGACCGGCCTTGCAGCGAGTTCTCCGGCGGATGGCGTATGCGTATCGAACTGGCGAAAATCCTACTGCGTCACCCTGATCTGCTCTTACTCGACGAACCTACCAACCATTTGGATATCGAGTCCATTCAATGGCTCGAAGACTTCCTCAAAACCAGCCCTTCTGCCGTCCTCATGGTCAGTCACGACCGGGCGTTCATCGATAATGTCTGTAACCGCACCATCGAGATCACCCTCGGCCGCATCTACGACTACAACGTCAACTACTCGCATTTCGTAGAACTGCGCAAAGAGCGCCATGAACAGCAAGTACGCGCTTACCAAAACCAGCAGAAGATGATTGCTGATACCGAGGAGTTCATCGAGCGGTTCCGGTATAAAGCCACCAAGGCCGTGCAGGTCCAAAGCCGTATCAAACAACTCGAGAAACTGGAACGACTCGAAGTCGATCTCGAAGACACCTCACGACTCAACCTCCGTTTCCCGCCTGCTCCGCGAAGCGGAGACTACCCGCTTATTATCGAAGATCTGCGCAAGGACTTCGGTACGCATACTGTCTTTCATGATGTCACTTTCACCATCAAGCGCGGCGAGAAAGTGGCCTTTGTCGGCAAAAACGGCGAAGGAAAATCCACCCTCGTCAAGTGTATCATGGGACAACTCGATTACCTCGGTACACTCAAGATCGGCCATAATGTCAAGATCGGTTACTTTGCCCAAAACCAAGCGGCCCTTCTGGATGAAGACAAAACGGTTTTTGATACCATCGATTATGTAGCCGTAGGAGATATCCGCACGAAAATACGCGATATACTCGGTGCCTTCATGTTCGGTGGTGAAGCGAGCGAGAAGAAAGTGAAAGTGCTTTCCGGCGGTGAACGAAGTCGTCTGGCGATGATACGACTCCTACTGGAGCCTTGCAACCTGCTTATCCTCGACGAGCCTACCAACCACCTCGACATGCCTTCCAAAGATGTACTCAAAGCAGCTCTCAAGGACTTCAACGGCACACTCATCTGTGTCAGCCACGACCGTGATTTCCTGGACGGCATCGTGAGCAAGGTATATGAATTCGGCGGTGGACTCGTCAAAGAGCATCTCGGCGGTATCTACGACTTCCTCCGCACAAGGAAACTACAGTCCTTGAACGAGCTAAATACGAGAGAATCACGAGAGAATCCTAGACCATACTCGAGCCAATCAACGGACAATGTACCTACATCTTCGAAGCAAGACTATGCTGCCCAAAAAGCCGCAGCAGCAGAAAAACGCAAGAAAGAACGCCAGATTGCCGAGACGGAAGAACAGATAGCAGCATTGGAAGCCCAACAGGCACAGATGGAACAACTGTTGGCAACGCCGGAAAACCAAACGGCAGAGAACTTCCAAAAATACGAATCTATCAAGCATCAGATAGAACAAAAACTATACGAATGGGAGATTCTCAGTGAGAGTTGAATGTTGAATTTGAATGATAAAAGATGAAAGCGGACAAACTAAAAGAGTTGGTGGATTACATCCTCACCTGGCTGTGCTACGGTGATGGAGAGGCGGCAAAACGGGTAGCGTACACGAGTGATATGACCGCACTGGAGGATCATGACGTCATCATTATACCGAACGGCAAATTGGGGTATAGTATCGTGCTGCCGGATATGAACAATGTAAAAGTGGAACACCCGGCGAAAGGCAAAACGGTCATTCGCACGGATATCGTATACAATTCCTTCTTTTTCATCTCCCGCGCTGAAGAGACCTTCAATACCGAGCGGGATGAACATGATCGCTTTGCCGCCAAATATTCTATCTTAGGACATAAGAACCGCTTGCAGATCCCGCTATTGGACGAACATGCCCGGGTTCTGATGAAAGCGCTGGATATGCCGTTACCTACGCCGGGTTTCGGACATATCTACCTCACCCATGACATCGATGCTATCACCAAATATCGTTCCTTGCGCTCAGCCCTGGGTGGCATCAAACGCGGTGAGAAACAAGCCGTAATGGCGGCGCTCAAAGATATACACAACGATCCGTACTATACCTTCCCCTGGCTGATAGAACAAGATGCAAAAATCAAGAACGCAGAGCGTATCTATTTCGTCAAACAGACACGGGGGAAAGGGTACGACAGCCCACAATATAACTTGCACGGAAAAGATTTCAAACGGTTGAAGAAAACCCTACTCGAAAGCGGTGCACAGCTTGGTGTACACGGTAGTTACTACCAACAATTACCCGTCAAACCCATCAGTACGCGCTATCGGACTCATTTCTTGCGGTCCTCCATTCGGCATATGAAAGAACTCATCAAAGCCGGCATCACCGATGATTTCACGATGGGTTTTGCCGACGAAGCAGGATTCCGTTTACAAACCTCCCGCGCCGTACGATGGATCAATCCTGCGACCTACAGAGTCACTCCCCTCACCCTTCATCCGCTTATCATCATGGACTGCACGCTGAGCGAGGAGAAGTATATGAATTTGAACGAAGAAGAAGCGTATTTCCTTTGCGAGCGACTAATAGAAAAAGTAAAGATGCATCACGGGGACTTATGTCTCTTATGGCATAATAGCAATATCAACAGCAGCTACCATAAATCGCTGTATGAAAAGATTATTAATTGTATCTGATCCTCCCGTAGCGCCCGGGTTCTTACCCCGCCTACGCCATCTGTGCGACTTCCTCGTGCAGAAAGGATACGACATCACGCTTCTGACCGAGGAAAGCCAAACCCTTTCCTTCCCCCATACCTATCCCATCGTCACGATTCCCATGTACTCGGGTACTACCCTCGATTGGGCAATCAAAACACTCTGGACACTCCTTACCGATTGGCACAACCGCGCCTTTGCAAATAAATATCTGAAAACGAAGCCGGTCTTTGATGCAGTACTGTGTACTGCTTTCAGCGATTTCCCCTTGGGAGCGGCACAACGGATAGCCAATTCACTCAACGTACCGCTCATCTGCGACATACGCGATCTGGACGAACAAGTGGATGACTCCCGCTATCAGTACCACCATCGGGCTTGGTACACCATGCCTTTCCTACATCTCTACCGCGCTATTCATCTGCGTCGGCGTAATGTCGTTCTCCGTTCAGCCGATGCCATCACTACTGTCTCCCCCTGGCATGCAGCGTTCATCCGACAATTCAATAACAACGTGCACGTTGTCTATAACGGCTTTGACGACAAACAGTTCTATCCGAACAATATACCTACCGAGCATTTCACCATCACCTATATCGGTTCGCTCTTCGATTGGCAGAAAGCCGGTTTGGACAAAGTACAACAAGCCATCAAAGACATAGGACTTCCTGTTCATTTGGAACTGCATACACCCCAAAACAATCCTATCGCGTATAATCAATTAGGGGATGCCATTCGTCGCAGCTCTATCATGCTCGTTCTTACCTCCTCTTTCACGCATGGCATGTTAACCACCAAGTTCTACGAAGCGCTCGGATGCGAAAAACCCGTCTTGTGCGTTCCGTCTGACAACGGGGCATTGGCAGAACTCATCGATTATACCCATGCCGGTATAGCAACCGATGATATCGAGACTATCCAATCGTTCATCCGGGAGAAATACAAAGAATGGCAGCAAAACGGTTTTACCCGTCAACATACGCAGCATAGAGAATCATTTACACGAGAAGCACAATATGATCAGTTTTATCGTACCTATATACAATGCTGAGCCCTACCTCAAGACCTGCGTGCAGAGCCTGTTGAATCAAACTGAAAAGGATATCGAAATCCTTCTCATTGACGACGGCAGTACGGACGGTAGTCTGACTATCGCGCAGCATTATGTGCAACACGATTCGCGTGTACAAGTTTACCAACAACCCCATGCAGGTCAGTCTGCAGCACGAAACCTCGGTCTGAAGCATGCGAAGGGCGAGTACATCGCCTTCGTTGATGCGGATGATTCCTTAGAACCCGATTGGTGCGAACGTCATTTAGCGGCTATCGACGGAGTGGACTATGTGCAAAGCGGTTATCAACGCGTACAAGGCACCACGGTCTTGCGCACAAAAACACCGGTGCATCGTTACCGGTTCATCTCGCCCTGCATGCGTCTCTACCGCCGCGCTTGTCTGCAAGGCCTGTTGTTTACGCAAGGAATGATCTATGAAGATGTCGTATGGTCTATTGACCTATGGATGCGTCCCGTCACCTGTCGTCTAATCCCGTACACCGGTTATCTGTATACCTATAATCCGGATAGTACGTCTTCCCGACCACATCCCGAGGCACGGCAAGCACTCTTCCGCCTGTTGCGTCAACGCGCCCGTAAAGCATCTGGTAAAAGCCGAATCATCATCGCTTATACCATGCTCCGGCTCTATCTGCATTTTATAACTGCACGATAGTCAGTCCGGCACCACCATGGTTGATATCGCCGTCTCCGAACTCCAAGGCTACCTTACCGCGTTTGCGGCGCTGACGGTTCAGATCATTCAGATAATCGCGGGTCAACTGTTTCAAAGCGCCAGTACCCGTTCCGTGCAGGATCGTCACCTCTCCCGCCCCTACCATCTGCGCATCGTCCATATAAGCGATCAAGCGCTCTAAGGCCTCATCAGCACGG
>Ga0265298_10005179_pt1 | contig 16447 bp, 9 predicted proteins | sample AusTroGonzalo_MG_3_FD_193486 | JGI IMG/M metagenome (GOLD analysis project Ga0265298, IMG submission 193486) | Bovine rumen microbial communities from tropical cattle in Woodstock, Queensland, Australia - Gonzalo_01 | ecosystem: Host-associated > Mammals > Digestive system > Stomach > Rumen ... | reverse complement strand
ACTACCCATACATTCTCTGCGTCTACAATACCTGCAAAGCGCTCTACGGTGAGCTGCAGCAACGACTTTCCTACGCCCATCACGTCGATAAACTGCTTGGGCTTTTCTGTCGTACTCATTGGCCAGAAGCGGCTACCTACACCGCCTGCCATGATAACCAAGTGATTATTGATTCTTGCCATATTGTTTAGTTCAAAAAGCTTTTCTCTTGCAAAGATATAGAATAATTTTAAATTATGCTAATTTTGTGTCATTTTTTTCTTCATCAGGTGTCTGACGGCAAACCATACGATGGCTGCAATGACCAGTGCCACGATGATAATCTTGATATATTCGGCATATTCCTCAATCTTGTCGTTGAGTTGTTCCTCTGGCACGATGGTGTGCAGATACCAGCCCAGTCCTGCGAGGATAGCATGCCAGCAACCAGCACCTATCGTGGTGTATAACAGGAACTTCCAGTAGTTCATCTTTGCCAGTCCAGCAGGAATGGAGATGAGGTGACGGATGCCGGGGATGAGTCGTCCTGTCAGTGTGGCTGCAATGCCGTGGTCGTCGAAGTAGCGCTCTGACTTCTCCACCTTCTCTTGGTTGAGCAGACACATCTTGCCCCACTTGCTGTTGGCGAAGCGATAGATAACGGGACGTCCTACGTAGTAAGCCACTACATAGTTGATAGAGGCGCCAAGGTCGGCACCGATGGTGGCAAAGAGGATGACGAGCCACAGGTCGAGTTGTCCGCTGGCAGCATGATAGGCTGCTGGTGTTACGACAAACTCAGAGGGTACGGGTACTACGGTGCTCTCCAGCAACATCAGGAAGAGGATGGTGCCGTAGTTCAGGTTGCCTAATAGGGAAGTGATGAAATTCATATCTCAATATCTCATTTTCTCAATTTCTCAATCTCTCATTTTCTCAATCTTCGTTCCATGAACGAAACATACTCGCTGGTCTCCATACCTTCTGGGAAGAGGAATCCTAATACGAGTTTTGCCTCGCGCGGATTTATCTCCACGCTCTTTTGCAGATACTCCAGAAATTCGTCGCTCTTGCCTAAGTCGTAGCAGCACAGCGCCATATAGGCATGGCCCTTGTTGAAGTCGGGCGCAAGGTCGTTGACTACGTCGAAGAACTTCTTGAACATCTCGTAGCTGCTGTTGACATAACGGTTGTCGTAGAGTGATACGATGATGCGCAACAGGATAGACGGTGAGTTGTCTGACTGTCGGATGGCTTTCTTGAAGGTTTCCTCTGCCTCCTCCAACATACCGTTTTCCAGCAGGATATGACCACGAATTACCAGTAGGTCGGTAGCGTCGCCAGGCAGTTCCATCGCCACGTCAATCATCTCCAGCGCCTTTGCCGCTTGTTTCATGCTGCTATAGCAGAAAGCCAGCTCCAGATAAATCTGTGGTAGTATTTCTGATTCCTCATCGGCTATCTCCAGTGCCCGTTCCAGATAGGGAACAGCCTCTTGGTGGCGGTTCATATTGACCAGACAGACGCCCTCGTTTAATAGCACGAGCTCGTCGTCGGGCACTATCTTCTCCAAGCGTCTGAAGTATTCCAGTGCGTCTTCGTAGTTGCCCAGACGGAATAGTCCGTTGGCCTTGCTGGCCAGGCCGTCAGGGTCGTTAGGGTCGATGGCAATGGCATATTCCGAACTGGTGATGGCATTCGAGTAGTCCTCGTTCATCAGCTGTGCGGAAGCCAGTGCATTCCAATAGTGTGTAGAGTAGGGGTTGCGGTCGATGAGCTCGTTGAAGAGTCGCTCTGAGTCTTTATATTTGCCCAGTCCGAAGAGTGTGCGCGCCATGAGCTCCTTGAAGTCGGTGCTGTCGTCGCCCTTTGAGCGCATCATCCATTGGTAGGCTTTGTCGTTGATGCCATAGTCGACGTAGAGGTTGGCACAGTCTTTGACGAAGTCTTCCCACTCGTCCTCGTCCACGCTCTTGGCATAGCGGCGCAGGTAGAGGTCGGCCTTCTCAATATGTCCCTCAGCCACCATGATTTCTACCGTCAGATAGTGGTAGTCGGGGTCGTCTTTGTCGCCTATGGTGTCAGCATAGCGGCGTGCCGTTTCGAAGTCGCCCTCTGTCAGTGCCTGTCGCGCTTTGAATACGTTGGGCAGCGTGGCTTCTGGGTATAACTCCAAGGCATGGTCTATCGCCTCAACGGCCTTGTCGCCCTCGCCCGTAAAGTTGTAGTAATCGGCAAGGTCGACAAGGTCGTCGGCGTCCAGGAAGGGCTGCTCGCCTACTTGCATTGCTGCCTCGTAGTTCTCGAGCAGTTCCTTGAATTCTTCTGAATTAAAATAGTCTTCGTTATATTGCATTTACTTCTTCCACGAGTCCTTCAGGCCTACGGTCTTGTTGAACACCAGGTGGTCAGCGGTAGAATCGAGGTCAATGGTGAAGTAGCCGATGCGCTGGAACTGCAGGAAGTCGCCAGCCTTCTTCTCTTTGAGGTATGGCTCCACATAGCAGTTGTTGCGAACGATGAGTGACTGCGGATTCAGCAGCTCACGGAAGTCGCGCTCGTCGGCAGCAGGGTTCTCGATAGCGAAGAGACGGTCGTAGAGGCGTACCTCTGCAGGTACAGCTGTCTTGCTGTCAACCCAGTGCAGTGTCTTACCCTTGATCTTGCGGTCGGCACCAGGCAGTCCGCTGCGTGTCTCAGGGTCGTAGGTAGCATATACGGTGGTAACGTTGCCCTCGGCATCCTTGTCGCAGGCGTGCTCTTCGTCACACTTGATGATATAGGCGTTCTTCAGGCGCACCTCCTTGCCAGGAGCCAGTCGCTGGAACTTCTTCTCAGCCACCTCCATGAAGTCGTCGCGCTCAATCCACAGCTCACGAGAGAAGGTGATGGTGTGTGTGCCGTCGGCCTCGTTCTCAGGGTTGTTGACGGCTGTCAGCTCCTCGCTCTTGTCCTCGGGATAGTTGGTGATGACCAGCTTGATGGGGTCGAGCACAGCAGATACGCGGGTAGCCTTCTTGTTCAGGTCGTCGCGCACGCTGGCCTCCAGCAGAGCGTAGTCGTTCAGTGCGTCAAACTTGGTGTAACCGATAGAGTCGATGAAGTTGCGGAGGCTCTGTGATGAGTAGCCGCGACGGCGCATACCGCATACGGTTGGCATACGGGGGTCGTCCCATCCGCTGACCAGCTTCTCGTCAACCAGTGCCTTCAGCTTGCGCTTCGACATCACGTTGTAGGTCAGGTTCAGGCGGTTGAACTCAATCTGACGGGTGCCGTCGTAAGTATCCTTCACGATGTCGGGATTGAAGTCGCCACCCTTGCCCTCGGCTTTCTGCTCCTTGATATACTCACGCAGCAGTTCTACGAACTTGTCGTAGAGCGGACGGTGAGGCACGAACTCCAGCGTACAGATAGAGTGGGTGACACCCTCGAAATAGTCTGACTGTCCGTGGGCAAAGTCGTACATGGGGTATGCGTGCCACTTAGTACCTGTGCGGTGGTGGGGAATCTGAATGATGCGGTAGATGATGGGGTCGCGGAAGTGCATGTTGGGGTTAGCCATATCCAGCTTAGCACGCAGTACCATGCTTCCCTCTACAGCCTCGGGAGTGTTCATCTGCTCAAACAGGCGCAGGTTCTCCTCGATGGGGCGGTCGCGATAAGGACTGGCCACACCGGGCTGTGTGGGCGTACCCTTCTGCTCGGCAATCTGCTCAGAGGTCTGCTCGTCAACGTATGCCAAGCCCTTCTTGATGAGCCATGTGGCAAAATCCCATAGCTTGTCGAAATAGTCAGAGGCGTAGTAGATGTTACCCCATTTGAATCCGAGCCATTTGATGTCGCTCATGATGTTCTCTACATACTCTGTATTCTCTTTGGTGGGGTTGGTATCGTCGAAACGCAGGTTGCAGACACCGCCGAATTCCTCAGCTACACCGAAGTCCATGCAGATGGCCTTGGCGTGTCCGATGTGAATATATCCGTTGGGTTCTGGTGGGAAACGGGTCTGTAGTCTTCCGCCGTTTTTACCTGCCTCTAAGTCTTCTTTTACAAACTGTTCTACAAAGCTGAGGCTTTTCTTTTCCTCGCCGTTGTTCGTGATTTTTTCTTCCATATTATATATAATGTATCAATTTTCAGCGCAAAGGTACTAAATGTCGGAGGAAAATCCAAATAAATTGTCGGTTTTTCTTCTTGTTTTGCCGACTGATAGTGGATTGTATTTAATTTTTTTCGATTTTTTAGTGTTAAAATTATAAAAACGCTTGGAAGATTGACATAAATCAATTATCTTTGCCAACGTTATCCTGAATACAATCTTTTTACCTTAAAAAGACTAATACCTAAATGAGATAGGATGCTCTCCACTGTGAAGTAGGGGGCATTTTCTTTTTTTTTGATAGTTCTTTGACCTGAAGGTCAAAGTGTGGCTTCGCAATGACAGTTGACAGTTATTCTATGCCTCGCTCATTCAGTGCTTTTGTGTATTTTGCAGCATTCTGCAGATGCTCCTTGTAGGTACGCGCAAAGTTGTGAGTACCTGAGAAATCCTCTTTTGCACACATATAGAGATAGTCGTGGCGTACATAGTTGAGTACGGCATCGATGCCCTTTACTGAAGCCACCTTGATAGGTCCTGGGGGCAGTCCCTCGTTGCGATAGGTGTTGTAGGGACTGTCTACGTTGAGTAGTTTGTTGTAGATGCGCTTCAGTTCAAACTGCTTCAGGGCAAACTTGATGGTAGGATCGGCCTGCAGGGGCATGGGCTCGTGCAGTCTATTCAGATACATGCCGGCTATCATGGGCTTCTCAGCGTTGTTGGCCGTCTCCTCGTCGATGATGCTGGCCAGAGTGCATACCTCGTTGGGTGTCAGCTGCATCTGTGCGGCCTTCTGCTCGCGGTCGCCCTTCCAGAAGCGGTCATGCTCGCGCTGCATGCGCAACAGGAACTTGTCGAGGCTGACATTCCAGTAGATGTCGTAGCTGTTGGGTACGAACATGGCAGCAATGGTGCAAGTGTCGTAGCCATACTTCTGACAGGTCTCCTGGTCGTAGAGTGCCGTGGCGATGGTGGCTGAGTCGAGCATCAGCTTCTGTGAGAGTACGGCAGCCAGTCGGTCCATCGTGCGCACCTCGGGGATGGTCAGCATCATGCTGGTCTGTCGGCCACTCTTCAGGTGGCGGAACACCATGAAGGCTCCCTCGCTGGGTTCTATGGCGTAGCGGCCCGTGCGGATGTGGTCAGCGTAGTTGCTGTGGCGTATCAGGGTAGCCAGTCCTGTCATGCCAGCCGTGTGTCCGAAGGCTCCCACCTTGGCAATCACCGAGTCTTGCGTGTCGTCCTCGTCGATATATACATACTGCGTCTGGTCGGCTTTTGAAACGGGCGTCAGCATATAGGTTACGGTCAGCACCAGTATGAGCACCAGTCCTGCCAGTGCAATGTATAAATAGGTTCGCGAATCGAGTTTTTTCATCTTTCTGTGTGTGTTTAATCGGGTGCAAAGGTAGTGCAAACCGAGCGAACTGCCAAATATTCTCACGAATTTTTTATGGCTATTACGGGGCGTTATCAGGCTGATATGGAGCGTTTATTAGGCTGATACGGGCGATTATACAGCTGATATGGCGTCGGCTTAGGCTGTCTCAGCGGTGGCTCGACCAATGCAATGCGCGACCATTTCTTACAATCTTACAACCTTACATTCTTACATTGTGCGTTTCCGTAGGCTGACGAAATATTCTAATAATAATATATATTATAATATATATTATTATTAGACCTCCATTCCTCTATAGGGAAGCATACTGTGTAAGGTTGTAAGGTTGTAAGGTTGTAAGATTTTTAGGTCAAATAAAAAACTATTCTAAATCTTGGTAGTTTCAGATTTTTTTTGTATCTTTGCATTAGATATTACGAGGGCCATGAAACTGAAATTTACAATACAATATAATACTGCTTGGGGCGAGTCTTTGCACGTGGTTATCAGCTACCACAGCCAAGACGGAAGCAGTAGGCAGCAGAATCTGACAATGCAGACCGAGGATGGTCAGCAGTGGACGCTGGAGACGGCGGCGCTGGTCAGCAGACATCATCCGCTGTCGTATATAGAATACTACTATCAGGTAGAAAGAGAGGAGGGTGAGGTACTGCGCCGTGAGTGGGCGTTAGTGCCGAGAAGATACTATTTCGATGAGTCGAAAGACTATGTCTTTCCTGATCAGTGGCGCGACCGCCCGTTGCCCTATCATCTCTATAGCGATGCCTATCGCATCACTCGGCATGTTCCTCGCGGTGAGGAAGTGGAGGCTGCCCGTGTGCCCTTGTTCCGTCGTACCGTATTGTTTCGCGTTTCGGCTCCCCAGCTACAGGAAGGTCAGGGCGTGGCCGTCTGTGGCAGTCATCCGGCTATCGGCTCGTGGAATACGTCGCGCTATCTGCCGATGCACTATGTGGGCAATGGCGAGTGGCTGCTGTCGGTAGATGCTATGGGCTGGCTGATGCCCGTAGAATATAAATATGTGGTGATTGATGCTAAGAGTCATGCGCTGGTGGCTTGGGAGGAGGGTGACAACCGCGTGATTACCGATGAGCTGACCGATGGAGAGGTGCTGGTGCTCTATCATGATGCCTTGCGCCTCTGTGAACAGCCTTGGCGGCTGGCTGGTGTCTCGATTCCTGTTTTCTCTTTGCGCTCGGAACATAGCTATGGTGTAGGTGATTTTGGAGACCTTCGACGAATGGTTGATTGGGCGATGGCTACTGGCATGGGTATCATACAGTTACTTCCCGTCAACGATACCTCTACAAACCATCATTGGGGCGACTCTTGCCCGTATAATATCGTCAGTTTCTTTGCCCTTCATCCACACTATATCGACCTTGAGGCAGCTGGCACGTTGCGCTCCAAACAGAAGATGACGCAGTATCTGCGCCGACGTCAGGAACTCAACGCACTGCCCTATAGTGACTACGAGGCAGTAGACCGCGTGAAGTCGGAATATCTTCATGAACTCTTCGCAGAACAGGGCAAGAAAGTGTTGGAGTCGAAAGATTTCAAGGCTTTCGTAGAGGCGAATAAAGACTGGCTGACAGCGTATGCGAAATTGAGAAATGGAGAAAATGAGAAATTGACGGATGCTCTTCATTTCATATTCTACGAGCAGTTTCTGTTGCATCAGCAGTTGAAGGCTGCTGCCGACTATGCCCGTGAGAATGGGGTAGTGCTGAAAGGCGACTTGCCCATTGGTGTACATCCTGACGGGATGGAGATGCGTCTGCATCCTGAGCTCTTCCACGCTAATACGCAGGCAGGAGCAATCCCCGACAGTCATTGGCGACAGGGCGCTAACTGGGGGTTCCCCACCTATCACTGGGATGAGCCGCTATACCAGATGCAGCGGTTGCGCCTGCACCGTCTGTCGCAGTATTTCGATGCCTTGCGCATCGACCACGTATTGGGCTACTTCCGCATCTGGGAGATTCCTGCCGATGCTATTGACGGCGTGCTGGGTCATTTCTCTCCCTCTCTGCCACTGACCATCGACGAGATAGAGTATTTCGGATTGCCATTCCGCAAGGAACTATACACCCGTCCCTTCATCAACGACCGTATCATCGACCGCTTGTTTGGCATCCATGCCGCCTATGTTCGCGACAACTATCTGGTGCGCAAGGCTTACAACCTCTATGACCTGAAGGAGCAGTATAGCACGCAGCGACAGGTGGCTGAGGCCTTCAGTGGGCGTCGTGACGAGAACAGCCTGTGGATTCGTGACGGACTGATGCGCCTGGTGGCTAATGTACTCTTCGTAGAAGACCCCCGACAGGCAGAGATGTATCATCCGCGAGTGGGAGTCACGCAGGAGCCCGTATTCGAGGCGCTGACCAGTGAGGAGAAGGATGCCTATCTGCGCCTGTATAACAACTACTATTATCAGCGCCACTCATTCTATTGGGGACAGCAGGCACTGAAACGACTGCCCGCCATCATGGGCGACTCGCGCATGCTGTTCTGTGCCGAGGATTTGGGTATGCTGCCCGACTGCGTAGAGCCTGTGCTCGACCAGTTGCGCATCCTGACGCTTGAAATCCAGCAGATGCCCAAGCAGCAAGGCTTTGAATACGCTCACTTAGAGGCCAATCCCGTCCGTAGCGTCTGCACCATCTCTACCCACGATATGGCACCGCTGCGCCAGTGGTGGCAGGAGCAGCCCGAGCGTCGCCAGCGCTACTACGTCACCATGTTGCAGAAAGAGGGTAGAGCGCCTGAGCAGTTGCCTGCCCACTTGGCCGAGGAGATTATTGCGCGCCATCTGTATTGTCCCTCGATGCTCTGTATCCTACAGTTGCAAGACTGGCTGTCTATGGACTCAGAACTGCGCTCGAAGAATCCTCAGCAGGAGCGCATCAATACGCCCAGCGATCCCTATAACCGTTGGCAGTATCGCATGCACGTTACTATTGAACAACTGATTGCTGCTGAGCGATTTAATAGAAAACTGAAAACAATGATTCAACGTAGCAGAAGATGAAAAGACTAACGATATTATGTATGCTGGCAATGGCTGCCATCAGCCTGCAGGCTGTCGAACTCGATACCTTGCAGGTGCAACATGTCGACGGCAATGGCCATACGCAACAAGGCGTCATCATTTGTAACAAGACGATAGCAAAGGATTTGCGCGAGATATTTGCCGAACTCTACAAGGCGAAATATCCTATTGAGCGCATCCGCCCCATCTCGGAATATGGCAACGATGACGAGCGCTCCATGCGTGCCAACAATACGTCGTGCTACTGCTATCGCGTGGTGGAAGGCAGCACGAAGTTGTCGAAGCATGCACAGGGATTGGCCATCGATATCAATCCGCTGTATAACCCCTGTGTAAAGCGTAAGAAAAACGGCACGCTGCTTATTCAGCCGGCAACGGGCAAACCCTATACAGACCGCTCGAAAACGTTTAAATACAAGATTACACAGCAAGACCTCTGCTACCGCCTTTTCATTCAGCACGGATTCCGCTGGGGTGGGGCGTGGCGCTCGCTGAAAGACTACCAGCATTTCGAAAAGTAATTTTTCTGCATAAAAACCACTATAAGTGAAAAATTCTTCGTACCTTTGCATGCTGTATCTATATTAGCAGACAAAGAGAAGACATGATATCAGTAGAATCACTGCACGTGGAATTTGGCGTGAAGCCGTTATTCGCAGATGCCAGTTTCGTAGTAAACGACCGCGACCGCATTGCTTTGGTGGGTAAGAATGGAGCAGGAAAATCTACCCTGCTCAAAATACTCTGTGGACAGCAGAAACCTACCAGTGGCGTGGTCAGCATTCCCAATGAAACGACGATAGGCTATCTGCCACAGGTGATGATTCTGCAGGATGATACCACCGTACGCCAAGAGGCTCAGAAAGCTTTCTCGAATATTACAGAACTGAAGAAGAAGGTGGATGTGCTGAACCAGCAGTTGGCTGAGCGCACCGACTATGAGAGTGAAAGCTATCTGGCGCTGGTCGAGAAATTTACCTTGGAGCATGAGCGTTATATGATGATGGGTGCCGACAACTGCGAGGCAGAACTGGAGCGTACCCTGATGGGTTTGGGCTTTGAGCGTTCAGATTTGGAGCGCCCCACTAGCGAGTTCTCTGGAGGTTGGCGCATGCGTATCGAGCTGGCCAAAATCCTGTTGCAGAAACCCGATGTCTTGTTGCTCGACGAGCCTACCAACCATCTGGATATCGAGTCAATACAATGGCTGGAGCAGTGGCTGGCACAGTCGGCAAAGGCTGTGGTACTGGTCAGTCACGACCGTGCTTTCATCAATAATGTTACCAACCGTACGCTGGAGATTTCGTGTGGTCAGATTGTTGACTACAAGGTGAAGTACGATGAGTATGTCGTATTGCGCAAAGAGCGTCGCGAACAGCAGTTGCGCGCCTATGAGAACCAGCAGAAGGAGATTCAGGAGATGCGCCAGTTTATTGAGCGCTTCCGCTATCAGGCCACCAAGGCCGTACAGGTACAGCAGAAGGTGAAGCAGTTGGAGAAGATTGTACCCATCGAGGTCGATGAGGTTGACAACTCTGCGCTGCGCCTGAAATTCCCGCCCTGTCTGCGTAGTGGCGACTATCCCATTATCTGTGAGGATGTCCGCAAGGATTATGGCCCCCATACCGTATTCTCGAATGTCAACCTCACCATCAAGCGTGGCGAGAAGGTGGCCTTTGTGGGTAAGAACGGTGAGGGTAAGTCTACGCTGGTGAAGTGTATCATGGGCGAGATTCCTTTCGACGGACACCTGAAGGTGGGACACAATATCCAGATAGGCTATTTCGCACAGAACCAGGCACAGTTGCTCGACGAGGAACTGACCGTATTCCAGACCATCGACAATGTGGCTAAAGGCGAGATACGCCTGAGAATTAACGACATATTGGGAGCCTTTATGTTTGGCGGCGAGGCATCAGACAAGAAAGTCAAGGTGCTCAGCGGTGGTGAGCGTAGTCGTCTGGCTATGATTCGCCTGCTCTTGGAACCCGTCAACCTGCTGATTCTCGATGAGCCTACCAACCACTTGGATATGCCGTCGAAGGATGTGCTGAAGGAGGCCATCCGTGCGTTCGACGGTACTGCTATCATCGTCAGCCACGACCGTGAATTCTTGGATGGCTTGGTCAGCAAGGTCTATGAGTTTGGCGGTGGTAAGGTGAGAGAGCACCTGGGAGGCATCTACGAATGGCTGAGAAAGGAGCATGAGACTGCCATTGCTGGGGATACTCCTGCTAAGACAGTCAAGTCTGCTGTCTCTGCACAGCCCACTGCTCCCACCAAGAACGACTATGCTGCTCATAAGGAACAGCAGAAGCGCTTGCGTAAGGCTGAGAAGGCTGTAGAGGAGTCGGAGCGTAAAATCAGCGATATGGAGCGCCGCTTGAAGGAACTGGATGAGCTGTTGATGATTCCCGAGAATGCAGCAGACATGACACTCGTCACAGAATATACGACGACCAAGAAAGCACTCGACGATGAGGTGGAGCGCTGGGAGCGTCTTTCAGAAGAACTAGACACTATCAATTGATAAAACTATGAAAAAAGTATTTGTAATGATGGCATTAGCAATGATGACCGCTTCAGCATCGGCACAGCTCAAGTCAGGTATCAACCTGAAGGATCTGAATACTACTGTGCGCCCTGCTGACGACTTCTATGAGTATGCCTGTGGCGGATGGATGAAAGCCAATCCGCTACCTGCCGCTTATTCGCGCTACGGCAGCTTCGACCGCTTGGCCGAGGATAACAACAAGCGCATCAATGGTATCCTGAAGGAACTGCAGGAGAACACGTATCCAGCAGGAACGGTAGAGCAGAAGCTCAGCGACCTGTATAAGCTGGCGATGGACTCTGCGCGCAGAGAGAAGGAGGGCTTAGCTCCCGTGATGCCTATCATCAAGCGTCTGGAGGCTGCAAAGACTAAGGAACAGCTCTTTGCTATCCAGCTGGAGATGATGGCCTATGGCGAGTCAGAGCTGTTTGGCGCTTACATCGGTGCTGATGAGATGGATGCCATGAAGAACATTCTGACAGTCCGTCAGGGTGGCTTGACACTGGGCCAGAAGGACTACTATCTGGAGAACGACGAGGCTACCGTGAAGATTCGTGAGGCCTTCAAGAAGCACGTTGTTCGTATGTTCCAGCTCTTTGGCTATAGCAAGGGCGCTGCTGAGAAGAAGATGAAGAATGTCATGAAGGTGGAGATGGCATTGGCCAAGGCTTCTAAGTCTCGTACGGAGATGCGTGATCCTATTGCCAACTACAACAAGATGACTCTCAGCGACTTCCAGAAGAAATATCCTCATCTGCAGCTGGAGAAGCAGATGAATGCCAAGGGTATCAAGAGCCAGTATATTCAGGAATTGATTGTTGGTCAGCCTGCCTTTATGGAGGTTGCTGACAAGCTGTTTGCCTCGATGACGGCTGCTGAGTATCGCGACGTGATGGAGTGGGGACTGATAGACGGAAGCACAGGCTATCTGAATGATGCTGTTCGTGCTGCTAACTTCGAATTCTATGGCAAGGTAATGTCTGGACGTAAGGAAGACCATCCCTTGTGGCGCCGTTCAACCAATCAGGTACAGGGCGTTATGGGCGAGGCACTGGGCAGAATCTATGTCAAGAAGTACTTCCCTGCATCGTCTAAGGAGCGCATGAAGACACTCGTAGAGAATCTGCGTGTTGCTCTTGGTGAGCGTATTGCTGCTCAGGACTGGATGGACGACTCAACGAAGGTTAATGCACTGTTGAAGCTGAATACCTTCTATGTAAAGATTGGTTATCCCGATCGTTGGACAGACCTCACCAATCTAAAGATTGATGCGAAAAAATCTTACTATGAGAATATGATGGAATGCTCTCGTTTCTGGCAGGCTTGGCAGATTAATCACACAGCCGGAAAACCTGTTGACCGTGATGACTGGTTTATGACTCCTCAAACGGTGAACGCTTACTATAATCCTACCACGAACGAAATCTGCTTCCCTGCTGGTATTCTGCAAGTTCCATTCTTTGATCCCGAGGCTGATGATGCCTTCAACTATGGCGCTATCGGTGTCGTAATCGGTCATGAAATGACCCACGGATTTGACGACCAGGGACGTCGCTACGATAAGGTTGGAAATCTGTGCGACTGGTGGACTGAAGAGGATGGAAAGAAATTTACAGAAAGAACGCAGAAATTTGCTGACTTCTTCTCAAACATCAAGGTACTTCCTGACCTGAATGCCAATGGTCAGCTGACACTTGGTGAGAACTTGGCCGACCACGGTGGTCTGCAGGTAGCTTATACTGCTTTCAAGGAGGCTACAAAGCGTAAGCCACTGTCTGTCATCGACGGTTTGACACCTGAGCAGCGTTTCTTCATTGCCTATGCTGGTGTGTGGGCAGGTAATATTACGGAGGCTGAAATCCGTAATCGCACGAAGTCTGACCCTCACTCACTGGGTCGCTGGCGCGTAAATGGTGCATTGCCTCACGTGGATGCCTGGTATGAGGCATTCGGTGTGAAAGAAGGTGATAAAATGTTCATTCCGAAGGCTGAAAGACTGCCTCTGTGGTGATGTTATAGACCAAAATGAGAAAAATGCCGTCGTAAATATAAATTTACGGCGGTTTTTTTTGTGCGTTTATATATTTTTTACTATCTTTGCAACTGACTATTTTAACTACAGCATGATGATTGACGAAAACAACCCCCTATCAGGTGATATGCAACGCACCGTAAGACCTCAGCAACAGCTGAATATGACGATGGAGCAGCAACAGCCACAACAGTCGTTTGCCCCTCAGCAAGTCATGCAGCAAAGTCAACAGCGTCAGGCCACAGGAAAGGCTTGTCCCTACTGTGGAGCTATCAACGATGCCGAGGCGATGTTCTGTGCTCAGTGTGGACAGCCCATCAGCAAGATGAGATGCCCGCATTGTAGTTCTGAGATTGATCCAGACGCAGACTTCTGTGAGGTCTGCCATCACTATATCAAGAAGGACGTCTGCTCTTATTGCGGCGCCCATCTGGAAGGCAACGAGGCCTACTGTCCTGAGTGTGGAAGTCCACGAGGCGGTATGGTGTGTCCTACCTGTCATACGCTGAACGACTTCGCTTTCTGTAAGAAGTGTGGTTCTGCACTGACCAAGGAGGCACGCATGCTGGTAAAGCAGTTGCAGCTGAATCCAGACTATCAGCAGTTGCTGGAAATCGTCAGAGACTACTCCAATCTGGAGAATGCGCTGCCCTACAACTCTGAGCGTGACATCGTGAGAGAACAGGCTAATGCCAAATTGCGCGAACGAGTACTCTCGCTGTTGCAGAAAGATGAGGGCGTAGAAGTTCCTGTAGTTCCTAAGGTGGAGTCAAAGCGTATGACTCGTGAGGAACTTGAGGAAATGAAGTCCGTCAAGATTAAGATGCTGTCAACCATCCTCGATAAGCTTGCTGTGCCACCAACGACATCGCCCGTTCAGGCGCGTAACTTCGCTATGGCAAGTAAGCCCGTAGGCGTCAGATTAGCATGGGTATGTAACTATAAGCATGCTATGCATAGCAGTCCTTGCGGATGTGCTAAGCCTCATCTGGGTGGAAAATGGGTGATTTTAGGAAAGAATAGTACTGACGAAATTAAAGACGATAAATAAACATGGATGTGACCAATCGACAGTCAGCCCCCATCAATACAGAAGCTACCATCAGAGTAGGTTCTCCGCAGGCAGCACAAGCTGGTGCTTCTGACGTTACTGTCAGACCAGGTGCTAAGATGCAGGATACCGGCGACGATGACTTCCATGATGGCGATTTCGTGCTGAAAGGCAGATTATATCGTGGCATCAAGTGCTTGAGTGATAACTCAGGTGAGGCACAGGTGTTCTTGGTAGAAGGCGACGAGGGCGAGCGAGTACTGAAAGTGTACTACCCCAACTTTACCATTAAGAAGGGTCTGATGCGCATCATCCAGAACTTCAATCTGGAGATGATCGTCAAGATTACCGACTATGGCAAGACCTATGTGGAGGGTAAGAATCGCGACTACGAGCTCATGGAGTATCTCCGTGGCGGTACGCTGGCCGACTACGACCTCAATGGCGACTATAACCAGTTCCGCCGTATCGCTCTGCAAGCTGCTGCCGCACTGGCCTACTGTCACAACAACAATATTATCCATAAGGATATCAAGCCAGGCAACTACTTCTTCCGCGATGCCGCACACAAGGAAATTGTGCTGGGAGACTTCGGTATCTCCAGTATCATGGAGGAAGAGGGCCGTCTGCATAAGACCACACAGGCTCGTACTCCAGTATATGCCGCTCCTGAGATGTACAACGACGTCATCGATGGTGAGGTAGAGATTACGCCTGCTGCCGACTTCTATTCGTTGGGTATCACGCTGATGACGCTCTGGCTGGGTGAGAACCCGCTGAGCCAGAATGAGCGTGTCATGATGCGTAAGAAGAACGAGGGTCGTTTGCCACGCATCAACGAGCTGCCTGACCGCGTGAAGATGATTGTGCAGGGTCTTACCGCTGTAAACCCCGCCAGCCGTTGGGGATATGATGAGGTAGAGCGTTGGTTCTTGGGAGAAGATGTCCATGTGGATATCTCTTCACCATTGCTGAAGTATCGTAGCTTCATCGTTGACCCAGAGCGCAACCTCGTAGCTGATAATGTCCACGAGTTGATTCCTCTGTTGATGGACAACGAGCGTCTGGCTACCAGCTATCTTTATAACGGTCGCATACCAGGATGGTTGGAGCAGTGTGGTAACGTGAAGTTAAGCTCAGCCGTCAAAGATATCATTGTCAATCGTTATCCTGCCGACCAGCGTGCCGGTCTGATGGCTTCTGTCTATGTCATGGAGCCGACCTATCCTTATATCGACCTGCGAGGCAATAAGTGTGACGACATCCATAGCGTGGCTATCTCCATACTGAGTTATATGGAGGAATATGCCATCGTCTTGAGAAACCCCAACGACAATGTATTCCTATATATCGAGTCTCATACGAAAGCTGATATAGCTCGCCTGCGCAGCTATTTCGCAGCAGACAGCGCACTGACACAACGTGTGGCTATCCTGCGACTGGTCTATGAGATTGATCCGGATATTCCGTTCTTGGTGAAATTCCCGTCAGGCAACATACAGGATATTGTCCACTCCTTCGGCTATGAAGACTGTTCAGAGGACGAGTGGGTGAGCCTGAGCGACGGACGCCTGCTGTCGTGGATGTATAGCCATGAGGACATGATGGCCTGTGAGGCTCTGCGTATCATGACTGAAGGACAGACTCCTACGCGCTCATTAGGTTATAAGGTGCTTTACAACCTCGACCGTGATGCAGCCTACGATCTTCGCGATGCTGACAACCCCTATAAGGTGGGTGTTATCATGCGTGATGAGCTCAAAACGTGGCAGGACCTCACACCAGAGGAGTTTGAGGAACAGGTGGGCGAGTTTGCCGATCCTAACGGACGCTTCTACTATTTCGCTCAATTGCACGGATGGTATGAACAACTGGCACAGGCCAAGTCTTGTTTCGAGCTGACCAGCGAAGAGAATAAAGAGCGTTTGGGTGCTTATGACCTGCGTACTGCTGCCTATCGCTTCTGCCGATTCTTGGGCGCTATCCCTGTCTATGTATTAGAGGACGGTACAGAACTGACCGATGGTACTAATTTCGAGAAGCAGACGCGTCGCCCCATCTTGCTGGGTGCTATGCGTCGCGGAGCGCTGAGTCAGTGGATGTCTGTCTTCTACCACGAAGACCCGCATCAGAACTTCGAAGAGCCTTATAGCTATGAGCGTAGGCTGGAAGAGTGGGTGATGAATCTTGGTGAGGTTGACCAGAACCAGATGTACTACAAGCGTCTCGTCAATGCCAAAGAGGAGACCACTCGCAAATACAAGAGTGTCAAAAA
>Ga0265298_10005178_pt1 | contig 16449 bp, 14 predicted proteins | sample AusTroGonzalo_MG_3_FD_193486 | JGI IMG/M metagenome (GOLD analysis project Ga0265298, IMG submission 193486) | Bovine rumen microbial communities from tropical cattle in Woodstock, Queensland, Australia - Gonzalo_01 | ecosystem: Host-associated > Mammals > Digestive system > Stomach > Rumen ... | reverse complement strand
GAACTTCATCCAATTGATTTTCTCATTCACGTCCTTGGGATGTTCAAAGTCAGGCCATCTATGCAACTTATACCAAAACTTCAGCCTTGCCACTCTGATGGGTGTCAAGAAGCCTATCTTTACGAATATCCAGACAAACGCAAGTATGATTTGTTTCATATTAATCTAAAATATCGATTTCCTTCAACAGATTCTTTGTTATAACCTTATTAATGTTATAATAATCAGCATGTGTTTGACATTTCTTGGCCATATAGTTTAAGTCATACTTTCCATCAAGACACTCACGCATTTTCTCTTTCAAAGCCGGCACGTCATGAACAGGAACAAAAAGACCTGTTACACCTTCTTCCACAAAAGCTCTGTTATGCGCCCAATCAGACAATATCATTGGAACCCCACTAATAAATGCATCAATAAACACACCAGCCATCCCTTCTCCTTTCCAATAGGTAGGAAATAGCATCGCATCGTATGTAGCCAATGTGTCATATCCATTTGCCTCTCTTAAATTCAAGAATCCTGCATAGTTAACATTATCCATTTCATTCAATTTCTTCAGAAAGGCATCCTGATACATATCATCAATCTTTCCGTAAAAATCAATGCAAAATCGATTCTTGTACCCATCCTCATTCAGTAGGCGTGCAGCCTCCAAGATATAGTCACATCCTTTCTCAGGCATGATACGACTCAAGAACACAAATCTAGTGACACCATTATTATGCTTTTGAGGCAGTTGGGGGTAATATGTAATCGGTTTGAAGTTCGGAACCTCTTTCACTCCTCTTATGCCACATTCTTCTAATTGTTTCATCATCAAGTCACTTTCCACCAATGTATGCTTCATGTAGCCTATCACACTGGACTGAAATATGCCTTGTTTCGTCTTATCCCCTAAAGTTCCACCTATTACCCAATGCACAGTGTTTTGTTTCCATCCGATGCGTTTCATGAGTTTCATCATCGGATAAGTGTTTATAGTAGAAGTTGACATGATAAGCGTTTCATCCTTGTGTACGACAATATCCCATAACAGCTGAATAAACACCCAAGGACGTTTACGCCAGCCCTTAAAGTCAACTTGTCTGCACTTGACACCTAATTCCTCTATTCTGTGTATCAAGAGCTGATTCTTCATGGTCTCTCCACAATCAGCAGGTTTACCTTTACGAATCCAACCCAGAAAGATTACATGTTTCATTGTAATTAAGCCAAAGCATCATGAAGGAATTTAACACTCTCTTTCCGAAGGCTTTCCAAATTGTAGTCAATAGTATGCCATTCAACAGGACTATCTATCAACTCCATGTCTCCGGAATAAATATGGTCTTTACTAACACCAAGAACCTCAAAAAGTGAATCGATTCTAGAGTTTCTATTTGTCTTATCTTGATTACTCGTACGATAGAAAGTCATAAATTGGCGATGGAAAATAATTGAAAACACAGAACAATGGAATGAATCTGTACACACATACTTCGCCCTGCAGATATACCTTACGAAATCATTGGGATCTACAGCATATGGAGCTTCACCACCTATCGTCTCGTCTATTTCCCGATATTGTTCCATATGTTTGATTGTGATAATAGGCAAGCCTGTTCGCTCACTCAGTTTCTTAGCTTGAATGCGAGCTTCCTCATTGGGAGAAATCAAATAACAGAAAATGTATGGTTTCCCTTCCGAACGCTCCATATTAGCCAATGTCGTTTCTGATATGGTCTCGTTTATTTCATTCTCCCACTCCTCTCGACTTAGCAAAAGGGTTGGATCAGCCACAACCTGTGCTGTTTGATGCGACAAACTATCGACAATCTCCTTAGCTCTCTTTTCACGAACGCTGATTTTATAAAATCTATCAAGATAAGTTCCTGTAGCTTTTTGCTGGAATTTTGGAATCTGACTTACGCCAAAACTGCTTGCATAAGATACTTTCCTGACAGAATCGTCAACAAACAACAGATTGAAATACTTATTGGGCAACGACAATGGGAGCCAAACCTGATCAGAGCCCACTACTACTACATCATAACTCCTTGATCCTTCTGAAAGAGATCTGAATCCCGTATAACGATGGAAAAGAGGAATAAGCTTTTTCTCTTTATATGCGTCTACTGCCTTTGTACGCAACCTCAGTCCTTCTGCATATTGAAGATGATCTTTAATGTCTTTATTCGCAAGAGTTTTCTTTTTCAGAACCTTCATCTCTCCTGCTCGCAAGGCATTAATAACATATTTTACCTTATCAAACAGAGACAGTTGTTTCTCATATTCGATAATTTCAACATCATACCCCAACTCCTGTATCTTCCTAATCATGGCATATCCCTGAAGAGAAGTGCCATAATTATTGTGACCTTTGGCGTAAGCAATTACACAAGCCACTTTTTTATTCATAATAAGGTCTCACTGATAATTCTTTTTATCTTTTAATAATGATACTATACACCATAATGATTTATGGCTGCCCAAAAACTGTTGACATCGAGTTTGACAATAATTAATAATATCACGAATGGTTGGCTGTCTAAGATAATCTACATCATATTGTGGAACTACCCATCCCATCTTTTTACCTAAATTAATAAAGGTCCCATTTCTGCCTTTCTTTTTGAAAGACATCTTTTGACTTGAAGAGATAGTTTCAAAAGAAATTTCATCTAATTGAATTACATTATCATCTTTACATTCCTCTAATTTTTCTTTCCAATATTGTGAGCGTGCTATAAGAGAATTTACGCCTACTTTGTCATCACTATATGGTTTGATATGAATATCTCCAAAACTAATATCGCCCAATTCCCCGTAATGATCTATACAGAAGAGACATCGTTTTGGGACAAAGAAGCTTCTTAGTGGATGATAATAACTTTGAAACCTTTCTTTAATAACGTCTTTTTCCGAAATAGCAACCATCGAGCCAAGACACCCTTCATCACGATAAGCAAAGTAATGTAGATTCTCGCGCTTAATTCCTTTTTCTTTCATGACATGTTCAGTCAGATAGAACGATCTGCCACTACTACAATAAATTGCGAATAAGCCAATGATTTTTTCACGCAATCGTTTGTCAATGGTCATCAGTTTTCTAAAGCCTTGAATATGACAAGGAAGACCTACCACCACATAATGCGAACCTGAAGCATTTTTAATTTGCGTAGCAATACCTGCCATACTGACAGGACCATATTTTGAACTGCGAGCTTTTAATATATCGTCTTTAGTGGTCGCAATGATTGTTTTGACCATCAGAGGTTCTGAATTATCAAACTTTGTTACAACAGCCCCATCAATATACTTCTTCTCTAACAACCATATTAGAAATTGACTCACCATACCACCACTGGCAGAATGCCAACGGATATCATAATCCTTACTATATCCGGAATAACACTGGAGATAACGTCCCACCATCTTATTCACAACAATCCCTTTATCTTGATATAGAGACTTGGCAACCCTGGTAAAATTTACCCCCAATCCCGGACAGGCATCATAACAGCGATGACATCCTTTGTCGCTATTACATCTTTCTGTATCAACAACAGGACGATTTTCACCATTTTCCGTCTCCATTTTGATAGCACCTACGAGACATGCACTATCACAAATACCACAACCAAGACAAAGATTATTTTTTCTCGTATATAATATATTCATCTTCTAGTCCCTCTTTTCTTTAACAACATCTCAATTCTCAAATATATAATCATCAATTTATAAAACTTTAAGAGAAGTAATCTTCGTAGTATTTTATGATGTATAGAACTTGGTTTTGCCGTTTTGATTATTTGTTGAATTGTTGTATCTTCAACAACGGGCTTAAAATCCCATCTATGGGCGATAAATTGTTGTAGATTTGCATTCAGACGGACTGTAAAAAAGAAATCGCAAAATTTCTGCTTAGGGAATGAGAGATTCCATGCCTGATATAGTTTTTTATACTCGTCATAGAACCATAGGATTGTTTTATAATAATCCTTTCCGGATTTCCCTGTTGGCTGTAGGGCCATAATGCGATAATTATATCCACTATATGACAACAATCTCAATGAATCAACGCAATTATAATACCTCATATTAAATGCCACATCTTGAGACCTACGCAATGAAGGGAACTCTATTTTATTATCACGAATAATAGACATTTTATAGAGTTTCTCAGTCGGAGAGCCTACCGCTCCCATATTCAACAACCTTATATATGCTTGACGTACATTGTCTCTCCCTTCAATTATTTCATCCTCGAAATGATGAGGTTTGGTTGAAATAATGTGATTATCATTATCACAATAAACAAATGTCCTCTTGGTCGCGACAAAGTCATAATCACCTTCCTGCTGAGCCTCGACCAACTTCCCTAACAATTCAGGTTCAATCCAATCATCTGGATCAACAAACATCACAAATTCACCATTGGCGCGAGCCAAACCAGCATTTCTTGCTGGTCCACTCCCAGCATTTTCTTGCCAATAAACATGGAAACGATTATCTGTTTTGCAAAACTCTTTTGCTATTTCATATGATCCATCGGTTGCACCATCTATAACAATTATTACTTCTATATTCTTATAAACCTGTGTCTTTACACTCTCAAGACACTGCCTTAAATAGTTTTCCACATTATAAGTGGGCACAATAATACTTATTAACGGATTCATTTTTCTTGAAGGACTTCTTTAATTACATCTAAATAGCCATGTCCATATTTCAAATCAGGTTCCAAGTGATTACCTTCACCCCATTCGTTCCATGACTTTATTATAATAATTTGATGTTCTGGAGCTTTATCTTTTACAATTTCAATTGCTTTCTCTAATGTTTTCTTAAACATTTGAGGTGTTGTATGAGTATATATATGGGCATCTTTTCCTGCCCTTGGGCTTCTGTCCCAATTTGGCATTATTGTTGGCCAAATATTCTCCTGTTTTTCTTCTTCAACAAACAAATATGGTAATAATTTCCTATAATCGTATTTTTTTAACGTTGCATATCTAAAATAGTGATACAGAAGCTTGTCAAAATAGAATTTGATTTTACCCCTATAAATATATTGAGCTCTTTTTTGATTAAATGTATTAACTGCATCAAAATTCATATTAAAAGCCTCTTCCAAGAACTTTGATGCCACTTGTAGGGATGGGAAACAATGTTTACCCTTCTCATTAACGTTCTTTCCTAGAGTCCAAATCAACCCAACAAAAAAGATTCCCTTTAATCCGTTTTGTCTGGCAAGGTCCTGCCATAAGTCGATGAATTCTTTTGTATCTGGGAATGCATGAATATCCCAAATATAAAATATTGGTTTTCCATCAACAGTCATATAACGTTTATCTTTGAAAGCTGGCAAAACATATTCAAAATGTTTAATATAATCCTCTCGGGAATATATTACTTCCACCAAATTCTTCTTCTTTACAGAAGGCTTTTGTTTTGTCCAATTTTTATTTGTCCAATTGTGATTAGCCCACCCAAGACAGAAAGGGAAATCAGGTTTTCCAGACTCCAACACTTCCTTAAATGGTCTATCTAATAATACTTGACCATTTCCCATCCAATAGTGCCAATACATAAAACCTTCAATTCCTGCGTCTCGAGCCAGTTCCGCCTGTTTTTCTCGAACTTCGGACAAACGCAAATCATAGTAACCAAGATCTGCCGGCTCGTGTGGCTGATAGTGTCCACGGAAAAGGGGACGTGCTTGCGTAACACTTCTCCATTCTGTATATCCCGGCCCCCACCAACTATCATTTAGAGGCGTTGGATAGAATTGAGGTAAATAAAATGCAATTAATCGGGGTTTAATCATGTTTGAAAATGCCTTATATTTTTATTAATTATCCTGATTTTCTTTATTTAACATATCATAGTATACGTCCATAAGCTGTTTACGTATATTATCATCTGCATGCCGTTTTTTCGCAAAAGAAGATGTGTTCTGAGAAAATTCAAACATCATATTGTTATCTTGGGAAAGTCTGAGAATCGCATCTGCCATCTGCCAAGGATCATTAGCTGGTACAAGAATACCATCCTTACCATCTCTCACTAATGATGATATTCCCCCAACGTTTGTACTAACTACAGGTAATCCCAGCATTTGAGCTTCACAAATAGCATTGGGACTATTATCTATATAAGCAGTGTGGACATAAATTGTAGAGGAACATAGTAATCTCACCAATTCGTTAGGAGATGTGAATCCCAATATATTGACATGACAATCACTGAAACGTTTTTTCCCTTTGGATTCCACCCATTTCTTAACGTCAGGCTGCATCCGACCAGCTACATTCCACTCAAAATCGACGTTTTGTTCTTTAAGTATTTGAGCAACTTTTAACATCATGTCTGGACCTTTCCAAAAAGTACTACACCCAGTGGACACCAATCTAATTTTTTTTGAGGTCGAGAGTCGCCAATGATTATTCGAGGTAATAAAGTCATAACGTAAAGCCTCTTCTACATGATAATACCTTCGTCCCGGATGTAGAATTCTTGAAAGAGAGGCATCCCATTGAGTTCTTCCCATATAATAATCCACGAGCTCCCATGTCTTACGTTCCCAGTTCTCTCTTTGTTTGCTTGTTCCATGAGATTTCCACGTCTTCCACAATCTATTAGGAGAAAAAATGTTTCGGCAGATTTTTTCTGTATAAGAATAGCCCGGAGGATAATTTGCATTATTATAGGGAATCATTGCACCCATAATATGAATAATCACAGGAACATTCGTGTGGGCAGCAATCAGTCCAAACAACCATTCAGTTCCGAATATGTGGATAATATCAGGATTATATTTTTCAATAATCTGTTTTTCTGCGGCCAACATCCGTTTGACATACAAATCCCAATAATTTCTTATTTTCTTTTCAATAGGATTTATCTTTATTGGGAAAGGAATATATGTCACACCATTTATAGTTTTTTCCTCCGTATAATTTTTCGACCTAAACGCTATCAGCAGTTCTATTTTTGGAATCGTTCTTACTATACGTTCTAAAGAATCCTGCCAACCATTTGTAACATGCTGTTCGGATGCATATGCTGAAGGCTCTGACACTTCAAACCACAGTACTTTCATTCTTTATTCTCTTTATAATATACTCTAATCTTACTTTGTCGCTACAACTTAGCCATTTATATAAAGGGATAATTATCATCAGGATATAGCATTCACCATTTCCTGGAAAGAGAGAGATAATTTTGCCAACGATAAAAGCCACAACGACAAATATTAATCTATATTGAGACTCTCTAATTAACCATATAATTATTTGGCCATATAAGAATGCAACAGACAATAAGCCAAGAACTCCTCTTTCTATCATGGTGGTAAAAACAAGACTTTCCGCCCCATATAAGCCTGCATATGTTGACGTCATCTCTGGCACAGATCCCAAGCCGTGTCCAAACCAAAAGCTTTTATTTGAAATAGAAAGTACGACTTTCCATTGAGTCTGTCGCATATTAAAAGAACTACCACCAACTGCCTCGTCATTTATCATACTATCAGTGATCATCCGGAAGAAATCCCCATAAAACATATAAGCCAACACAACCATAAATACCATAGGGATTACAAGTTTTAAGGTTCTTATTTTGAAATATGGAAGGAATGATAAAGAAGACAACACCATAACGACATACACAGACCTTGTACCACAACATATTACAGCTAAGGAGCACAGGACAAAATAGATTAAGAAAAAAAGAGGTCTCAGCAAAGAGTGTTTAAACTTTGAAAAGTAATAATGACCAACGAGTATGAAACCCATACATGATGCAACTCCGAATGCACTACACCAAATAGTAAGCGATTGCGCTCGATACAAACCATATCTGAAGCTTTCTTCCCTTTGAATATTACTAATCAAATGATTTCTATATAGAAACCTTATAAAGGGATTCTGTGATGTGAATGATTCTACAATTCCATATAGGGCCATAATAGCAGTAAAAGCTATCATCCAATAGATCAAATGTTTATGATTCCTTTTTTTTGCCACAAACAAATACCACAAAAAAAGAGCCAACAGATATTCTCGCGAACGACTTATAAATGCTAATGCCTTAGAGAATTCGTTTGACACCATAAAAGTCAATAAATATGAGGCCGCCGATATTGTAAAAGCAAGAAAAATAGGGAATCTTTTTTGCTCAATCTTAATATTGCCTGCATTAAAGATCAATCCTAAAATGACAAAGAGCAATCCAACGACAACAATATTAATAGGAAACGATAGCATTGACAATGTAGGGTAACACACCAACAACGCAATCAGTCCTGTCGTTGGTTTGTATATTGAGATTACCAATAATGCAAGTATTACAAGTATTAAAAATAACATACTCTTTTATTATCTGTTTATATATGCGTAAGAAGCCATTCTTTAGATGTGGCTTTCATCGCATCTAAAAGATGACCTATTGAAACATAGTCAATTTCATCTTTTTGTATCGCATTATAATCTTCTACATAACGATTCTTTAAACCTATGGACGACAAGAAATCCTCCATTCTTGATGAATTTCCATGGCCCACAAGGGGAAATGTATAGAATGACTTACCAAAGATGACACTAAATGCGGTTGCATGGAAAGATGTCGAGACAACAAACTTAGCGCCTCGAACATACTCCAAAAACTCTATCGGACCTGCATTATTAATATTGCGATCAGCGTACTTACACGTTCTCAGGTCATTGATAGAATATATCTTTAGATTCAACTCTTTAGCAATTTTTTGTGTTAGAGTTCTGACATTTGGATCATTCTGTAGAAAATCATAAAGCAAGAGATAATCACCTGTTCTATCTGTCTTACATAATGACTCCCAATCTTCTTTATCAAACAAAAAAACAGGATCAAGCACAACTGCAGCATCCAAGCCAAGACCCTCAACAATGTTTTTTCCCGAGAATTCACGTACAGAAATTGACTTAAAATTGTGGAGCTGTTTTTTTACAAACCCGACATAATCAGGATGTATATGGTCTGCGCCAAATGAGGCAGCATAGGAAATACATTTCTGAGAATCACTTTCAAAGGCACAATAATAAGCGCCATCACGGCCATTATCATACAATGAATTCCATATTTGATCACTTCCAGCGACATACAGGTCAGCATCGGGCTTGTGGGCCTGCAACTCATTAACATTGTGGTAACATACATCTGTAACTTTCAGCATATCCTGTTTAAAATGGTCAAATCTAAGTTTACGCGAATAAAATTTTATATTCTTTCGATTTTTCCACAATGCACAAAGAGGTTTCAGAAAAGGAAATAATGTGGCGATTCTTCCTATCTTGCCATTATTTTTGTATAAATGGAAATAACGATAGCGACGAGGTCTATAGTCCGGCATATAATCAATAATTTCCACCTCATGACCTCGTTTTTCAAAGAATGTTTGAAGGGCATATGCTTGTAATGATGCGCCATAATTATATACATCATGACAAGTAATCGTCTTTATTGTCATATCAGAAAACTTTCTTTATCAGTTTATGAATCACTCTTAGAGGATTGAGTCTTTTCGCAATCTTTTGACGTCTCTTATATCTTCTTAGTATGTCGTAAACAACGTCTATAGTCGTTGTATCGTCATGTAATGACTTCATAATCCACTTGTTTAGTCGCGTCTTGGCAGGACAAATCATCATCTGTCCTTCTGCAATTTCATCAAATGTATATGGAGTCAATTGGCAATTACAATCATTCAAAACTTTATTACCATTTGGAGTAAAAGCGATAGCTGCACTTATTCCTTCTTCATTCTCTTTAAAGGTATTTCCCCAAGCATCCCCTATACGAATATCCGCAGAAGAATGATTCCACTTGAAACGGCATCTATCATAACAAGCTTTTCCTAAACATGCATCGTTTAAAAACAGTTGATAAAACATATCGCCTTTTGATAGGCGAGAGTTAATGCAACCATTTTCTCCCTTTATCAACATATTATAAGAGTGGTGCCAATTTATCGGTTCACCATACTCTTCTCCATTATTAGCTATTGTCCATGGGTCGTGCCAGCCATTTTGCTTATTTCGCCATGACACGTATGTTAACTTACCGACTTGTTTCTCTACTAGTTTACAGTACTGCTTCCACATCAGCATAGAGGGCACGCCATGACAGAAGAAGTCCATTAGTATGAAATTATCTTCACAGCGGAACTTTTGTATATATCGGCGAAAAGAATCAATCTGACAGGGAGTTCCTGTAACGAGATATTTCTTCTTTCGATCTATCTGTTTTAGGCCATCCACAGTATAACTCTGAATATACTTACTGCCTATACTTGGAATCAACTCCTCTACGGTAGATGCCACATAATGCTCTGCACGATTCATTTCTGCATTATATCGACATCCAAGCACTTGATAGCCTTGACTTATCACATATCTTCCAACTTCAAACCCTACGCCTCCGCTTGAACATTTTCTTCTTACAGCTGGTTCTTTGCTCCAAGCGGCATAAGATGTCATAGAAGAATCTTTTAGTGCATAGTCATCATGACTATAAGAGCAAACCTCTACGCACAGGCCACAATCTGTACATTTATCTGGTTCCGCAATATATGGTTCATAGAATCCGTCTTTGTTAAGACGAATGTCTATCAATTTTCTGCCACATGAAATGGCACAGACGCCACAACCGAAACAATTATGAATATGACTTACATTCATTTTTCTTCAACAACAGCCTTCAAGTAATCTATAGATCTCGTTCTTTCTCTGTTGATGACCGATATAACTTGTTGACGCTCTATGATACCTTTTTGCAAATCAGAGTACGTTCTTGACAAATCTTCTCTAAGAATATGATTCTTAAGAGCATGCGTCTCCAATAAATCTTCTATTCTGCTACCACGTTTGTTCTTGGGAGATATATGTGTATAGAAATTCTTCACTCCCATGATAAGAGAGAATACGGTACCATGAAAAGAGTCTGTAATAACCATTTCTGCATTCTCTATATACCCTAGAAAATCTCTGGGACCGGCATCTTTTATGGCAACATAAGAATTGTCAATGGAATCTGGCTGCGTTTGATTCAGCACATACAGGCGCAAACCTGATTCTTCACTTAGCTTTTGGCAATAGTTCAAAAGAGTCTTATCAAAATGAAGCGCGAAATACAAGATATAAGGTTCTTTTAATGTAGGAGTATTCGCAATAGAATGCCACGAAGAGGGCGATAATAAAAACGTTGGGTCTGAAATCTGATTCACTTCGCGTCCTACAAATGACTCCAACAATTGTTTTGCCTGTTTTTCCCTAACAGAAATTGCTGTGAAGTCATTTAACCATGCCTTAAACATCTTCTTCTCCGCATCAGTCAGTTCCGTTATACCAATACTTGTTGAGAATGATATTTTCTTCTTTTCAGATCCGCTTACGAATGTCAAGAAGTAAGGCTCAATACAATAAGCTTGTGTCGGATTCCATAACTGGTCACTTCCGGCTATGTAAATATCATATTGGGGAGGATTCTCATAGAAAGCATCTATACTTGTGTATGGTTTACTTTTCTTATAAAGGGAATTAAACTCTACGAATTTCTTTTTAGCATCATCGTTATAATAATGTATAGGCTTAGCCTTTATGCCAAATAATCTTTTCACATACTTCTTCAATTTGGTTGATTTTCTTTGGTACAAAGGACGGCATCTGTGATATTTATTGCTGGGTACATAGTCCGAATGTGCCCCTGGACGATGTAAATCTATAATCTCACAATCATATCCTTGCTCTGCCAAATATTCCCAAAGCGCATAACACTGAAGACTTGCTCCATAATTTGGAGAATCGTGTATTGTAAGTATTCCTATCTTCATCCCAGTGCAATCTTCTTTATTTTTCGCAACACCTTTCTCGGCATCTTGAGGATTTTTATGAATTGTTGTCTTCTCATATCCTTCTTGATGACCTCTCGCATCGTCAATTCAAAGTCATCATTACATTTGAGTCTTATCCTCTCAAAATCATATCTTGCTTTACTCTTCCTTGTGGGTTCACGCAGTCTTGGATCGCCAGCGATAGGTTCCTCTGTCGGGCGAAGGTCTGCATGAATCTTTGCACTTTTTATTAGTTCGTTAATAAAAGCCTTACCTTTTGCTGTATTGCATAGCACACAAGACACTTTACGTTGTGTATATTCACAAGATGCCATTTTACCCAAGCCCTTATAATCGCTTAATGTAATATCTGCGATTCTCTGTTTCCGCGCAAATCCACAATGATAACAGTTCTCACGGTAACTGATAGAGCGATGGTAGCCGTACTGATAGGTGTCACCATCCTTTGTGCGTTTGGCATAAAAGCAATCGCCATCTGCATCGTATAGAGTTAAAGTAAAAGTGCAAGTATTAAAACCTGGGTCCCGAAAAGACATTCGCTTTGCAATGTGTCCTTCATGAGACTCCTGATAATGGATATGCTGACGCAAATATGATAACGGAGTGGTTCCATGACAGACCAACTCAATCAGGAACAGATTCTCGTTATCACGAAACAGTTTCCTCAATGCTGCAACCTGACAAGGAAGCCCAATAAAGGCTATTTGCTGGTTTACTTTTAGCAGAGTCCTTATTTGACCGAAAGCATCGTAGGCATCGCTGAACACATATTTGGAATTTTTCAGAGGAAACAGTTCTTCTAATGAAGAAATCACTTTATGTGTCACAGAGAAGTCTTCATTCTGCGAAGCCCCCACGACCTTCCACCCTTTTGAGAGAGCATATTTATATATCTCGACAGCCACACCGCCAGATGCAGATGTTCTACGCTCTTCAGCATCATTCGACCATGCTGCGTAAGCTTGCTGTGGTTCGTGACAGCCTGGCGGATTGAGCACTGGGCACACCTTTTCACAACTATGACATTCTATACATGTATCATTATCAATCTGTGGAAGAATTGTCCCATCCTTCCCTTCGGTCATAATAATACACGAACGTGGGCATTGAAAGGCGCAGGCACCACAACCGGTACAAATATTTCTATCCGCAAGTGTTATCATCTTCTTTTTAACTTCTTAGCAATAAACTCTGAGACAAACGACCTTTCACTTTTCTCAAGGCCAATATAATATGCTGTCGCTAGGGTCGAAAGAATTGCCAAAGAGCAAACTATAAGGACGCCTATGATACCATCTGTTACAAAACGATAAGCCAAGATTGGTAGCATAGCAGAGATTATTGTTACTGACAAGCAATTAAAAAACACCTTTTTGATATAAGCAAGCACAGGAAAGCCCACCAGTCGTTTTACAATCCAAAGACGGAGGATAATATTCACTATAGCAATGATTAATGACACTTCAAATACAATGACAGGGCCAGAACCATAATGTAAAAATAGATAAGAAATGGGAATATTCAGAATGGTCATCGTACCAACAATAGATTGATACAAAGCAATCTTTCCTGTAGCATGTGCAGTAGTCATAAGAGGATTTGCCATCGCATCCACAGCTGTTATCACAAGTATAAGTCTCATGAATGGCACTACATACTCAGGTAATTGACCAAGCCAAAGCTGAATAACATAAGGGGCTTCTATAATTAGCGGCAAAGAAATCAACAGAATCAGGAAGAATGCCATTTTGGAACTTCTAAACACCAACTTGAACATATTATCCAAATCCTGCTGAGCATAGTATTTGGTAATCTGAGGCCTTACAGCCGTATAGAAGTTTGTAAAGAAATGGCTAACAGTTGTATTCACCTGATATGCAATACCACGGGCTGCATTAACTGAAGGATTGAAAAACATATTGAGCAGTATGTTCAACCCCTGTCCTTTAACTAATGAAGAAGCAGAGCCAAAAAGATTCCAACCTGTATATGATAATAGTTGTTTGAATAAGGATGTTTCCCAATAGAACGCATATCTGGATTCTTGGTATTTTTTGTTACAATAGAAAAAGTAAATAGAAGTATTCAAAACATGCAAAAACATCAGCATGAAGCCATAAACTATTAACCTGTCTAATGGAACAACCAGTAGTAGATATACGATAGCTAATTTCAGAATAGCATCGGCAAGAGAGATGTAGGCATAGATGTTCATTTTCTCCCTTGAGATAATCACTGCATTATAGGGATTTGTAAGCAGTGAGAAGATGGTGGATAATATGGAGAACTGAAACACCCAGTTTGCTGCAACCATTCGGTCATCTGGTATGACAAGCTGCGTATTCAAGAACCAAAGACCTACCGTTTCTGACAGGATGAGTAAGATGAGAGCCAGAAGTCCGTAGATATTCACGCACATTCTAAATGTCTGTTTCAGCCTGACCATATCTCCTTTACCTAGTTCAAAAGTCAGATAGCGGGTAGTGGAAACAGACATTGCACCATTAATCACACCCATCATGCTAACAATACCGCCCACGACATTGTAGATACCAAAGTCCTCTACACCAAGTATCTTTAATACGACACGGCTGGTGTAGAGGGAAATGGCCATCATGATGAACATTCGTACATAGAGTACGAGTATGTTCTTGGCAATGCGTTTGTTATTGGCGGAAGAATCTGTCATAAAAGACAATTACAGTTGGCTGGAATAATCCGGCTTATTGATTATCCAAAAATATAGGACACCAATAGCATGACAATCATGAAAACAGAGAAGATAAAAAGGAATATCTTAAGCCAAGTATCGGCTTTGCGATGCCATTCCAGATTACGGAGGCTACGCTCCTTGAAAGAAAGGTGTTTTCTTTTTCTACGAAACATTATTACTTCAGAATTGAATACATCAATGAGGAAAGGGACACGAGAATGCTGGCTGAGGTGAGCCACAGGGAAGTGGTCTGACCTACGCTGGAATTACGAGCCTTCACCTTATTAGGCTCAACATAGACAATGTCGTTCTGCTGAAGATAATAGTAAGGAGAACTGATGATGTCTGCATCGTTGAGATTCAGAGTAAAGACTTCCTTCTTGCCTTTTGCATCCTCACGAATAAGCTTCACACGATCACGGACACCATAGATGGTGAGATCGCCAGCCTGTGCCAAAGCCTCGAAAATATTGATTTTCTCGTTGCCAACAGTAAACATACCAGGGCGAGCCACCTCACCAAGGACAGAAATCTTGTAATTGGCCATACGGACTGTAACAACAGGATTCTCCTTGGCATTCAAGTAGGGCTGCAACTTATCATGAATCTGCTTCTCACACTCCGACTTGGTGAGGCCGCCTACCTGAAGAGTACCCAACACAGGGAACTCTATAGTGCCATCGTTACTCACCAAATAGGTCTGGAGAGCACGATTCATGCCTATATTCTGACCACCATTAGAAGTATTCAGTGCAGTAGATACTACCAGGTTGAAGGGAGCAGAGGCCTCTGGATTAACGGTATTGACAGTGATGGTGAGCACATCCTTAGGCATGATACGGGCATCATACAGAAATGCAGAGCGGTCGGCATTGAACCAATCACTGTTCTGAATGTAGGCCACATTCTTGGATGAAGCACAGGAGTTCATCAACACTACCACTGTCAGCAACAGCAGGCAGGATAATAACAGATTCTTTTTCATGATTATTCTATTTTTACTTAATATTCAGGAAACGTTTCCACCAAGGACGACGGTGGCGGCGACGGCCATAGTTTTTCTGGCCAGTAAGAGCCTCGCCTATGAGATGGTGCCACTGGATGCCCTCGTGAATCATCCGATAGATGGTACCCCAATCGGGAAGGCCTCCCAGATTGCGGTCGTCAATAAAGACATCGACCTTGATCTTACGACTGAAATAGTCGTTGCCAGCCTTAGTCTCCTCGGGATATTCACGATTGACGGCATAGAACTCAATGCCTCGCTCACGACACCAGTTGACAGCCTCATCGAGCAATTGACCTTCGCGCACTGTCCACAAGACGAGCTGATGGCGCTCGGCCATAAGCATCTTTAAGGTCTGAACAGCGAAAGGCTTCTCAGGACCTATCTCCGGATACTGGTGCTCGACGATGGTACCGTCGAAATCAACTGCGATGATCATCTCTTGATAGAGTTGTCGTCTTTATCGCCATAGTGGGACTCAGCGTAGCGGCCATACTGTCCGTAGTTGCCATAACCATAGCGACCATAGCCATAACGACCGTAACCATAACGACCATATTTGCCATAACGGCCATAACCATAGTAGTAGCCATACTTACGACGCGACATGTCGATACCATTGAGTACCACACAGGCATTAGGCAGCTTACCATCCTTCGACAGGTTGTTAAGCATGGTGAAACTGGACTTCGGTGTGTAGTCAGCACGGCAGACAAGCACACTTACATTGGCATAGGCAGCAATCTGCAGGGTATCGGAAACCAGACCAACAGGAGCGGTATCGAAGATGACATAGTCGTATTGCTGCTGCAACAGGTCAACCACCTGACGGAAAGAGTCACGAGCCAGCAACTCCGT
>Ga0265298_10005176_pt1 | contig 16451 bp, 12 predicted proteins | sample AusTroGonzalo_MG_3_FD_193486 | JGI IMG/M metagenome (GOLD analysis project Ga0265298, IMG submission 193486) | Bovine rumen microbial communities from tropical cattle in Woodstock, Queensland, Australia - Gonzalo_01 | ecosystem: Host-associated > Mammals > Digestive system > Stomach > Rumen ... | reverse complement strand
AGCCTGAACGGCGGCTGCGACGCGACGGCAGCAATTTTCGTGATATCCTGGCTCCTGGGCGAGGCGGATGTAACAAAAATGAAGTAAAATGACATTCGACCAACCGGTAGCAAAACTAACCGGAGGAAGAAATTTTTATGAAACTGAAGGAAATAACCCCTTATATTATCATTGGCGCGGTTACTGCCGTCATCGCCTTCTTCGTCATGCCATGGGTACACACATTACGCTGGCCAAATGCCTCCTATGCCGAAGGACTCAGCATCCTCAACGCAGTCATTGCCCTTATCATAGGATTCATACCAGCATATAGCCTTTACAGAAATAACCGCAGAAAGAAAAAGGCTGCAGAAAAGGATACCGAATAAGAAAAAACCTTATACCCTTTTCCCCGGACGGCGCAAACAAGTACCGTCCTTTTCAGTTCAATTCCGATTATTCCACCAGAACCGTCCGTTGTTTCTTTTCTAAAGCAAAACCCTGCAGGCGTTGATCCTGCAGGGTTTTGCTGTCAAAGCGACGGATTTTTCAGGGTTCCGGCGGTGCCGGCGTGGCTTCCGGAGCTGCCTCCGGCACGGGGGTGGCGATGCCCGCCTCCGCGATGGCGTCAATCACTTTCTGGTCGGCCGTTCCGCTGACATACAGGTGATGATCCGCCTGGAACTGCTTCAGGGCCTTGACGGTCCTGTTCAGCATTTTACCGGTGCACTTGGTATCATAATATCCGAGATCTTTCAGGGCCCGCTGCATCCAGTAAACTTCAGGTCCCTCGCTCTTCTGTTTCAATGTGCGTTTGCCCAGGTCAGGCTTGTTGGTAATACTGTACTCCGGCTCGGCGGTCGGTACCGGCGTCGCGATCGGGGTGCAGTATTTTGTGTCCAGCGGCGGCAGTTTCAGCGCGTCCCGAAGCTCCTGGTCCGTTTCCATGCCTTCCACGATGGATACAACCGTTCCCTTGCCCACATTGTCATAAATCCATTTGGCGTCCGGAACCGAAAGGCGGATACAGCCATGGCTCGCCCGCTGGCCGAGCATCTTGTAGCTGGAGATCTTCATGGCCTGGTTGCTGACCGCGGTATAGATCGGGGAATGGAACGCGATGTTGGAATTGATCCGCGTCCAGTAGCGGGCATAGCTGTTTCCCCACTTCGGGAAGATACACCAGGTGGCGTGCCGCCCGTTCAGCACCCAGTCGCCCACGTCGCTGGGCGTCGCCTTCATGCCGGTGGAGCAGAGCATCTGCCGGACAGGCACCGTATATTCCCCGGCTTCATCCCGTCCGTAGACAGAGGTAACCTGGTTGGCCACGTCCACCACAATATGGAAAGGTACGGGGGTGGGAGCCGGTGTCGGCTTGGGCGTCGCGTCGGGCAGCACCACCCGGGCATCATTGAAAATCAGGTTCCAGGTGACCTCATCCACTTCGCCGGTCGCCTCCAGGCCGTTCTGGGTCTGGAAGTTTTTGACGGCCCTTGTGGTATATTTCTGGAAATTGCCGCTGATTTCGTTGTCATAATATCCGAGGTATTTCAGCCTTTCCTGCAGCTGCTTGATCTGAGCCTTGCGGCCGCTGGATTTGTTGGTCAGCTTCTTGGTAAAGGCAACCGGCTCCTCCGGCACCACAACGCCGTCTTCGTCGTCACCCACCCGGAAAGCGTTGCCGTTGGGCACCGGTGTGCTGGTATCATCCGGTACATCGCCGCTGCTCAGGATCTTGCCTTCCGCGATCATGTCCAGCAGCTCGGAATCCGCTGTACCGGTCACTTCCAGTCCGTTCTTTTTCTGCAGTTCCTCAACCGCCTTCTGGGTCGGCTCCAGATAGTTTCCGCTGATCTTGCTCTTGTAATATCCCAGGGCTGTCAGGTCGGTCTGCAGCTGCTTTACGTCCTCCCCGCGGGAGCCGTAGCGCAGCGGCCTGTGTTTCAGCGAGAAAAGGATCGAAATGGTCCGCAGGTCGGCCACGCCTGTCTGGTCCAGGTCAAAATCGGCCTGGAACGTCTGCACAGCCTTCCTGGTTTTTTCCCGGAAACGCCCCGACAGTTCGCCCGTGTAGTATTTCAGGTCCGCGAGCCTTGTCTGCAGCGCCAGGACAGCCTCCCCTTCATCGCCGTACTGGAGCAGCGTGCCGGGCAGGTTTTCCTCCTGCACTTCCAGATCCTCATCCTCCATCATATCCACCGGCTGGGGATTGGAATCATCCCCGTCTTCCCCGGCTTCCATGGGGATAGCCTCCGCCTCTTCCCCGTCCCCCGCCTTCTCCGCAAAAGCCGTAAAAGAAAGGCACAGGGCCAGCGCCAGCAGGATCGCGGTCAATCGCCTGATCAGGTTCACTCTCGAAACACCTCTGTTTTGAATCATTCTTCTGATACTTTGGGACATGCCTGATATTGTTTCGGCATATCAGGAATATTTTAATACTTTCGTAATTGTTTTGCAAGTATTTTGTCTTTATGCGCAAGCGAAAACGGCCGCCGTACAGGTTAGCCTGTACAGGCGGCCGCAGCTCAACGGAAGGGTTATTCCTGGTTTTTGTATTTCTTGGTCCAGTCCTGGGTCTTGCCCTCTCCGATGCCGTCCGGCAGGACGTCGGGTTTCCGGCATACAAAGCCCAGGTCGGCATTGTAATTGGCCTTGTCGCTTTCCACTTCCACCGGAACAGAAACGCAGATATTGTCCTCTGCTTCTTCCAGAACGGAAGCGATCATCCGGATATCCGTCCGGTGTACAGTCGGCTTGACTTCCGCGGGCGGCGTAACAAGCAGGGTATACCGGGCAGGATACAGGTCGTTGAAGCGGTAGAAACCGTACTGATCAGTGGTGGTTTCCGCCAGCGTCTCGCCGTCCCGCTGCAGGGCGATTTTCACGTTCGGGATGCCGGGTTCATACATGCCCTGCAGTCCGTCCCCGTCCAGGTCCAGCCAGCAGAAATCGCCGAGGCGTCCGGGCAGGACGCAGCCGATATTCATCTGCATCTGGTTTTCCGCCATCTTCAGCTCAAACGGATCCGTGGAACCGTTCCGGTTGGTGGTATTTGTCATCACGGAAATCTGTCCGCCGCTCAGCCGCGGATCGTCCGGTTCAATGATCACGCAGCCTTCCGGCATGGCCGCCTCCAGCGAGTAAGTGCCGGGCATCAGGTGGTCGAACTGGTATTTACCGCTGTCCGCCGTGGTCACAGAACCCAGTTCTTCTCCGTCTTCATCCTTCAGGATGACCTGGGCGCCGGCAAGCGGTTCGATGCTGTCGCCGCGGTCAATCCATACGGATCCGCCGATGCTGGTATATTTCACGATTCCCAGCAGGATGCCGGTCCTGACTTCGTCTTCCGCCAGCTCGATGCCGGAGAGTACCAGCTGTCCGCCTTCCTCCTGGAAGTCGCTGTTGCCGTGTTTCGGCGCGATGGTGTCATCATCCAGCGGGAAAGTCAGGGTAAACGAGCCGGGAATCATACCGGATGTTCCGAACCTGCCCTCGCTGTCCGTGCGCAGGGTATCGAACACTTTGCCGGTGGCGTCGTCGATCACGGTGATTTCATAGCCCGCGGGGGTGCTTTCGCCCTCGTTAAACAGGCCGTCATTGTTCTCATCCAGCCAGAGCTGGCCGCTCAGCGATGCCGGGATGACAATCCCCAGCTTCTGGTCTGTCCATACTTTCCCCATGGGAACAGGCAGTTCCACCGCTTCTTCTGTCTTTCCGGGCGTCAGCGGCAGTTCCAGGTTGTCTGTACGGCTGACCACATGCCTGTCCGGGCAGGAAACTTTCAGCGTCCAGGTGTCCGGGTGCAGGTCTTCCAGGAGGAAGCTTCCGGTTGCATCCGTGGTCACGGTGATTTCATCCAGGTCCCTGCGGGAAGGCGTCAGCGTAATCGTTACGCCTTCGGCAGCTTCGTCACCCTTCTCAACCAGGCCGTTTCCGTTATGATCCTGATAAGCGCTGCCTTCGATGCGTCCCAGCGTCAGCGCGCCGCAGACAGGACCGATCAATTCCAGTCCGGAGGACATGGTAAAGTCTTCGCTCCGGCCGGTTTTGTCCCCGGTGATCGCATTGCCGCCATTGGTCACCCTGGCAAATATCGCGTGTTCAGGCAGTTCATAGGTCAGGTAATAAGTGCCCGGCATGACGGCGTCAAACAGATAATTGCCGTCTTCCCCGATCACCGTGCTGAACGCTTCGCCTTCTTCGCCGATCAGGCGGACCGTGACACCGGCCAGGCCGTTTTCGCCGTCATCCCGCACACCGTTATCATTCTTATCCGCGAAAACGGAGCCCCTGACAGTGCCCGGGTTGATCATGCCGATATCCATACCGGTTTTGTTTTCGCCGATGGACAGGGAGAACACTTCAGAGTATCCTTCCCCGTTGGTACGGTTCAGGATCACGTTTCCTTCGCCGAGCTTGGTGAACGCGGTCCCCTTCAGGGCGGTAACGCTCAGGCTGTAGTTTCCGGGCGGCAGGCCCGTCAGTTCGTATTTTCCCTTGATGCTTGTCTTGTCCTGGGCAACCACCGCGCCGCTTTCATCCAGCAGCTTCACCAGGTAGCCGGAAACGATCTTTTCCCTGTCGCTGCGGGAGGCGGAGAAATCCTTGTCCTCATAAACGTAGCCGGTTACGCTGGCGGGATAAATCACGCCGACGTTCATTTCCCGCTGCTCGGAAGAGGCCAGGACGAAATCCGGCCAGAAGTTTTCACGCCGGTTGGGCCTGGAGGCAAAATGATTACCCAGCGGATCGCTGACTGTTTTGGTAAAGTCGCTGCCGTCATCCGGCAGGACCGCGCGCATTTTGTAGGTGTTTCCGCGCAGGGGCAGCACATAGGTGCCGTCCTCCCCGGAGAAGGTCACGGCCACTTCCTCGCCCTGCGCCTGTTTGATGGCGGTCACCTTCACGCCGGGCATGGGCAGCTCGCCTTCGTCATACAGGCCGTTGTAGTTGGCGTCCAGGAAGCAGCGGCCTTTGACCATACCGGCCCAGATAAAGCCGATATACAGGTTGTCCTTGCTTTCCTTGTCGTTCAGGTCTTCCTTCACGGAGGCGCTGGTCATGGAGCTGCGGGTGATCACGGATTTCTTGCCGCCGCGGCTGGCCGTCCGTGTAAACATCATGCCGTCCGGCACATAAGCGGTCAGCTGGTAGGCAGCGGCCTTCACCCGGTCGATTTTCCAGCTGCCGTCCTCCCCGGAAATCGTTTCGTAATGCAGGCCGTTCTTTTCACCGTCCAGGGAAAGCTTTACGCCGGGAAGAACCGGCTCGCCCTTGCTGAACAGGCCGTCACCGTTGGTATCAAACCAGCAGGTGCCGCTGACATGCAGGCATCTGTTCAGGGCAATGCCGGGATATGCCGTATCCCCGTCGCCGATGGCAAACGCGTCGCTCATGGCTTCGCCCTCAATGGAGGGGCTGAAGATGCTGGCGTAGGTTTTGGCCTCGGTCCCTTTCTGGCCGAAGGCCCAGCCGTCGGGCAGGATCGCCTTGATCCTGTATTTTCCGGCCGGGAGGTTTGTAAAGTTCACGGTACCGTCTTCGCCGGTGGTCTTACTCTCCACCGGGTCCTCGTTTTCGGTGAACAGGCAGACAATCACGCCCTTGACGCCGTTTTCATCATCCGCTTTGCTTCCGTTGGTGTTGCCGTCACCGTAGGCGCAGACGCTGATCCCCGCGGTGCCGGAGTCCAGGGGTTTCCAGTCCGGTTCGGGAGTCGGCGCGAGGATGGAAGCGTCAAAAGGCGGAAGTGTGGGCGTTGTGACCGGACCTGCCTGCACGGCGGGTTCCGGGGTCACTTCCGGTTCCGCAGCATCAGGATCATCCGGTTCATCCGGCTGGTCCGGCTGATCCGGATTTTCCGGCTGGTCCTGCTCAGGCGCGGGCGTTTCCGGCAGTGGTTCACCCTCCTTCAGCGGCCAGACAACCACGGAAACGGTCGTGGTTCCGCCGGCTTCCGGGGTCACTTCCATATAGGCAGTACGCAGGTCCCATTCCGGTGAAATGGTTTCCGGCATGGGCGCGATCCGGATGCGTTCCGTTCCCGGCAGGGTCAGGGTCGTTTTGCCCGCCTGGATGACGCCGGCTTCCTCCCCGTTCCGGGTGACGACGAACTTTCCTTCCAGACGGACAACCGTCTCCGTTCCGTCCTCCGCGGTGCGTTTGCCGCAGAAATAGATCCCCAGGGTAACAACATCGGCTGCCGCGAAAGAGATCATGCCGCAGATCATTGCCACCGCAAGGATAAATGCCGTAAAGCGGCTTGCTTTCATCATGTCCAAAAAGCCTCCCGAAAGCAGACCGCAACGCGCTTCCCGGAAAAGGAGAGCGCGTTGCGACCGGAATTAAACCTGGAATGGATATCCCGTCAGTTGGTTGTCTTCACCGTATGGCGGAACTTGTCATACACGTTGTCAATGTAGGTCTTGTTATAGCCCTGCGGGCAGCTGACATGCAGGATGTAAAGCGTCTTGTTGGAGCAGGCGATGATAATCCGGCCGCTCACTTTGACGTTATCCATTGTCGTGCCGGTATAATTGGCGTAGATTGCGTCGGTATTCATAAACTTGCGCCCGGCCGTATTGGAGCGCTCAAACTTCTTGAACCCGTCGCCGCCCAGGGTATCCAGCGTACCCTTGACTTCCTTGATGAGCTCGCTCTTGTTGTAATTCTTGCTCACCGGTACGGCGCGGATCGACAGGAAAGCGGCATAGTCCATGCCGGGATCCGGATTCGTGATCGTATAGGTGTCCGGCTGGCTGTCGTCCACCAGCCATCCCGCGGGGCCCTCAAAGCTCAGGTGAAGGGACGATGCGTTATAGGTGGTATAGGTGAAGCTCAGCGGGGGCAGGGGCGTGGGCGTCGGCTTGTCCACCGGATCAATCAGCACGGGCGTCGCGCCGGCATACTCGCTCTGCATGGTCGGCGCCGGGGTCGGCTCATTGCCGCTTTGCTGCGGATCGGGCACAGCCTCTTCTCCGCCGCCTTCCTCCTGGGTGGGATCGTAGGATCCGTCGTCAAAGTCTATGTCCTGAGGAACCGGAGTATCCCCGAAGATATTCTGCTGATCCTGCGGTATCTGCGTGGGAACAGTCGTAGGCTGGGCAGTTGTCGGGAAAGTCTCCTTTTTCTGGCAGGCCGTCATGACCACCGCGGCGCACAGCACCAGCACCAGACAGAGCGCTCTCTTCTTCCACATGGTTTCGTTTCCTCCTTTTGTCCTCTTATGAACAATAACGTTTGTATGATTACTCCGCTTCCCCGTACATCGGATGATAAACCCTGCGTTCCAGGCTGGGGATCCGTTCGCTGAAAGCGCCGGGCGGCGTTTTGTCTGTCACGGTCTTCATTGTGTTCATCCGGGCATCCATGATATCGATCCAGTGAAGCGCTTCCGCTTCGGCGAACATGGGAGGCTTCGGACTGCCGTATTCGCTTTCTCCGTGATGGCTGAGCAGCATATGTTCCAGCAGCAACGGCCATTCCCCGCTGACCCCGGTCTCCTCCGCCACCCTGTTCAGGTTGGTGATGCCCCGGACCAGGTGGCCCAGCAGCTGTCCGTCCCGGGTATAGTCTGTGACGTTGCCGGTTTCATCGCTCTTCATTTCTTCGATCTTTCCCAGGTCATGGATAATGACCCCGGCCAGCAGCAGGTCCCGGTTCAGCCAGGGATATACTTTGAGCATGGCCCCGGCCAGGCGGATCATGTCGGTCGTATGGTGGAGAAGCCCGCTCCTCTCCGCGTGGTGCATCCGCTGCGCCGCCGGAAACCAGTTCAGGCGGTTTCCCGCCAGCTTCAGCATGCCCCGGACCAGTTTCTTCAGGTCTTCGCTCTGGAAACTTTCCACCGTTTCCTCGATCTCGGCGAGCATTTCCTGCGGCTTGCGCGGCGCGCAGGGAACCAGCGCGTTCATGTCCACCGGATCCTCTTCCGTTGCGAGCCGCCATTTTTCCACCCGCAGCTGCAGGCGGCCGTTGTATTCCTGGATTGTTCCCCGGACCTTGATCGGTTTTCCGGCCGCGGGCGCTTCCGCCTCCGGATCCCAGTTCCAGATCTTGCAGTTGATCTCCCCTGTCCTGTCCGTCAGGTTCATATCCACATAATCGTTGCCTTTGCTGTCTTTCCGTTTCTCCGCCGACCGGATCAGCAGGAACCCTTCATACCGCATGTCCCGCTGCAGCTGGCAAACCGTGTAATTCTCCATGTACTGTCCTCAACTCATTCCTGATACGTTAGGGATTAAAACGGCGCGTCCCCGCCGCCCTGGCTTTCCCTTGCCAGGTTGGCGAAGGTGGTGTATTCGCTCAGCCAGGCCAGTTTGACGGTCCCCAGCGGGCCGCTTCTCTGCTTGGAAACGATGACTTCGCCGATGTTCTTGTCCTCGGTTTCCCGGTTGTAGTATTCCTCCCGGTGAAGGAACATGACCACGTCCGCGTCCTGTTCGATGGAACCGGAATCCCGCAGGTCGCTCAGCATGGGTCGCTTGTCAATCCGGTCCTTGTTGGCGCGGCTCAGCTGCGCGCAAGCCACGATGGGGATCTTCAGCTCCAGGGCGATGGCCTTCAGCTGGCGGCTGATCTCGCTGACCTCCAGCTGGCGGTTTTCCGCGCGGCTGTCCGAGCGCATCAGGCCCAGGTAGTCAACCACCACCAGATCAAGGCCTTTGTCCATCATCAGCCGCCTGCACCTGGACCGGAGCATGGTCGGCGTGATCGCCGAGGTATCGTCGATATACATGGGCGCCGCGGACAGCGGGCCGAGGGATCTGGCCAGGCTGATCCAGTCCTCATCCCGCAGCGTCCCCTTGCGGACGCGCTGCATGTCCACCTTCGCGTCAGAGCAGAGCATGCGCAGGGCAATCTGCTCCCGCGGCATTTCCAGGGTAAACACAGCTGTCGTCTTCCCTTTGTTCAGGGCTGCGTGCTCCGCGATGTTCATGGCAAAGGATGTTTTACCCATGGCCGGGCGGGCGCCGACAATGATCAGCTCACCCGGATGCAGGCCGGTGAGCATGGAATCCAGGTCAATGAAGCCGGTGGGAACACCGTTTCCTCCCGGATTCCTGGCCAAGTCCTCAATAATGGCGTAGGTATTCTGCAGAACGGTTTTCAGGGGCTTCAGGGATTCCCCCTCCTGCCGGTTCATGACGATATCGAAAATTTCTTTCTCGGAGATATTCAGGATTTCCTGAACATCCTTTTCCTGGGAGTAACATTCCCGGGCAATCGTCTGGCTGGCGGCGATCAGCTTGCGCAGCGTGCTTTTTTCCAGCACGATGTCAATATACGTATGCATATTGACGGTTGTGGGCGCGAAGTGATTGACCTTCATCACATAGGCGATGCCGCCCACGCCCTCCAGCGTACCCTTGCGGGCCAGCTCCGCCTGGAGGGTGACCAGGTCAATGGGCATATGCCGGGCATTCATGTCCGCCATCACCTGGAAAATCTCCCGGTGGGCGGGCTGGTAAAAATCCTCCGGTTTCAGCTGCTCACAGGCGCGAAGCACGGCGGTGCCGTCCTGCAGCATTGCGCTCAGGACGCTGAGTTCCGCCTCTGTACTGTTCGGCGGTGCCGCGCGCATTTCCCTTTCGTCTGCCATGGCAGCTGTTTCCTTTCAGCCGGTCAGAGCGGTTTCAGCCTCCCTCCCGCTCACAGGTTCCCGGTTTATTTCTTGATCGGCTGGACATCCAGCTTCATCGGGGTCGTTACGCCGGAATAAAGCCATACGGAAATATCCCGCATGCCGGTCTCCCGGATCGGCTCGCCGATATCAATCTTCCGCTTGTCAACCTTGACGCCGTGCTGCTTTTCAAGGGCTTCCGCCACTTCCGCCGCGGTCACGGAGCCGTAAAGGCGTCCCTTTTCCCCGCATTTGACTTCCAGCGTGATCACCTTGTTTTTCAGGCCGTCAGCCTTCTGCTTTGCTTCAGCGAGCATCTCCGCCTCGCGGGCGTCCTGCGCCGCGCGCTTGCGCTGGATTTCCCTGAGCGCCCCGGGCGTTGCCTCTTGAGCGAGTTTCTGGGGGAACAGGAAGTTCCGGGCATATCCGTCGCTGACGGTAATGATCTCATCGCGTTTCCCAACGTTTCTGACATCCTTCAGCAGTACTACTTTCATAGGATGATCCACCTCCTGCATAATATATGTATTTTATCCCAAATCAATGGAAAAAGCAAGGAAAAACCGGCCCGCTCTCAGGCTGAAAGCGGGCCGGCCGGGATCTGTGTTATTTTGTTATTCACCCTTGGTGCAGGTCAGTTCGTAGCCGAGTTTCTTCAGGGGCTCTTTCAGGCTGTCAACCACAGAGAGCAGGGCCTTCTCTTCCATGTTTTCAAAATCGGTTGCCTTGGTCAGTTCTTCCACCTTGGCGGTCAGTTCATCGATCTGTTTTTTGGCATCCGCGGCGGCCGCGGCAGCGTCATCCTGGGCCTTCTTCAGGGTTGCGGCAGCGTCATCCTGGGTCTTCTTCAGGGTCGCGGCGGCGTCGTCCTGGGCCTTCTTCAGGGTCGCGGCGGCTTCTTCCTGGGCTTTCTTCAGCTCTGCGGCAGCTTCATCGGCAGCCTTTTTCGCGTCAGCCTTCAGGGTTTCAACCTGCGCGGCCAGGGCTTCTTTTTCCTGTGTCATATTCTTCAGGGCGCCTTCCCCGTCCTTGGAAGTGCCGGACAGGGTTTCCAGTTCCTTCGCCAGCGCCTCTTTTTCGTCCATAACCTTTTTCAGCTCGGCGGCAGCTTCTTCCGCGGCTTTCTGCGAATCGGCCTTCATGGTTTCAATCTGGGCAGCCAGCGCGTCTTTCTCGTCCGTCACCTTCTTCAGCTCAGCAGCAGAGTCTTCCGCGGCTTTCTGCGCGTCCGTCTTCAGGGTCTCAACCTCGGCGGCCAGCTTGTCCTTCGCTTCCGTCACGGTCTTCAGCTCGGCGGCGGCGTCGTCAGCAGCCTTCTTCGCATCAGCCTTCAGGGTTTCCACCTGAGCAGCGGCGTCATCCGCGGTTTTCTTCAGCAGGGCTTCCGCGTCCTCGGCGGCCTTCTGCGCGTCCGCTTTCAGGGTTTCGACTTCGGCGGCCAGCTGGTCCTTCGCGTCCGTCGCGGTCTTCAGCTGGGCAGCAGCGTCATCGGCGGCCTTCTGCGCGTCGGCCTGCAGGGTTTCAACCTGGGCGGCGAGCGCATCCTTCTCGTCCGTCACGGTTTTCAGCTGGGCTGCGGCGTCATCGGCAGCCTTCTGGGCTTCAGCCTGTACGGATTTAACCTGTTCTTCAGCCTGGGTCTTGGCTTCTGTCAGTTTCGCCTTGTCCCCGTTGCCGGAGATGAACAGAATCGCGAATACGATGGCAAGGACTGCCAGCAGGGCGGTAACGATGGTACTGGTCTTCATTTTCTTCATGGAAATAATCCTCCTCCTGTTTTCCTGCCGGAGAACACCGTCCGGCGCGGTCTGCATTTGTGTTTATTATATCACTAACTGACCGTTTTGAACAGGATTTGAAATGTTTTTATTCTGTTAAATCTTTTGCCGGTTTCAGGCGGTAAATGCTGGCTTCCCCATTTTCGAACACTTTCTCGGCAATCTGCTCCAGGCCGTACAGGTCCACTTCATAGCTGGAGCGTTCATAGGAAGAGACATAAACATACTCAGCGCCGTATTTCGCCGGGATATCCGCGTTTCTTTCCGGATATTCATAGAACGCCCGGATTTCCTCCTGCCGTTCCCTGGTATCAAAGCCGTGCCAGTAAAGCCACAGGTCCGGTCCGCAGACGTTGCTCCTGCCCGCGATGGAAATCACCGGATTGAGATGCTGCGTACCGGTCATAAACACGGCGTCTGCCGGCGTGTTCTCCCGGACGTATTCCCCGGCTTCAGCCGCTTCCGCGCTGAAGGCCACGTAATCGCTGACGCATTCACGCCAGATGGTCAGCCCGGCGCTCAGGAACGTGACGACCGCCGCAAAGGCCGCCAGCACCTTCCGTCCGCCGAAACCGCGCAGCCGTTCCCAGAGCCGGCTGCTCCAGTCGGAAACAACCATGCAGCACAGCAGCCATGCCAGGTACAGGAGCTTGTTGTTGTCATACTCATTGGGCTGGAAGCGGATGAATTCTGCTGCCAGGATGATCGGCAGGGCCATCGCGAGAATCCGGCGGTTCCGCGGGTTTTTCTCGAACACCGCCGCGATCAGCGCGATAAAAGGCAGGCCGATATTCTTGATATAGAACCACAGGTACAGATCCCTCATGCCCTGGCCGCCGGGATTGTTCACCCAGTTGAACTGCAGGCTCAGGAAAGAGTGTGAACCCTCCTGGAAAGCCTGGGCGAAGGTGAAGCAGATCAGCTGCGGCACCGCGAGCACGCCCGCAATCCCCGCGTAGATCAGGTACGGCACCAGAATCTGCTCCCGGTTTCTCCGCTCCGGAAGGGCTTTCGGATCCCCGTGGATCAGGTCATAGCACATAGCCCCGAACGAAGCCAGCGCCAGCGCCAGGAAACTGTGGGTATGGATCAGGGGCAGCGCGCCGGCCCATACGCCCAGCAACACCAGTCCCCTCCAGCGGTTTTCCGGATCCCGTAGCCGCGGCCGGAATTCCGTGTTGAACAGGTAGAAGCAGGGGATCACCATGCACCAGCCGCCCAGGAGTGTCCGCTGGGGAACCATCAGGTCGCAGATGACGTTGCTCCATCTCAGGTTGTTCGGATCCGGCTGGTTGGTGGGGGTTTTGTAATAGCCCGTCAGGATAAAGCGGATCCGTTCAGACACGGTGGCAAACCAGCCGGAAACCGTCTGCCCGATCCGTACGAGGAAAGGCGCGTTCGCGTCTGCCTGCCAGACGCCGCCGGCTAGATCAAAATCATACAGGAATCCGAGGCCGCCGTTGAAAAAGAACAGTGCAGCCGCCAGCAGTGCCGTCTTTTTTCCGCCGGTCATGTCCCGGGCCAGGACGATCACGCCCATATAGCACAGCGCCATCATCAGCACGGCCGGAAGGATCGTCGCGGCCTGCAGGCTGCAGCCCAGCAGGTAAAAAGTGGAGCTAAGGCTGTCCGTCAGGAAGGGATAGCTGAGGCGGGCACCGGGATAGAAGGGATAATCAGCCGGAAAAGATTTGCCCGGCAGGTTTGTGATAAAGCTCAGGTGCATCGGCAGGTCCCCGTAGGTGCTCTGGCCCACATGCCAGTTGCCTGCCGCGTCCACACGCATCACGTGGCTGTACTGCAGCCAGATGCCGAGGATCGTCAGCGGAACGCCGATGATCAGCAGCTGTTTCAGCAGCGCCTGTTCCTTTTCGTCCCATCCCGCGGGCTGCCGTTTGTCCCGCAGGAACCAGCAGGCCATCGTCACCGCAAACAGCAGGCCCGCGGCCGCGGTATGGGCAGCCGCGTCAAATTTGAAAAAGAAAGCGAACAGCGCCGGAAACCACATTTCCTCCAGCACGCCCAGGCTCATTCCCAGCCAGAGGCGGCTGAGCGGGCGGTGCCGCGGCAGCAGGGAGCGGACGGTAATCACGCCGAAAAACAGATACATCAGAGAATAAGCCAGTGATGCAATCATCTGTTTCCGCCTCCTTCATATTCTTCCTCAACCTGCCGGGCAATTTCCATCAGCCGGCGCATCCGGTGATTGATACCGCTTTTCCCGACGGGCGGATCCAGCATCTCACCCAGTTCGGTCAAGCTCAGGTCCGGATTTTCCACCCGGAGCCTCGCAATCTCCCGCAGCGCCGGCGGCAGGGTAAACAATCCCCTGGCCAGGGAGATCCGGCGGATCGCTTCCGCCTGCTTCTGGCCGGCATCCAGCATCTTTTCGCTGTTGTGTTCATCGCAGTTTGCCGCGCGCGTTGCTGCGGCGCGAAGCTGCTTGCGGATCCGGACATTTTCCATCTCCAGCACACTGCTGCCGGCTCCCATGATCGCCAGCATATCAGAAATCTGCTGGGCGTCTTTGAAATAGACTACCCGCTGCCCTTTCCGCTCATAGCTCCGGTAAGGTAAATCACATTTTTCAAGCAGCTTTTCCAGGGTCTGGGCAAGCTGGTCGTCTTCCGCTTTCCATTCGAAGTGGTAGCTTTTTTCCGGATTGGTCACGGTACCTGCCCCGAGGAACGCGCCGCGGAGAAACGCCCTTCGGCAGCACTGTCGTGTCATCGGATGCCGGGGCACGGTCCTTTTCAGGTGGATCTGGCCGTTTTCATCCGTTTCTGCCATGTGCAGGGCGTTCAGCAGCGTACGGGTATCCTCCGTGCTCAGGGTCAGAACGCAGGTCCGGCGTCCTCCAAGCTGGCGGGTCTGGGTAAAATGCAGCTTCGGCGCCGCGCCCAGCCGCAGTTTCAGCAGCTGGAACAGCCGCCGGGCTGTGCCTGCATTGTCCAACCGGTAACTGGCCTGGATCCAGCCGCCTCCCCGGAATGACAGGTGGCCGGAGGTCTGCGTCAACGCTGAAATTTCACTGAGCATACAGCAGGGTTTCCCCATGGGCAGCCTGATCAGTTCCTCCTTGACCCCCGCGGAAAAACTCCGCGTATCCGATGTCCGCATTATGCCTCCTCAACCGGAACGGTCCAGCGCGCCTGCTCCAACAGCAGGTCCCGGTGATTGATCTCGGTCGGATATCCTTTTTCCTTCAGCCAGGCGCCGATCGCTTCGGCGATGGCAACGGAACGATGCTGCCCGCCGGTGCATCCGACGGCGATCACCAGCCGGCGCTTTCCCTCTTCCCGGTAATGGGGAATCAGGAACGCCAGCATTTCCGTATATCGGGCCATAAATTCCCTGGTGGTCTCATGTTCCATCACAAACGTACGGACATCCTCGTCCAGGCCGCTGTGACGGCAAAGCGTTTCAATGTAGAATGGATTCGGCAGGAATCTGACGTCCACCACCAGGTCCGCCTGCCTGGGCAGTCCCCGCTTGAAACCGAAGCTCATGACTTCAGCCCGGATGGGCGGTTCCTTTTCGGAAAGGTTGCCCAGGGAGCGGTCCAGCAGCTTGCGCATTTTGGGAGCCGTGATCCCGGTGGTGTCCACCACATAACCGGCTATTTCGCGCAGGGGCTGCAGCCGGGTCCGCTCTTCGGCGATCGCTTCCGTCAGAGTCAGGCCTTCCTGGCACAGCGGATGCTCCCGGCGTGTTTCCTTATAACGGTCCAGCAGCGTCTCATCGCTGGCTTCCATAAAGATGATTTCCAGCTGGCATCCCATCTGCCGCAGTTCGCCGATCATCTTGGCCACGGCTTTCGCGTCAAAGAACTCGCCGCTGCGGACATCCACCGCGAAGGTCACTGTCTGCTGCCGGATCGGTGTCGTGTCAAAGGCTTCAATCAGCTTAGGCAGCATCATCGGCGGCATATTATCCATGCAGAAACTGCCCTTGTCTTCCAGATACCGCACACAGGCTGTCTTGCCCGCGCCGCTTTGCCCCGTCACAATCAGGTATTTCATGCCGGTTCTCCCACGATTTTGATTTCAGGCTCTAGTCTGACGCCCACGCGTTCCTCCACAATCTGCTGCACTTTCACCATCAGATCCAGGAAATCCTGGCTGCTGGTGCCGTTGTTGATGAGGAAACCCGCGTGTTTCATGCTCACCATGGCTCCGCCGATACTGTAGCCTTTCAGGCCGCACTGGTCGATCAGCGCCGCGGCGTAATAACCTTCCGGCCGTTTAAAGGTGCTGCCAGCGCTGGGCTGGTCCAGGGGCTGCTTTTCCGCGCGTTTCGCGTTCAGCTCCGCCATCTTCGCGCGGATCGCTTCAGGATCCCCCTCCTGCAGTTCAAAGTCAACGGAGGTGACAATGAAGTTCTTTTCCTTTACGGCGGAATGCCTGTACCCAAAATTCATTTCCTCCCGGCTGAGGCAGACCTTCTCGCCGCCCGGACGGATCCCCCGGACCTGTGTCACAACCTGTGCCATCTCGCCGTCATATGCGCCGGCGTTCATGGTAACGCCGCCGCCCACCGTACCGGGGATCCCGGACGCGAATTCCAGCCCCGTCAGCCCGGCCTCCGCCGCTTCCAATGCCAGTTTACCGAGCATCGCGCCTGCATGTGCCGTGAACCGGTTTCCTTTCCGGGTAATTCGCTTCATGTTTTTGCCGATCCGGATTACCAGGCCGCGGATGCCTCCGTCCAGCACCAGCAGGTTGCTTCCGTGGCCGATCACCGTGACAGGCTGGTTGTAGGCGCCCGCTTCGGCAAACAAGGCGGCGATTTCATCCGTGCTGCGCGGGAAAACCAGGTAATCCGCCGGCCCGCCCAGCCTCAGCGTTGTATATTCGCTCATCGGTACATTGACCAACGCGTCAAAGCTCTCAAACATCGATATACTCTCCGGTTCATTGTTGTTCATAATTATGAATTGTGAATTCCGAATTATGACATATCACGATATTATACCTTTTTCTTTCACTCTTCTGCAACTTGTTGACAAAAATGTTTTTTTGCTGTAATTTGTATCCAAAGTGCAGAGAAAGTGCTGCACATTCGCCTGAGGA
>Ga0265298_10005175_pt1 | contig 16451 bp, 12 predicted proteins | sample AusTroGonzalo_MG_3_FD_193486 | JGI IMG/M metagenome (GOLD analysis project Ga0265298, IMG submission 193486) | Bovine rumen microbial communities from tropical cattle in Woodstock, Queensland, Australia - Gonzalo_01 | ecosystem: Host-associated > Mammals > Digestive system > Stomach > Rumen ... | reverse complement strand
TAGAGAAGTTCGAGGAGCTCATCAACGAGCGCACCCGTGCCATCATGATCTGCAATCCTAACAACCCCACAGGCTATCTGTATACCCGTCGCGAGATGAACCAGATCCGCGACCTGGTGAAGAAATACGACCTGTATCTCTTCTCCGACGAGGTATATCGAGAATATATCTATACAGGCTCACCCTATATCTCCGCCTGTCATCTGGAAGGTATCGAGCAGAACGTCATCCTCATCGACTCCGTATCGAAGCGCTACAGCGAGTGCGGTATCCGTATCGGTGCCCTCATCACGAAGAATGCCGAGGTGCGCAAGGCCGTCATGAAGTTCTGTCAGGCCCGTCTCTCCCCGCCCCTCATCGGACAGATAGTAGCCGAGGCCTCACTGGAGACTCCCGAGGACTACCTGCGCGATGTCTACGATGAGTATGTGGAACGCCGTAAGTGTCTTATCGACGGTCTGAACCGCATCCCGGGTGTCTACTCGCCCATCCCCATGGGCGCCTTCTATACCGTTGCCAAACTGCCCGTCGACGATGCAGAGAAATTCTGCCGCTGGTGTCTCGCCGAGTTCAAGTACGAGGGAGAGACGGTGATGATGGCCCCCGCAGCCGGATTCTACACCACCCCCGGTGCCGGCATCAATCAGGTGCGTATCGCCTACGTATTGAAGAAGAAAGACCTGGAGCGCGCCCTCTTCGTACTGCGCAAGGCCCTCGAAGCCTATCCGGGAAGAGTTGATGAAGAGTGAACCTCCCTTTTTTCATAGCCAAGAGGATTTACAGCGATCAGGGCGACAAGCGTAAGGTAAGCCGTCCTGCCATCCATATCGCCACCGTCGGTGTCGCCATCGGCCTGGCCGTGATGATTGTCACCGTCAGCGTCGTCCTTGGATTCAAGCACACCATCCGCGACAAGGTAATAGGCTTCGGCAGTCATATCCAGGTGCAGAACATGCTCACCTACCTCAGCTCCGAATCCCACCCCATCCTTATCAACGACAGCGTCCTCCGCAGCTATGAGCAGATTGAGGGCGTGAAGCATGTCGAGCGCTACTGCCTGTCGCAGGGCATCCTGAAGACCGACGACGACTTCCTCGGCGTGATGTTCAAGGGTGTGGGCCCCGAATACGACCTGAACTTCCTGAGCCAGCACCTGTTGGAAGGCGAGATGCCCGTGTTCAGCGATACCGCCAGCACCAACAAGCTACTTGTCTCAAAAATGATTGCCGACAAGTTACGCCTGAAGGCCGGCGACCGCATCTTTGCCTATTTCATCGGCGAGAGCGTGCGCACCCGACGGTTTACCGTCACAGGTATCTACCAGACCAATATGACGCGCTTCGACGAGAGCCTCTGCTTCACCGACCTTTATACTACGCGGAAACTCAACGACTGGGAAGACGAGCAGTGCAGCGGTGCAGAGATCACCGTCAGCAACTTCGACCAGTTACAGGCCACAGCAGACCAGTTCGTTGAAAAGGTGAACCGTAAGATGGACAAAGACTTCAACACCTATTCCTCACAGACCATATACGAAGCCTATCCCCAGGTGTTCCACTGGCTCGAGCTGCTCGACATCAACGTGTGGATCATCCTCGCGCTGATGGTGTGCGTGGCCGGATTCACCATGATCAGCGGCCTCTTGATCATCATCCTCGAGCGCACGCAGATGATCGGTGTGCTGAAGGCCCTGGGTGCCCGCAACAAGACCATCCGCCACACCTTCCTGTGGTTTGCCGCCTTCATCATCGGCCAAGGCCTGCTCTTAGGCAATGTCATCGGCCTCGGCATCATCGCCCTGCAGCGGTATACCGGTCTGGTGAAACTCGACCCTCAGACCTACTATGTCAGCGAGGCCCCGATGGAGGTCAACATCCCACTTTTCGTGCTCCTCAACATCGCCACGCTTCTCATCTGCGTGTTCGTACTTATAGCGCCAAGTTATCTGATTTCGCACATCCACCCCGCGAAATCCATGCGTTATGAGTAATTAAATGTTCTAAATCGCTACTATTACGTTTAATATTACTTAAGGGGCAAAAAAAACTGCACAAAAAATTTGCAAATGTGCAAAAAACAAACTACCTTTGCACAAAATTTCAAAATTTGTGCAATTTTAATGGAATCGTTTACAAGTTTCAACGCATATATTCAACGCGCGATCATCGACAATTGGGACCAGGACGCATTAACCGACTATCAGGGAGCCACTCTCCAATATCATGACGTCGCACGAAAAATTGAAAAACTGCATATACTCTTTGAGAACAGCAATGTTCAGAAGGGCGATAAGATAGCTATCTGCGGCCGTAACTCCGCCCATTGGGCCGTTGCCTTTCTCGCCACGCTCACCTATGGCGCTGTGGCAGTACCCATCCTCCACGAGTTTAATGGCGAACAGATTCACAACATTGTAAACCACTCCGAGTCCAAGCTCCTCTTCATTGGCGACTTTGCCGTGAAGACCATCAACCCCGAGGAGATGCCCGCTTTGGAAGGAATCATCAACATCCCTGATTTCTCGCTGATGATCAGCCGCTCGGAAAAGCTCACATACGCGCGCGAACATTTAAATCTTATGTTCGGCAGCAAATATCCGATGGCCTTCCGCCGCGAGCACGTCAGCTACCATGTCGACGAGGCCGAGGAACTGGCACTCATCAATTACACCAGCGGCACCACGGGCTATTCCAAGGGCGTCATGCTCCCCTACCGTTCCATCTGGGGTAACATCGAGTTCATCATCAGCCGTCTGGGCAAGATCATCAAGCCCGGCGACAACCTGCTGAGCATCCTGCCCATGGCCCACATGTACGGTATGGCCGTCGAGTTCCTCTTCGGCTTCTGTCACGGTTGCCACCTGTTCTTCCTGACACGTCTGCCGTCGCCCGCCATCATCGCGCAGGCCTTCCTCGACGTGCGTCCCACACTGGTCGTCACCGTGCCCCTCATCATCGAGAAGATCATCCGCAAGAAAGTATTCCCCAAGATACAGAACAACCGCATGCGCCTCCTGCTGTCCATGCCCGTCGTGAGCAAGAAGGTCAAGGACCGCATCTGCAGCGAGGTCTACAAGGCCTTCGGCGGTCAGCTCTACGAGGTCATCGTGGGCGGTGCTGCCCTCTCAAAGGAGGTCGAGGAGTTCCTGCTTGGCATCGGCTTCCCCGTCACCGTCGGCTACGGCACCACCGAATGTGCGCCCCTCATCTCCTACTGCGATCACAAGGAGTTTTTGGCAGGCTGCTGCGGTAAGCCCGTCGACCGCATGGAGGTGAAGATCCTCTCCCCCAACCCGCAGCATATTCCCGGTGAGATTATCACCCGAGGCACCAATGTTATGCTCGGCTACTACAAGAATGAAGAAGCCACCCGCGAGGCCATCGACGAGGAAGGCTTCTACCATACCGGCGACCTGGGCACCCTCTCCGCCACAAACCATCTGTTCATCCGCGGACGTATCAAGAACATGCTGCTCGGTGCCAACGGACAGAATGTCTATCCCGAGGAGATCGAAGACAAGCTCAACTCCATGACCATGGTGGCCGAGAGCGTGGTGATACAGCGCGGCGACAAGCTCGTGGCACTCGTACACCCCGACAAGGACGAGATGATGAATTTCAGTCAGCAGGAGCTCGAGCAGATCATGGAGCAGAACCGCCAGAACCTCAACGAGCAGCTGCCCGTCTACAGCCGCATCTCACAGATCATCCTCCACGAAGAGGAGTTTGCCAAGACACCTAAGAAGAGTATCAAACGCTACTTATATCAAAACTACTAATATGGAACAGATTCCAAGTTTTAACGCACTCATACAGAAGAGCATCATCGACAACTGGGATCGTGATGCGCTGACAGACTACAAGGGCCAGACCTTGCAATTCCACGACGTAGCCCGTAAGATTGAGAAGATCCATATCCTCTTCGAGAACAGCGGCATCCAGCGTGGCGACAAGATAGCCCTCTGTGGCCGCAACTCCTCGCAATGGGCCGTCGCCTTCCTGGCCACGCTCACCTACGGCGCCATCGCCGTACCCATCCTGCATGAGTTCAATGCCGAACAGATCCATAATATCGTCAATCACTCCGAGGCCCGTCTGCTCTTCGTCGGCGACCATGTGGCCACCATCATCGACCCCATGGCTATGCCCACCCTCGAAGGCATCATCAACAACCCCGACTACTCGCTGATGATCAGCCGCACCGACAAGCTCACCTACGCCCGCGAGCATCTCAACGAGCTCTACGGCAAGAAGTTCCCCAAGTACTTCCGTAAGGAGCACGTCAGCTACTATCTCGAGCAGAGTCCCGACGAGCTGGCCGTCATCAACTACACCAGCGGCACCACAGGCTTCTCGAAAGGTGTGATGATACCCTATCGCGCCCTCTGGTCGAACTACGACTTCGCCTGCGACGTGCTGGGCAAGACCATCAAGGCTGGCGATAAGGTCATCTCCATGCTCCCCATGGCCCACATGTACGGCATGGCCTTCGAGTTCATCTTCGAGTTCCTCCACGGCTGTCATGTCTACTACCTCAACCGCGTGCCGTCGCCCGCCATCATCGCGCAGGCACTGGCCGAGATCAAGCCCGTCGTCGTCATCGCCGTGCCCCTCATCATCGAGAAGATCATCCGCAAGAAGGTGTTCCCGAAGATTCAGAACAACCGCATGCGCCTGCTGCTGCAGATGCCTGTCATCTCCAAGAAGGTGCGCGAGATGATCTGCCAGGAAGTGCTCAAGGCCTTCGGTGGCAAGATGTACGAGGTTATCATCGGCGGTGCCGCCCTCAATCAGGAGGTGGAGCGCTTCCTCAAGCGCATCGAGTTCCCCTATACCGTCGGCTATGGCGCCACCGAGTGTGCCCCCATCATCTGCTACAGCGACTGGCACACCTTCGCCCAGGGCTCCTGCGGCCGTGCAGCCCTCCATCAGCAGGTGGAGATTGATTCCCCCGATCCGCGTCGCATCCCAGGCGAGATCCTCACCAAGGGTCCCAACGTCATGCTCGGCTACTATAAGAACCCCGAGGCCACAGCCGAGACCATCGACCGCGAAGGCTGGTACCACACCGGCGACCTGGGCACGATGGACGTCCACGGCAACGTGTTCATCAACGGCCGTTCGAAGAACATGCTGCTGGGCCCCAACGGACAGAACATCTATCCCGAGGAGATCGAGGACAAGCTCAACTCTATGACATTGGTCGTGGAGAGCATCGTCGTACAGCGCGACACAAAGCTCCTCGCCCTCGTCTATCCCGACTACGACGAAGCCAAGAACCTAAATCTCTCGACCGACGACATCAAGAATATCATGGAGCAGAACCGCAACGGTCTCAACGAGCAGCTCCCCGCCTACGAGAAGATCGCCGAGATCGAGATCCGCGAGCAGGAGTTCGAAAAGACCCCCAAGCGCTCCATCAAGCGCTACCTCTACACCTGATCCAAAGGCAAGGACCGTCCCCAATTGTTTGATTGAGGTGGCGGTGAAGGTAGTAGTAGATGACCCCTTCCAAAGAAAAATGGCTGGCATCGCAAGGATGTCAGCCATTTTCTTTACTGCCAAGATACTATGCCGCGACTTCACAGTTCTTCACCGTCCTCGGCCAGTTCCTGCATCAGTCCCCGGATCCGATGCAATCCATTATCCCTCGGACTGGCATTAGAGCCATGTGACGAAATCACCGAGCCATCGGAGAAGGTGGCATGGAACGACCAGCCCCAGCCATCCAGAACCTCCATCGTCGGCCTGTAGACTTCCTTATACTTATACATCTTTTCCTCCTCGATAATCTGGCGGAACTTCCTGACGACCACATCATCCAGTTTCTTTTCGTACAGCGGCCCGTAGGTTTCCCGCATCGCATGGAGCACAAAGCCGCCCGTAGAATCCTGTTTCAGGCGCCCCTCATACTCATAGCCCGCCATCGTACCGCTACGGGTATATTCCACGCTCAACAGATCTCCCTCAGGCATCTTCTTTGGCGCACAACCCAAGGCGCCGAGCAGCCCGCTGATGATACAGATAAACAGTCCACTACGCTTCATCGCCATTTCCTAATATTTTATATAATACATCATTTATATTTATAATAATACCAATATGTATTACCGTACCAATCTTCGACCTTGCCTTTGCGCTCAGTGTCGTCGGGGTATTTGCGCTCGAGTTCCTGCAGGTTGCGGTAGTCCTCTTCCATCACGGCATTGCGATAGAGGAGCACAGGGTGGCGACGGGAGTGACAATAGAGCGTGAGGGCCTCGCGGTAGTGCTTGGGCAGACGGTCGGCATTGAGGCTGTCGCCAACGGCATAGAACTGTTGCAGGCTGGTGACGAACGCGTCGAGGCGACGGTCGATGAGCAGGCCGCAGAGCAGGTAGTCCTTTGCCAGGCTGGAGCGGTCGGCAAGCAGTTTGAGATAGGTGTTGGGAAGCATGCGACGGGCAGGCTTGGCACCGAAGACATGGTAGAGGCTGTCGACGGGATAGCGCACGAAGCTGGTCTCACCGCTGGTGGGGAGCATGACGTTGCTGTTGCCGACAATGGGATAATGGAAGAGGCGATCGCCCAGCTCACCGCGCTGCGCCATCGCATACATACGGATCATCTGGAGGTTGGCATCGCTCTCGAGCGACTCCCAGCCCGTATCGAGAGCCCCTTTGTAGTCGCCCTGCAACAGACAGGTCTCAGCATGCATGCGGTAGTGGAACACGGCATTGGTGTTGCCGATGGCTGCGACGCCTATCATCATGAAGAACAGCACGAGCATGTTGATCCACATGGGGCGCGAGAAGAAATCGGTGACATTGCGGTCGGGCTCGACATTTTGGACGTAGTGCACCACCATGCAGACGCCTACCCAGGCTGCGAGCGCCAGGAAGATCAGCACCCACCAGAAGCCCCAGGAATAGGACTCCGCGATATCGGTGTTGACGGCACTGATAAGGGCAAGGATCAGCATGGAGGGGAAATAGGTCAGGGCGTGGCCCCGGTTGGTGAGGCGGAAGGCGAAGCGATAGATGAGCAGCTGAACCAGCTGGAGCAGCAGCGTGATGACCACGGCTCCTACCAGCGGATGATACTGTGTGCGGCCGTCGCTCATCACATACTGCATAGCCGCCAGCACATCGGCCTGGAAGCGAAACAGCCAGAGAAAGGCGAAAAGCAGAAAAGCAATAGCACACGTCCACCGGACGATGCTATTGCCTTGTAATTTCATTCGACTGCCCATTTCAGTTTTTCTTCAGGACGACGGCGGAGCGGGCGGGGATGTAGAGCTTCAGCCACTCCTTCTTGTCGTTGACATAGAGGGGATCGTAGTTCGTGGTGTGCGTCATCGAGTCGTCGGCGAAGCCATTGCCACCGAAGTCCTTCGAGTCGGTGTTGAGCACCACATCGTAGGAGCCCGTAGGCACGAGGAAGCCATAGTCGGTATAGCTGCGCGTGGGCGAGAAGTTGAACACAAACACGAGGTCGCCGCGCATGAAGCAGAGCACCTGGTCGCCATCGTCGTGCCAGATTTCCTGGACGGGTGTGTCCTGGAAATCCTTCACGCTCTTGATGACCTTGAGCATCTCACGGTCGAAATCGCCGAGCCAGTGATAGCAGAGGTCCTTGTTGTCGACGAGGTTCCACTGACGACGGGCATACTTGTAGCTCCAGCCATTGCCCTCGCGCGGGAAGTCGATCCACTCGGGATGACCGAACTCATTGCCCATGAAGTTGAGGTAGCCGCCATTGATGGCACCTGCCGTCACCAGACGGATCATCTTGTGCAGGGCGATGCCTCGCTGCGCCATATCGTTGACATCCTTCTTGGCGAAGTGCCAGTACATATCGGCATCGATGAGGCGGAAGATAATGGTCTTGTCGCCTACCAGCGCCTGGTCGTGGCTCTCGCAATAGGAGATGGTCTTCTCGTCGGGACGGCGGTTCTTGACCTCCCAGAAGATGGAGCAGACATTGATATCCTCATCGCGTACCTCTTTAATCGTCTTGATCCAGTAGTCGGGGATATTCATGGCCATGCGGTAGTCGAAGCCGTAGCCGCCATCCTCGAACTTCGCGGCGAGGCCGGGCATGCCCGACACCTCCTCGGCGATGGTGATGGCATTGGGGTTCACCTCGTGGATGAGCTTGTTGGCCAGCGTAAGGTAGCAGATGGCATTGTCGTCCTCGTGACCGTTGAAGTAGTCGCCATAGCCGCCGAAGGCCTCGCCCAGTCCGTGGGAGTAGTAGAGCATCGAGGTGACACCGTCGAAGCGGAAGCCGTCGAACTTATATTCCTCGAGCCAGTACTTGCAGTTGGAGAGCAGGAAGTGGAGCACGTCGTCCTTGCCATAGTCGAAGCAGAGGGAGTCCCATGCGGGGTGCTCATGACGGTCGCCGGGATAGAAGAACTGGTTCGGATCGCCAGCGAGATTGCCCAGGCCCTCGACCTCGTTCTTCACAGCGTGAGAGTGGACGATATCCATGATGACGGCGATGCCGTTCTTATGGGCGGTGTCGATGAGCTCCTTCAGTTCCTCGGGGGTGCCGAAACGGCTGGAGGGGGCGAAGAAGGAACTGACATGATAGCCGAAGGAGCCATAGTAGGGATGCTCCTGAATGGCCATCACCTGGATGCAGTTGTAACCATCCTTGATGACGCGCGGCAGCACGTTGTCCTTGAACTCGGTGTAGGTGCCCACCTTCTCGGCATCCTGTCCCATACCCACGTGGCACTCGTAGATGAGCAGCGGGTTCTTCTTGGGCTTGAAGTTCTTTTTCTTAAACTCGTAGGGCTTCTCGGGATTCCACACCTGCGCGGAGAAAATCTTCGTATTGTCATCCTGTACCACGCGACGGCACCAGGCGGGGATGCGCTCACCTTCTCCCCCATTCCACTTGACCTTCATCTTATAGAGCTGGCCGTGCTTGAGGGCTTTTTCCGAGAGCTTCAACTCCCAGTTGCCAGTGCCTTCGATGCGCTTGCAACGGTATTTGTCGGACTCCTGCCAGTTGTTGAAGTCGCCGATTAGATAGATGTCGGTGGCATTGGGCGCCCACTCACGGAACACCCAGCCCTTAGCGAGCTTGTGCAGGCCGAAATACAGATGGCCCGAGGCGAAGTCGGAGAGCTTCTTCTTGCCGTTCTGCGTCAGCTGGCTGATCTTCCAGACAGCGTGGTCGTGACGGCCTCGGATGGCACCCTCGAAGGGCTCCAGCCAACCGTCGTTACGTACTAATCCGATATGCTCAGGTTCCTTCTGGTCAACGATCTTCTTTGCTGCCACTTTCTTCGTGGCAGGCTTCTTCGCTGTAACTTTCTTTGCAGGCGCTGCTTTCTTGGCAGCAGGCTTTGCGGTGGTTTCTTTCTTTGCCATATCTGTTATTATACTTTAATCTTAAAAATAGCTTTCTTGATTTCGGGAGCGGCGGTGATGCAGGGGGCATGACCGTCCTGGGGGAAGAAGATGACGAACTGTCCGGGCTTCACCGTGACATAGGTCTGCGCCTTGGTATCACCATACTTCGTGATGTCCTTCTCGGCATTGTATTCGAAGTCGGGCAGGTCGCGCAACGGGGTGTAGCCGAAGGTCTCCTCAGCGGAGATGGGCATCTGGATGTCGATCATCTCAATATGCGTTTCCAGCACGGCTTCCGCCTGACTGCGCCCCTTGGCCGTCTGCAGGTTGAGGAACACATTATTACCACGAATGGCATACTTGCCAGCCTCCAATTGCAGGAGGTCATGGCTTTTCAGGAATTCAATCACATCAGCAAACAGGGGGTTGAGTGCCACATATTTGCCAAGCTTGTCAATGGTGTCAACAATCATAAGTTTTTATTATTAGTAATTGATTAGTCCAACTGTCGATGGCCACGGGTGTAGGTGCCGCTGGCAATGACCTTGCCATTGCGGTCCTTCTCGACGAACTTGCCGTCGCGTACATCATCTTTATAATAGCCTTCGAAACGTTTGCCTTCCTTGTCTTCCTCGATGGCAGCACCATTGCGCTTGCCTTCCTTGAAGGTGCCCTTGAACTTCGAACCGTCGGCATAGCGGGCCACGCCCTCACCGTCGATCTTACCATCCTTGAACTGTCCCTCGAACACGTCGCCTGCCTTGGTCGTCAGCTTACCCTTGCCATTGGGGCGGTCTGATTTCCAGAGACCGACGTACTGGTCGCCGTTCTTCCACACCATCGTGCCCTGGCCGTGCTTGTCGCCCTCGAGGAACTGGCCGGTGTATTTATCGCCATTGGCATACTTCGAGATACCTGTGCCCGTGCGCTCACCGTCGACATAGTCACCTTCGTAGACGTCGCCATTCTGGAACTTATAGATACCACGACCATGCTGCATGTTGTTCTTCCACTGGCCGATGTACACGTCGCCCGAGGCATATTTGAAGGTGCCCTTGCCCTGACAGACATTGTTCACCCACTGGCCATCGTAAGAAGAGCCGTCGCCCCAGTTGAAATAGCCCTGGCCGTTTTTCTGGTCATCCTTCCAATCGCCTTTGTAATAGGCACCGTTGGCAAAGGTATATACACCCTTGCCCGACCGCTTGTCCATATACCAGTTGCCATCGTACTTGTCGCCGTTGAAGTAATACATGATACCGTGACCATGCTGATAGTCGCGGAACCAGAGACCCTCGTAGCGGTTGTTGTTGGAGAAATAATACACGCCCTTGCCGTGCTGCTGATCCTGGAACCACTCGCCCTCGTATTTCTCACCATCGAAGAAAGTGTAGGTGCCGAAGCCCTGACGCTTGCCTTTCTCGTACTGGCCCTCATACCAGTTGCCGTTCTTGTAGGTGGTCTTTCCCTTGCCATGCGGCTTTCCCTGGAGGAGCTCGCCCTGAAACTCACCGCCGTCTTTCGTCGTACACGAGCCGAGCGTGATTTTCTGTGCTAACAGCACCATAGGCATCATCAATATTGCGACTGAAAAGATATATCGTATTTTATTCATTTTTTATGCTGTTAATAATTTGCTTGGCAAAAATACGAATAAAAATCGAGAACGCAAAGGTTCGTGTACATTATTTAACGATAATACTCATTTTCTATCAAAAATTATTATTACCTTTGCAGCCGTATGACATTTACAGCAATCATCCCCGCCCGCTATGCATCGACACGCTTTCCGGGCAAGCCGCTGGCAGTTCTCGGCGGAAAGACTGTCATCCAGAGAGTGTATGAGCAGGTGAGCAGCGTGCTCAGCGAGGTGTATGTGGCCACCGACGATCAGCGTATCTTCGACTGCGTGACAGCGTTTGGCGGCAAGGCCGTGATGACACGTACCGACCACCAGAGCGGCACGGACCGTATCGAGGAGGCTGTGGAGAAGACCGTCACCCGGGCCGACGTCATCATCAATGTGCAGGGTGACGAGCCGTTTATCCAGCCCTCACAGATCCAGACGCTGATGCAGCTTTTCGACGAGCCCTCTACGCAAATAGGCACCCTTGGAAAGCCGTTTGACGGTCTGGAGGCCGTAGAGAACCCCAATTCGCCGAAGATTGTGACCGACAACCGTGGTTTCGCCCTTTATTTCAGTCGCAGCGTCATTCCCTATATCCGTGGAAAGGCGCAGGCAGACTGGTTTGGCAAATACCCCTTCCTGAAGCATCTGGGCGTGTATGCCTATCGTCGGGAGGTGTTAGCTGAGGTGACGAAGCTGCCACAGAGCTCGCTGGAGAAGGCGGAGAGTCTGGAGCAGCTGCGGTGGTTGCAGAACGGCTATCGCATCCGCGTAGGACTCACGGATGTCGAAACGGTTGGTATCGACACCCCTGAGGACCTGAAGAAAGCAGAGCTATTCTTAAAAAACGAATTTTAGGGATTCGTAGAGCTGAATCGCTAAGATATAGAAAATGAACAGCGGCGCCCCTTTCCGGCATCCGAAGGAAAGGGCATCGAGCACATCGGACAGCGTCTGGAAACGTCCTGACACCATGCCGAAGGACACGGAGATGAGGATCATGCCGAAACTCAGGATGGGCACGATGCTATGGGAGAAGGGCGACGGGAAGAGGTTGCCTGTCGACGACAGCAGCACGGCATGGGGAATGGCCGTCAGCAACAATACAACCCCCACATAGATGACAAGGAACACTATGGTGACGCGCAGGGCCAGGCGGTCGCGATAGCTGGTGTGCAGGCGGCTGAAGAGGCCGCTTTTCTGAAGACAGCCCAACGCCACGAGCAGCAGCACAAGACAAGCCAGCCAAGGCGATGCCACCATCGTGGTGAAGTGGCCGAAGAACCATCGCACCCCTTCGCCAGAGAGCAGCGAGCGCACCCCCTCGACCCTCATGGCGGACAGGATCCATGAGACGAGGATGAGCACTGCCTCTGCTATCAGTAAGAGCAGCATGAGCATCCCCAGGCGTGAGGAGGTCTTACCCTGACTATTCATCATCAGCTACGAGATTGTCGATATCGATGATATGCAGTTCGATGGCACGTACCACGAGACGCGTGGCATTGACATTGCCGACACTCTCTGGGAAGAGCTTTTTAATAAGTTCGTTCTGACGCTTCTCCAGACTCTTCACACCAAAGGGCATGCCTCTGAGGCCCGTGATCTGCTCCTTGGTATAGCCAAGGGCCAGATGGCGCAGGAAGCGCTCGTCGTATTCATCGACCTCATAGCTCACCACGGCCTCCTGCTTGGCCAGCTGACCACTGACGGCCTGCTTGAAGCGCTCGACGATCTTCTCCAGAATGGGCTCGTTGAAGACCAGCGTCTTGCCCTCCATCACCGCATTGACATCGCGACGTGTCAGCAGCTCGCCCGTCTTCAGGATGATACCGTCGGCACCGGCATCGAGCACGTCCACCCAGAGCTTCTCGTTGAGAATCTCGCCTGTAAAGATCAGCACCTTGATGTCGGGGTGCATCTCCTTCGTACTACGACAGATCTCTACGCCCACGGTGGTGGAACCGCTCAATCCCAGATCGAGCAACACGAGGTCGGGCTTCTGCTGCTTGAGCAGTTTCCAATAGGCGGGTTCTGATTCGGCGGTGCCGATGACCTCAGCCTCGGGGATGTCGCTCTTGAGGATGCCCAGGGTGCCCTTCAACTCCAAGAGCACGTCTTCTACAATAATGACTTTAAACTGATCCATATAATTATTCTGATTGATGATTTGACACTTTCGGGGCAGCAGGCAGGATGATACGTACCAGCGACTGTCCGTCGCGCACCTCAGCCCAGATGCCACACATTCGACGATTGGTAGCCTCGCCATGATCGCGCACAATCTGACGGCAAAGCAGATAAGGGATGTTCTGCACGGAGGCAGGCGTGAACAGGGCCTGGGCCTCGCTGTCGCTCAGACGGAGGGTAGGCATCGGCATGGTGATCTCGACATATTTGCCCTCATGGACAGGCGTCACCTCCGACGGCTCCTTGCCCCCACCCTGTTTGCGGAGAATCGAGAACATATAGCCGATGAGATTCTCATCGCCCAGGATGCCATTCTCCAGACGGCGGATATGCAGGTTCGTGCGCTCCGCCTGATCCATGGCCTGCAGGGAGAGCATGCCATAGAGTTCACGGTAATAGCCCACAATCTCAGAGAGCGACTCCTCTTCACCCTGATCCACCAGCTGGCGGATGCGTGAGGGGTAATACATGGTTTCGTGCTTCAGGGTGGAGAGACAGTTGTCGAGCACGGCATTCGACACGTGCAGGTTGGCGGTCTCAAACTCCTGGCGTCGCAATTCATCGTCCATCATCTCTAAGCTCGACATCTGCTGACGTTCCGTCAGGAAACGGTAGTAGAGGCGATGGCGGTAATACAGCAGATAATAGGCGGGCAGAATGGACAGCAGCACGAGGATGAGCAGGATGACGGCAATGCGCTTGTTGGTCTGCGACTGCTGCATCATGCGGCAATAATCGGCCAAGGTGTTATCAGCCGACATCTCCTTATAGAGCTGCGTATAGATACGGTTGTTATAGTGATAGAGTTGCCACTCGTGGAGGGCAAGGGCGGCTACGGCACTCTCGTTGCGGATGTCGAGAATCACATCATAGTTGGTGTCGATGGAATCCTGATACCACTTGATTTCCGGAATCATCAGTGAGAGGTCGCCTAATCGCAACATCTCGTCGTCGCCCTTCGGACAGAGCTGGCGGTAGTGCTGGTTCAGATAGTAACGGCAGGAATCCGCAAAAAGCAGCGTTCGTTCGTAGGTGCCGTTGATATTGGAGAAATAGGCGGAATCGGCATAGATGCTCGCCTTCCCCAGATTGTCGTCGACTTCAGCAGCCTTCGCAGGCAGGCATGTGGCACTGAGCGCGAACAGACCGATGAGCAGACGTACCACACCCTTTGGCAGACGGAAGGAGAAGCGGGAGCCCTGACCTTTGGTGCTCTCAGCAGTAATCTGACAGACGGAGAATATCTGGCTGATCTTACGGTATTTCTCGATGATACCCTTGCAGTTCAGCAGGCCGAAGCCGTGATTACCGATAGGCTTGGGATCGAAGATATGCGCCAGCTGTTCCTCGTCAATGCCCTCGCCAGTATCAGCCACAGAGATCTCGACATAATCGGGTGTCTGCTGGGCAGAAACGGTGACGCTACCACCCTCGGGCGTGAACTTACGGGCATTATCAGCCAAGGTATTGAGCATAAAGAGGGTTATGACGCGATCGGCCTTCACCTGCGCATCGGTAGTCTGCAGATCCAGCGTAATGCCCTTCATGGCAAAGGCCTTCCGGCTATGCGACATCAGGTCGAAGAGCGGCTGCAAGGGGAAACTCTCGATCTTGAGGTTCAGCTCACCCTGACGCAATTGTATCCACTGTGTGAGGATATCATTGTAATCGTTGATCTGGTCGGTGAGCTCACGGATATAGGCAAGACTCTCCTGTTTGCTATTGTCGTCGAGGGTATCAAGACGGCTGATCTCGTGAAGGATGCGGTCGATGAAGGGCGTGATGCCATTGACGAGTGAGATCTTGGCACGCTGCTCCAGATGGCGGCGCTCATTGTCTTCGAGGCGCAACTTGCTGGCAGCCACATCGTCCTGACGCTGTTCAATCTCGTCTTCGAGCTGGCTGTAACTGCCTTTCTTCCGCTTGTTCAGACGGTTGAAGAGCCACAACAGGAACACCAGTAGAATGATGGCCACCACCACCGCCACCAACATGAAATTCAGCTGGCTGGCACTACGTTCGTATTGGCCTGCACGGGCCTCAAGCTGCCGGTCCTGACGGGTTTCGCTCATCAGATCGACATAGGCATTGCGGTTCATGTCGCTGAGCTGTTTCTCGTCCATAGCAGAATACACCAGACTCAGCTGCTCGCGGATACTGGCCACGAGGTCGGGGGCCTGATAGATGGCTGAGTCGGAGAGCGCCTCCTCGAGATTATAAAGTGCGGATTCGTAATCGTCAATCTGACGGTAGCAGGAGGCCAGGGTTCGGTAGGCACCGGCTATCTGATAGATATCGCCATAGCGGGTAAAGAGATGGAGGGCATCCTCTGCCAGCCATCCTGCCAGCATATCATCGTCGACACCTTCCGGATTGATGAACTTCATGGCAGGCAGGTTATCGGCCAGTAGCTGGCGACGGTATTCTGCATCCATCAGGTGTTCGGAAAGGGCCTCGAGGGCATTGGCAGCGAAATAGGGATAATCGCCCTGACGGGCGTGGATGAAGCAACGCAACAGGTGGTCGAACTCCTCCTGATTGATGTCCTGTTGCGTGCCGGTGGTAATAATACCGCCAGAGCCGACATAGTACAGATAATTGAGCCATTGCGCCATGTCGAGACGGAGGTCGTTGACGTCGATGTTCTGAAGGGCATCGATCGACTGGCGCTCCAAGCCTACATAATAATAATAGGTAGAAGTGACGATGGCCATTTCAGACTCGGCATAGCGAAGACGCTGCAACTCTGCCTCGCTCAGCTGGCTGCGCTCCTCATTGATTCGCTTCAGTGCCTCCATCGCATTCTCACGGTATTCGTAGAACTCACGATTCTTGGAACGACGCTGACAAAGACGCATCTGCTGAACGTAGCTTACAAGTCGTTCTATCTGATTGTCAGTAATTTGTGGAATTTCATTCAACCGCTGCTCCGCCTTTTCGTATTGCATCTTAACAATATCAGTAAAGGCTAGGTTGTTGAGGGCTTCCGCCCTACCCTTGTCATAGTTTTCTGACAGGTCATAGGCTTGTTTTGCATAGTATTCGGTAGTGTCAACATCGCGATAGTGACTGGCGTAAGATCGTGCATTCAGCTTGTCGACGGTCTGTGTGTCAGGACGTGTACAAGCTGAAATGAGAATCGTTGATAGTATGAATAGCCAAAACTTCATAAGCAAAAAACAATCCCTCCCGCCTGGTCAGGCAGAGAGGGATTTTCAGGATATTATGCGCGGGCCGCAGCCACGTAACCCAGTGCTTCCTTGCACTTATCGGTCACATACTGCCAGT
>Ga0265298_10005173_pt1 | contig 16460 bp, 14 predicted proteins | sample AusTroGonzalo_MG_3_FD_193486 | JGI IMG/M metagenome (GOLD analysis project Ga0265298, IMG submission 193486) | Bovine rumen microbial communities from tropical cattle in Woodstock, Queensland, Australia - Gonzalo_01 | ecosystem: Host-associated > Mammals > Digestive system > Stomach > Rumen ... | reverse complement strand
GTGATGATGACGCGGTCGCTCTGCTTGACAGCCTCCTGCGCCATCAAGGGACGCTTTCCTTTGTCGCGATTGCCACCAGCACCACAGACGGTAATCACCTTTCCCTTACCGTCGAGTACCTCGTGAATGGCGTTGAGCACATTCTCTAAGGCATCCGGGGTGTGAGCATAGTCAACGATGGCGGTGTAGCCCTCCGGCGAACGGATTGGATCAAGACGACCGTTAACACTCTTCAGCGTGCTCATCGCGACAAGGATATCCTCGGGCTGCTTGCCGAGCATAATGGCAGCGCCATAGACGCAGAGCAGGTTCGAGACATTGAACTTTCCGATGAACTGCACGCCCACCTCGCGACCATTCATATCCAGGTACATACCTTCAAAATGGCACTCAATGATGCGAGCGCGGAAGTCGGCCAGTTGTCGCGTCGAATAGGTCTTCACCTGTGCCTTTGTGTTCTGCACCATGAAGAGTCCGTTCTTATCGTCAAGATTGGTGATAGCAAAAGCATCCTTGCCAAGATTGTCGAAGAAGAGTTTCTTGGCGTCACGGTAGTTCTCGAAGGTCTTATGGTAGTCCAGATGGTCACGCGTCAGATTCGTGAACATACCTCCCACAAAGTGAAGGCCGCCGATGCGCTGCTGGGCGATGGCATGACTGGAACACTCCATGAACGCATATTCGCAGCCTGCCTTCACCATACGCTCCAACAACTCATTGAGTTCGATGGGGTCAGGGGTAGTATGACTGGCGGGAACGGGTTCGCCATCGATATAGTTACACACCGTGGACAACAGGCCACACTTATGGCCGAACTGTCGGAACATATTATATAATAAGGTGGCGATGGTCGTCTTACCATTCGTACCAGTAACGCCCACCAGTTTCAGTTTCGATGTCGGGTCACCATGAAACAGCGTAGCCACAGGACCTACAGCAGTCTCGGTAGAGGCAACCTGCACATAGGTGACGCCATCGGCCTTCTCTTCCGGCATATCCTCGCAGAGCACGGCCTTAGCACCAAGCTCTAAGGCTTTCGGAATGAAACGGTGGCCGTCGGTCTGGGTACCTTTGATGGCTACGAAGAGGTAGCCGGGCTGCACCTGCCGGGAGTCTATCTTTACACCTGTCACCTCCACATCGGCATCGCCGACGATGGTTATTGGCTGTACATTCTTGAGAAGTTCACTCAGTTTCATATCATTAGTGTTTTTAGATTTCAAGTTTTAATTCGCACACCATACCAGGCTGCAACGCCTTACCCGGCAGCAGACTCTGGTCTTTCACCTTACCACGACCATGAAGGCGGACTTTTACGCCACAGCGCTCCAGCTTGTAAACGGCATCACGGGCACCCATACCGCGCACATCGGGTATCGTGCCGCTGACGGCCTTCGCCTGCTGAGCCTGACGGCCTTTGGTACCAAGACGGTTCAACACATAGGACGATGCCGTTTGGTTGCCTGTCTTCACGTCTGCCACAATAACCGACGTAGAGTCATGAGAGTCCTCAACAAGCCGCTTCAGGCTCTGGGCCATCACGCCCTCAGATATGTGACGGAAGACGACACCGCTCATTCCACCGCCCGAGGCAGGCAAGCCTGTCTTACGCAGACAAACAATGCACGTATAGCGGGGAGCATCGGCAGGGAAGTAACCGGCAAATGACAGCCAGTAGCGTGTCGTGCCTGAGTGGTAGCCGCCGTGCTCGTCGGCTATCTGCGCCGTACCCGTCTTACCGGCAACCTTATAGGCACGTGACAGCGGAGCGGCCTTTCGGCCCAGTCCCTGACTAACCACATGTTCCAAGATGGTCTGCATCGTCTTAATGGTCTGCGGTTTGGCTATCTGCTCCTTCAACACCACAGGCGGGAACTCCTGAATGGTCTTGCCGTCCTTCACAACCTTCTTGACGAAGCGTGGCTGCATCATCTTTCCGTTATTGGCAATAGCGTTGTAGAAGGCTACGGTATTGATGGGGGCAATCTGCGTCTCATAGCCGATAGACATCCAGGGCAGTGTGGTCTTCGACCAGTACTTAGAACGGTCGGTGGTCTTCGTGTCCGGCATACGGATATAAGGAGGCAGATAACCGCGGATGGGCAACTTCAGGTCCTTACGGATACCTACGCGCTCCAGTCCCTGGACATACTTCTCCGGATTCTTGCCGTAGAACTTATCGATGACATAACTGACACCAATGTTCGAGCTGACCTCCAGAGCGTGAGCGACGTTCATGTCGCCATAGCCGCCACGACGCCAGTTATGGTCTTTCATGTTACGGCCGTGCATCATCATCTGGCCACAGCCGGTATGGATGATATAGCTGGTGTCGTTGGGAATCACGCCGTCGTCAAGCGCCACAAGGAACGAAGCGACCTTGAACACCGAACCCGGCTCACAGCGGTAACTGATAGCGCGGTTGTAGAGTTCCATGTAATGGCCACTTTCCGTACGTTCGATGTTGGCTATAGCCTTGACATCGCCCGTCTGCACCTCCATCAGGATGGCTACGCCCATATCGGCGTTCACCTCGGGCAGCTTCATCTCTTCGATGACAGCACGCTCCACCATATCCTGCATGTTGACATCGATGGTGGTGACTATATCGCCACCCGAAACGGGCGGAGTGACGGTCAGGTCAATCTTCTTGTTCAACACCTTCTGGCGGCGCTCTATGCCGGGAGTACCGCGCAGCAATGTATCGAAGGCAAGCTCTATACCGAAACGGGCACTGTCTTTGGTAATAATACGTCCGTGAGGGTTACGCACCTTGTCCGAACCGATGTCTCCAATCGTACGCCCGCCCATATTGCCGAACGGGTGACGGCGGGTGTTGAACGACTCCCAGCTGAATCCGCCCTTGGCTGCAGGCAGATTGAACAGCGGCAGCGCCTTAACAGCCAGGAACGTGTTGTAATCGACGCGACGCTTCCAGATACGCCAGTAGCGGGCGCCCTTCGTCATCTCGCCTGTCTTATGGTTCTTCACCATTTTGCTGCGTCCCTGCTCCAGATGAGCCTTGAACTCTGCAGCCGACTGACTGGGGAATATTTTGTGCAGGCCCTCACAGGTGCTGTCAATCTTGACAGCCCACAAGGAGTCGTAGGTCTTTACCCACTTCGGGTCTTTCATCTTGTCAGGCTGGAAGTCCATATAGACAATGTACTGCGGAATGCTGCTGGCCATCAGCTGACCGTCGCAACTGAGAATGTTGCCACGAGCAGCCGGTACGGTATCATCCTCGCGCACCAGTCGGGAGGCCACTGTCGTCCAATAGGTCTTCTTGGCCGTCATGATGTAAAGGGCCTTGCCCACAATGGCCAGACCGATTACCGTCAGCACTACCGCAATGGCGAAGTAGCGCGGCATCACCTTGCTGCTATTGAACCTACTCATTCTTCGTCGTCTCCACTAAACAATCCCGACTGGGGTACATTAATTATATAAGGTGGCTGGTCGCTGACGTGCAGCACCGAGTCCTTGTTCTGTCGCAACACCTCGAGCACCTGACTCTCACGGCAACGCTCTGTCAGCGTACTCGACGAGCTCAGCGCACGATACTTGGCATCTTTCAAATCGTTCTCCAGCTGACTGATTTTAATCATATCCTGCTGGCACTGGTAACGGAAAGCGACATAGAACACCGTGAAGAGCACCACCAGCAGGATAAGCCACACCTGACGGCGGACGGGTACTGCCGACAGGATGTCGCCGCCCAGGATCTTACGCAGGGTCAGCGCACCCACAGGTGTCTGCTCATCCTCGCTCACCTTGGACTTCAGCTCCTTCAGCTTGTCAATCGTCTTTACCTCAGGGACTTCCTGTTCTATGATGACATTCTCTTCTTCAGCCATATCTATATCTTTTCAGCTATCCTTAACTTAGCACTGCGGCTACGTGGGTTGCGCTGCTGCTCGTCGTCACTGGGCACAATCACCTTACCCACAGTCTTGAACGGTGCCTCCACCCTTCCGAAGAAGTCCTGCGACACGCGTCCTTCGGCATTGCCGGCCTTCATCATGTTCTTCACCAGACGGTCCTCCAGCGAGTGATAGGTGATAACCACCAACCGGCCACCCTCGCCCAGCACCTCACGGGCTCCGCGGAGCATATCCGTCAGCGCTTCCATCTCGTGGTTCACCTCGATACGCAGCGCCTGGAACAGGCGGGCCATATCCTTCTTCCACTGGCTATTGGCTCTCTGGTCTTGGCTGTTGGCAATATCGACGCCCAACACACTCATCAGCTGCCCCGTGGTTTCTACGGATTTCTCCGAGCGGGCTTTCACGACTGTCTTAGCTATGCGACGAGCGTTCTTCAGCTCTCCATACAGATAGAACACATCGGCCAGCTGCTCCTCACTGTAACTGTTCAGCACCTCGGCGGCAGTCTGTCCGGCACGCTTGTTCATACGCATGTCAAGCGGCGCATCGAAGCGGAACGAGAAGCCGCGCTCGGCATCGTCGAAATGGTGACTCGACACACCCAGGTCGGCCAGCAGGCCGTCCACATGGTCCACGCCATAGTAGCGCATCCACTGGCTGAGATACCTGAAGTTGCTCCTGACAAAGGTGAACCTGTCGTCATCGACGATGTTCCGTTCAGCGTCGGCATCCTGGTCGAAGCTGTAGAGATGGCCCTTAGCATTCAGATGACGGAGGATTTCCCTGCTGTGACCGCCACCACCGAAGGTAACATCCACATAAACACCGTCGGGCTGGATAGCCAGCCCGTCAATGCTCTCTTGGAGAAGCACCGGAACATGGTACGTATCAACAATTGTCATATCGTCAGAGCGAGGTATTCATAATGTTTTCCAAAGCCTGGCCGAACGCCTCACCGTCCATCTGCGCCGCCTCAATCTTCTCAGCTGCCCAGATTTCAATGGTGTCTCCCATGCCTATAAACTTCACGGTCTGCTGAATGCCAGCGGCTTGCATGTAACGCTTGGGAATGAGGAATCGGCCGTTGCCGTCGAGCGTCAGCATCTCCACCTCGGAGACAAACTGACGGAAGATGCTCTGATGCTCAGCATTGAAGCGGTTCAGCCGCTGCCGCAGCGCATCCATCTGTTCGTTCCACACGCTCTCCGGGTAAAGCACCAGACAGTCTTGGAAAATGTCTTTCCGCATAATCAGGTTTTCCTGCCCGGATGCTTGCAGCACCTTGCGGAAAACGGCTGGCAGAAAGGCTCTTCCCTTTATGTCGGTCTTAGCTTCTATGTTACCTAAAAAACGCATGTGTACATCTATTAATAGAATTCAGCGACAAAGTTACACATTTCTCCCCACATTCCACCACTTTTCCCCACATTTTTTTGATTTTAACGTAAATTAATTATTGCAAATCCGAGTCAGAAAGGGCAAAATGTCAAAATTTCAGTCTTTTCGCACATTTTTGTCACAAATTGTGCGATTTCTCGAAGATTTACATTAATTTTGCAGACTGTTACACACGCAACATAGCAGTATGACAACCGTCATCACAGAAAAGACCATCGACCTGGACAACATTCTGCGAAGCAAAATGGGCTCAAAGGCGAAGCGGGTACCGCGCCCCCTGGTGTGGTGGCTCAAGCGCATCATCCATCAGGACGAGGTCAACAAATACCTATGGGAGAGCCGCCATCTGACAGGTACAGAATGGCTGGAGGAGTGTGTACGCTACCTGGACGCGACGCTCGACATCGTCGGCGAAGAGAACCTGCCGGCAAAAGACGACGGACGGCTTTACACCTTCGTCTCGAACCACCCCTTGGGCGGTGAGGACGGCGTAGCGCTGGGGGCCATCATCGGACGCCACTATGACGGACGTTTCCGCTATCTGGTCAACGACCTGCTGATGAACCTGCCGGGACTGGCACCACTCTGCATCCCCATCAACAAGACAGGCAAGCAGAGCCGCGACTTCCCGAAGATGGTGGAGGCCGGATTTCAGAGCGACAACCACATGCTGATGTTCCCCGCCGGCCTGTGCTCACGCCGCAAGAAGGGCGTTGTCGAGGACATTGCCTGGAAGAAAACATTCATCGCAAAGAGTGTGGAGTATCAGCGCGACGTGGTGCCCATCCACTTCGGCGGACAGAACTCCTCGTTCTTCTACCGGCTGGCCAACTTCTCCGACCGTTTCCTGCCGTTCAACCTGGCGATGCTGTTTCTGGTCGACGAAATGTACAAGAACGTACACAAAACCTTCCGCGTCAGCATCGGAAAGCCCATACCCTGGCAGACCTTCGACAAGTCAAAAACACCGATGGAATGGGCACAATTTGTCAAAGAACAAGTCTACAAACTATAAATCATGGAACAACCTATCATCGCCCCGATTCCCGTGGAACTGCTTAAAAGCGAACTGACGCCCGATAAGCAGTTACGCATGACTAACAAGAGCAACAACGAGATCTACATCGTGACAGCCCACAACGCACCCAATGTCATGAAGGAGATTGGTCGCCTACGCGAAATCGCTTTCCGCGAGGCCGGAGGCGGCACTGGCAAGGAGGTCGATATCGACGAGTTCGACATCTGCGACAACTGCTACAAGCAACTCATCGTGTGGAATCCTGAGGACGAGGAGATTATCGGCGGCTATAGGTATCTGGAAGGCACGGCGTGGGATTTGGACGACAAGGGACAGCCCATCTTGGCCACCAGCCACATGTTCCACTTCTCGCAGAAGTTCCTTGACGAGTATATGCCCTACACCATCGAACTGGGACGCTCGTTCGTCGCACTGCCTTATCAGAGTTCGCGTATGGGTGCCAAGAGTCTCTTCGCCCTCGACAACCTGTGGGACGGCCTGGGCGCGCTGACGGTCATCAAGCCGAACGTCAAGTATTTCTTCGGAAAATTCACAATGTATCCTTCGTATATCCGTCGCGGCCGCGACATGATTCTCTACTTCCTGAAGAAGCATTTTGCGGACAAAGAGAACCTGATTCTTCCGATGAAACCGCTGAAAATTGAAGCTGACGAGAAGGAACTGGAGGCTTTGTTCTGCGAGAAAAGCTTTGATGCTGACTACCGCATCCTGAATCGCGAGATACGCAAGATGGGCTATAACATTCCGCCACTGGTGAATGCCTACATGAGCCTGTCGCCCACGATGAAACTCTTCGGCACGGCTATCAACTACGGCTTTGGCGACGTTGAAGAAACGGGCATCCTCATTGCTGTCGATGAGATTCTGGAGCAGAAGCGCGTCCGCCATATTGACTCCTTCATCCGCGAGCATCCGGAGGCGCTACAGCTTACCAGCGGCGCCAACAAGGTGGTTTACAGGGAGCATTAAGCCCTATCGCAAGGCGCATCAACCTCTGTCGCAGAGAGCACTAACCCCTAAGCATCTTTATTTTACCAGCACCTTCGTACCGTTGTGGACATACAGTCCGCTACGCTGTGGCTGGCTGCTCAACAGATGGCCGCTCAGCGTGTGCCAGCGGCCGTCAACGAAAGGGCGCGCCGCCGTCCCCACGTTCATCTCCTGACGGTCCAAGAAGGTCTTCAGCTCATAGAACGCCGCATAGGGCTTGCCCGTATCGTGGTTATACAGAGCGGCATTCCACCACCTGCTTGTCACGTTCTTGTTACCGTTGTCCTCGGGCCACCACCAGAAGAGTCCCTTCACGCTGTCGTGCTCTTTCAACATTGTCACCAAATCGGCCGTGAAGCGACGCTGTCCCTCCTCCGTGTACGGATAAGTGGCGGTATAGTCGAACGTCGTCTCATCCATCTTCCAGGCATAGCTGTAGCCCGTCTCCACCACCATCAGGTCCTTTCCGTAAGCCTTCCTCTCGACCGCCTTCAGCGTATTGTCGAGCGTGCTCAGGTTGCCGTGATAAGCGGGATAGTAACTGAAGCCGATGATGTCGTAGTCCACCGCAGCGTCCTTGATGCGGTCCAGGAAATACGTCAGCACACTTGCCTGGGGCACACGCTCACTGTGAATGATGATTCTGGCCTCCGGACAGGCCTCGCGGCAGGCTTTTCCTGCTTGTTTCAATAGTTTTGTAAAACGTGTCCAGTTGGCCGCCGGTGAGTTGGTGTAGCAGCGGTTGACGTCGTTGCCCTTGGCGGCCGCCTCAGTGCCCCAGAGCATTCCGTACGAAATCTCGTTGCCCGTCTGGATGAAGTCAGGGGTGGCGCCGGCAGCCGTCATCTGCTGCAGGCAGTCCTTCGTATATTCGTAGATTTTCGCCTGCAACTGCTCATCGTTCAGCGATTTCCACGCATCGGGCGTCCACTGCTTACCGGGATCGGCCCACGTGTCGCTGTAGTGGAAGTCGAGCATCAGTTTCATGCCTGCATCCTTGATGCGTTTGCCTAACGTCTTGACATAGTCAAGGTCCTGACACACAGCCTTGTCGCCGCTCGTCGAGGGGTCCACAAACAGGCGGACACGCATGGCGTTCAGGCCTTGCTCCTTGAAGAACGTCAGCGGCTGAACAGCGTTCCCCGCCTTGTCCCTATAGACGACGCCGGCCTGCTCATACTTCGTCAGCATCGAGATGTCGCCGCCGGCATAGTACTGCGCGGCAACGGGCAGCGCAAGCGCCGCAATTGCAGATAGTAGTAGTTTTTTCATGCTCATATCAGTAGTCGTTTTGTGGTTCTCAGACAATGGGCAGCGAGATGCCGTTAATCTTCTGATAGACGTCGAGCGCATAGACATCGGTCATGCCGGAGATATAGTCTATGACGGCCATGATGCGCGTCTCCAGGTCGGGACTCTCGATGGCATACTGGCTCGACACGCGGCCTATGAGCTGCTGCGAGTAGTAGCGCTCAGGGTGCATGATGGCCTCCGTCATCTGGTGCATCAGCGTCTCCATAATCTTATAACCCGACAGTTCCACGTCGAGCACGACGCGGCTGCGGTAGATGCGCTGTGCCGACAGCTTGGCACACTGCCGGTAGGCCTGGTGCTGGCGCTCGGCGATGTGGTCAATCAGACTGCCCTCGAAGCGTCCGGCCAGGATGTCGTCCTCGTGCTCCACAAAGGTGCGCACACACTCGTTCTCCAGCTTGCCGATGACGCAGGCACGCAGGTACACAACCTTCTCGTTATCGTCCGTCAGATGCTCGTCGGCGATACGTTTCAAGATGTGATTTTGCCCCATTTCATCGAAGAAATCGAGCAAAAGCCGCGATATTTCCTCGTAACTTAGAATCTTCAGTTTGTGGGCATCCTCGAGGTCCATAATCTCGTAACAGATGTCGTCGGCAGCCTCCACGAGATAGACCAACGGATGGCGTACATAGCGCAGGGGCTCGCCCGCCGCGGAGAGGCGGATGATGCCCAGCTCCTCGGCAATCTTCTGATAAATGTCGCGCTCCGAGCAGAAGAAGCCGAACTTCCCCTTCTTCGAAGCGGCCGACGAGGCGTAGGGATACTTCACGATGCTCGCCAACGACGAGTAGGTCATGGCGAAACCGCCCTGACGGCGCCCCTCAAACTGATGGGCCAACAGGCGGAAGGCATTGGCATTGCCCTCAAAGCGGGTGATGTCGTCCCAGAAGGCAGGGCTGACCAGCTGCTGCAGGTCGCGGCCCGGACCCTCGGTGAAGAACGTCTGGATGGCCTTCTCGCCAGAGTGTCCGAAGGGCGGGTTACCCAGGTCGTGGGCCAGACAGGCCGTAGAAACAATCTGCCCGATCTCCGCGAACAGCGTGCCCTCCAGCTCGGGGTGCTTCTCCATCAGCAGGCGGGCCACGTCGCAGCCCAGCGACATGCCGACGCTGGCCACCTCCAGTGAGTGGGTCAGACGGTTGTGCACAAAGACACTGCCCGGCAGGGGGAACACCTGTGTCTTGTTCTGCAGGCGGCGGAATGGCGCCGAGAAAATCAGCCGGTCGTAGTCACGCTTGAACTCCGTGCGGTCGTCGTGCCGCTCCAGGTGCCGTTGCTCCTGTCCCAGCCGCTTGTTCGATATCAGTTGTTGCCAGTTCATCATAACGGGGACAAAGTTACGAAATCTTTCTTAATTACGCAACAGCCAAGCCATTTCTTTTTCACCTCACGTCCCCCACATTACCATAGTCTGACAACAGTTCTGATAATTGAGGCGGACTGTCTTATTGTGGTCAAAGTGGTCATGGTCAAAATGGTCAAAATCAATTTCGAAAACACGATTGTTTCTCAATAAATAAATATATTATAATATATTTATTTATTGGTGTAAATTTGACAGTCTGTTTTCGATTTTGACCAAAATGACCATGACCAAATGACCGCACTTCGTTCCGTCACACACAAAAAAAATGCAGAGGAAGAAAATATTGCGCGAAGTATTCGTGAACCGCAATGCCGATGTTGTATCTTTGTAGCCGAAACGAAGATGCACCGCGAGTTTCAGAAAATACGCCATGAGTTTTGAAAAAATCTCCATGAGTTTCAAGAAATACTCCATGAGTTTCGGTAAACAGGCCATGAGCGTCCACTAACACCCCACTTCCGCAGGTTTCTGCAAAATAACTATAAAATAAGCCGGAATACGATGGCGGTTTGAAGAATTATCGCTATCTTTGCAAGCTAAATAAGTAATGTACGAAGAAAAGATGAAAATCAACGTTGTAAACCGTGGCCACCAGCCCCTACCCCAATACGCCACGCCGCAGAGTGCCGGCATGGACTTGCGAGCCAACCTCGAAGCGCCCGTGACGCTGCAGCCGCTGGAGCGCCGGCTCATTCCGACAGGCCTCCACATCGCCCTGCCCGCAGGCTACGAGGCACAGGTGCGTCCGCGCAGCGGCCTGGCCCTGAAGAAGGGCATCACCGTGCTGAACACCCCTGGCACCATCGACGCCGACTACCGCGGCGAGATAGGCGTGGTACTGATAAACCTGTCGCAAGAGCCGTTCGTGGTGAACGACGGCGAGCGCATCGCCCAGATGATTATTGCCCGCCACGAGCAGGGCGAGCTCATTGAGGTGGACGTGCTCGACGAGACGGAACGCGGCGAAGGCGGCTACGGACACACGGGAGTGAAGTAAGGAAATGAGAAATGAAAAGTGAGAGATGAGAGATATGATTAGACTAATGGTTGCGATTGCGGTTGTATTCTGCGGCTGTCTGGGCGTTAACGCTCAGACGCAGAACACTAATGTCCAGGCGCAGGACAGCACCGCACAAGGTAATCATATCTCTCATTTCTCATCTCTCCCCTCTCATCTCTCCTATTCCGAGTGCTTCCTGGAGGCGATGGTGCAGCGCCAGAAGGGCAACAGCGACGCGGCCTTCGACCTGCTGCAACGCTGCACGGAGATCGACCCGCAAGCCTCTGAGGCCTACTACTTCCTGTCGCAGTACTACAAGGTGTTGAAGGACAACGACAAGGCCATGGAGATGGTGCAGAAAGCGGCATCGCTCGACCCTGACAACACCATCTACTCGGAAACGCTGATGCAGACGTACATCAGTCAGCGGCAATACCAGAAAGCCATTGAGATGACGGAACGCCTGTACGACAAGCACAAGGACCGCGAGGACCTGCTGGAGCTGCTGTTCCAGCTGTATCAGCACGAGCAGGACTGGGCGCACGCCATCGGCGTACTGGACAAGCTGGAGACCATCAACGGCAAAAGCGAACGGCTGTCGTACGCCAAGAGCGAAATCTACTCACGCAAGGGCGACAAGGCGGCCGCCATCGCCGAGATGAAGGGACTGGCCGACCGCTACCCAAACGACATGAACTACCTGGGCATGTATGGCGACATGCTCATGATGAACAACGAGACGGACAAGGCGCTCGACATCTACCAGCGCATCCTGCGCGAGGAGCCGAAGAACACCAGGGCCCAGGTGTCGATGCTGGGCTACTACCGCGAAGCCGGCGACAGCGCAGCCGCCGCAACGACGCTGGAACAGCTGCTGCTGAACCCCGCGGTGCAGACGGAGCAGAAGATGACGCTCATGCGCCAGGAGGCGATGCGCAGCGAGGAACTGGGCGGCGACAGCACACGGGTGCTACACCTGTTCCGCAAGATTCTGGCCCAGCCGCAGGAGAACGGCGACCTCGCCTCACTCTGTGCCGCATACATGACGCTCAAAGAGATGCCGCGCGACAGCATCGCAGCCGTGCTCAAGCAGATTCTGACCATTGAGCCCGACAACGCCGCAGCCCGACTGCAACTGGTGTCGTACGCCTGGAACGACGAGGACAACGACAGCGTCATAGCCCTCTGTCAGGAGGCACGACAGTACAACCCCGAGGAGATGGCGTTCTACTACTATCAGGGAATGGCCTACTACAAGATGGACGACAAGGAAGCGGCGCTGAGCACCTTCCAGAACGGCATCGGCGTCATCAACGACGACAGCAGTCCCGACATTGTCAGCGACTTCTACGCCATCATGGGCGACCTGCTGCACCAGAAGGGAATGGCCAAGGAGGCCTTCGAGGCCTACGACTCGTGCCTGCAGTGGAAGGAGGACAACATCATGTGCCTGAACAACTATGCCTACTACCTCAGCGAACTGGGACAGCAGCTGGACAAAGCAGAGCAGATGAGCCTGAAGACGGTGAAGGCCGAGCCGAAGAACGCCACCTATCTGGACACCTACGCCTGGATTCTCTTCATGCAGAAACGCTATGCCGAGGCGAAAATCTACATCGAGGAGGCCCTGCAGAACGACAGTGACGCCAGCGCCGTCATCACTGAGCATGCAGGCGACATATACATCATGAACAAAGACACCGAGCGCGCACTGGAACTGTGGCGACAGGCACAGCAGGAAGACGCCGGCAACAAGATACTCGCAAGAAAAATCAAACGCAAAAAATACATCAAACAATGAAAGCATCCAACATCCTGAAGATTGCCCTGTTGGCAATGCCACTGATTGTCTGCTCATGCGGCTCCAAGAAGAAGGTAGTCGTGGAGAATCCTTCACAGACGGTTGTCGTGACAGACGAGAACAAGTTCATCCAGAAGGTGACCAGCAACGCACAGTCCATTAAGTTCGTCACTTCGAAAATCAAGTTCTCCGTCGAATATGGCGCACAGAACATCGCACTGACCGGCAACCTGCGCATGAAGCGCGACGACGTCATCCGCCTGCAGCTGATGGCCTTCGGCTTCGTCGAGGCAGCACGCCTGGAGTTCACCAAGGACTACGTGCTGATTATGGACCGCATCAACAAGCAGTATTTGAAAGCACCCTATAACCAGATTGACTTCCTGCGCAACAGCGGCATCAACTTCTACACGCTGCAGGCACTCTTCTGGAACGAGCTGTTCATGCCCAACCGCAGCACCCTCTCGGAAGAAGACCTGAAGAAGTATTCGGCACAGCTGGGCAACGACGATGTCATCATCAACCTGGAAGACGGCAAGCTGGACTACAGCTGGCTGGCCAACGACAAGACAGGCATCATCAAGATGGCTAACATCCTCTACAAGGACCGCTTCAACGGCAACAGCCAGCTGAACTGGGACTACCAGTCGTTCAAGACACTGGAGAACAACAAGAAGTTCCCAGATAAGATGATAGCCACACTGACCATACCGAAGAAGGAAATCAAGCTGGGTATCACACTCAACTATATCAATCACGAGACAGAGTGGGAAACACGCACGAATGTGTCTAACAAATACAGCGAGGTGACGGTCGACGAGATACTGCGCCGCTTCATGTCACTGTAATCACGGATGAAGAACTATCGCTTTTGGCTGTTGGCCGTTAGCCTTTGGCTGCTGGCTCTCGCGGTTGCCCCTGCACAGACTCGCAAGACTGTGCAGAAGACGCGGAGTGCCCAGAGTTCTCAGAAGACGCGGAATACTCAGAAGGCTCGGACCACTCAGAAAAGCCGGAATACCAAGAGCACCCAGAAGAAAGCAAGTACGCCCCAGCCTACCGTCAAGGGCCTGCAGAGCCAGCGACAGAAGATTCAGCAGCAGATAAAGGAACAGGAGCGCCGCCTGCAGAACAACAAGCGCGACGTCAAGAAGCGCCTGGAGAACCTCATGATTCTGAACTCAGAGATTGCCGATAAGCGGAAGGCCATCGACACCATCCGCCGCGACATCACCACGCTCGACGGCAACATCGTCGTCCTGGACAACCAGCTGAAGACGCTGGAGAAAGAGCTCGACGACCGTAAACAGAAGTTCCAGAGCTCACTGCGCTACATGCACCGCAACCGTTCCATACAGAACCGCCTGATGTTCATCTTCAGCGCCAAGAACTTCACACAGATGTACCGCCGCATGCGCTTCATGCGCGAATATGCCGGCTATCAGCGCGTACAGGGCGAGGCTGTCAAGGTGATGAAGCAGGATGTGGCCGAGGCCAAACAGGAACTGGCCAAGACCAAACGCCAGAAGAACGACCTGCTATATCGCGGCGTTCAGGAACAGAAGAGCCTGGAAGGCAAGCAGGAGGAGCAGAAGCAGGTGGTGAGCACACTGCAGAAACAGCAGAAGACCATCGAGGGCATCATCAGCGAACAGCGTAAGAAAGACCTGGCTCTGAACGCACAGATTGACAAGCTGATTGCCGAGGAGGTGGCTCGCGCCAAAGCACGCGCCGAAGCCGAAGCACGCCGCAAGGCGGCTGAAGAGGCTGCCAAGAAACGCGCCGCAGAACTGGCACGTAAGAAAGCTGCTGCCGAAGCTGCCCGTCGCGAGAACGAACGCCGCATCGCCGAAGCCAAAGCACGCGAGGAACGCGCCAAGGCCGAAGCCCGCGCCGCCGCCCGTAAGAGTGCGGAGGAGAAAGCCGCTGCCGAGCGCGCTGCCGCTGAAGCAGAGAACGCACGCCGCGAAGCTGAACGTCAGGCCGCTGCCGACGCCAAGGCAAGGGAGAAGGAGATGGCTGAGGTGAAGAAGGAGACCAAGCAGGAGACCTACTTTGTGTCGTCTGAAGACCAACGTATCACCGGCAGCTTCGAGAGTAACCGCGGTCGTCTGCCTATGCCTATCACGGGCCCCTACCGCATTGTCAGCCATTTCGGCCAGTACAACGTGGAAGGTCTGAAGAACGTAACGCTTGACAATAAAGGTATCAACATCAAAGGCCAGCCGGGCGCTCAGGCACGCAGCATCTTCGACGGCGAGGTCAGTGCCGTCTTCGGCATCGGCGGCATTATGGGTGTGATGGTGCGTCACGGCAGCTACATCTCCGTTTACTGCAACCTCTCGTCAGTCAGCGTACGCAAAGGACAAAAGGTATCGACGCGTCAGGCGTTAGGCACCATCGGCTCAGAGAACATCCTGCAGTTCCAGCTTCGCAAACAGGTGGCGAAACTGAATCCGGAATCTTGGTTAGGCCGTTAACACACGCTTTTTAACAGACTGCAGATCTTCTGATTAAGCAGACAACACGCGGACGTAGGTCTCTATGGCATCGGCTATCTCGCTGATGCAGATATACTCGTCGGCGGAGTGACTGCGAGAAGACTGGCCAGGTCCCAGCTTGAACGAGGGGAAAGGCATCAAAGCCTGGTCGCTTAGTGTGGGAGAGCCAAACGGCGTCTTGCCCATCGCCTTCAGACTGGCAATCATCGGGTGACTTTCGTCGATACACGACGAATGAAGACGGAAGGAGCGGGCCCGCAGCTCACACTTCGTCATGTGCTTGCGCAGGAACTCAAACACAAACTCATTCTGGTAGTATTCATTGGTACGCACGTCGATGACGAAGTGTAGCGTATCGGGAACGACATTATGCTGCGTTCCAGCCTCAACAACCGTTACGGTCATCTTCGTAGGTCCAAGCAGCGGACTCTCCTTGCGGAAACTGTAGTCGCGAAGCCACACCAAATCGTCAAGCGCCTCGTAGATAGCGTTGACGCCCTCGTTGCGGGCAGCGTGGCCGCTGACGCCGTGGGCATAGCCGTCGATGACCATCAGTCCCTTCTCGGCAATGGCGGGCTGCATGCCTGTCGGCTCGCCGACGATGGCCACACTGACAGGCGGCAACAACGGCAATACGCGGCTAAAGCCGTCCTGCCCAGACACTTCCTCCTCGGCCGAGCACACCCATAATATATTATAGGTACGCGGACGATGCAGCATCAGGCGGTAAGCCTGCAACGTGGCCACCAGTCCGCCGCCGCAGTCGTTAGAACCCAAACCATAGAGCTTGTCGCCCTCCTGCACGGCTTTGAAAGGGTCGCGCGTCCAGGAGTTGACGGGCCTCACCGTATCAATATGGGCATTGAGCATCACTGTCGGACGGTTGTCGTCCCAGTCGGGACAACCCACCCACAGGTTATTGCCCTCACGACCGTGAGGCAGGTTCCAACGGTTCAAGAACTCTTCCATCACATCGGCGGCACGCGTCTCTTCACGACTCACCGAGGGTGTCTCTATCAGCCGCTTCAGCAATTCGACAGCATCGTTCACATACTCATACATTTCCATATTGCAGTGACTTTTTTATTTGTAAATCTCTTGCAGAACCGCCAACGACTTCAACTCCGGAAAGTCAGGCAGATGCAGGCGGTAGTAATTGAT
>Ga0265298_10005172_pt1 | contig 16462 bp, 12 predicted proteins | sample AusTroGonzalo_MG_3_FD_193486 | JGI IMG/M metagenome (GOLD analysis project Ga0265298, IMG submission 193486) | Bovine rumen microbial communities from tropical cattle in Woodstock, Queensland, Australia - Gonzalo_01 | ecosystem: Host-associated > Mammals > Digestive system > Stomach > Rumen ... | reverse complement strand
ACCGTCTTTATCGTCCTTTGTCTGCTGCAAACGTTTATAGTGGTTATAAACGGCAACAGAGAGGAAACGCTTAGCGTCGTCCTGGCCGATAACGTACTGGTCCAGATAATCCTTAATCTCACGAGGTTTAGGTACCTTCTGGCTTGAAGTAGTCCTGTCACTGCCGCTTCCCTGTCTTTTTCGGTCGGCATCAATGCCTGATTCCTTGACTATCTGGTAAGCCTGTTTTGCACAATCTTCACATATATAACCGTTGATGCCCGTGATGAGCAAACGCACCTCACGTTCATTACGGCCACAGAAATTACATACTTTCTTCACTTCTTACTTATCACTTCTTATTTATCACTTATCACTTCCTTACCAGCACCTGATCAATCATACCGTATTCACGGGCCTCCTCTGCTGTCATCCAGTAGTTGCGGTCAGAGTCGTTCCATACCTTTTCATAATCGGTATGTGAGTGGTCGGCAATGATGGTGTATAGCTCTTTCTTCAACTTCTGAATCTCGCGAGCTTCAATCTCGATGTCGGAAGCCTGACCCTGCACACCGCCAAGAGGCTGGTGAATCATGACGCGGCTATGGGGCAGTGCAGAGCGTTTGCCCTCCTGACCTGCTACAAGCAAGACAGCAGCCATAGAGGCAGCCATACCTGTGCAGATTGTGGCAACGTCGCAAGAGATAAACTGCATGGTGTCATAAATGCCCAGTCCTGCATAAACACTACCACCAGGAGAGTTGATGTAAAGGTTGATATCCTTACCTGGGTCGTTTGCGTCAAGATAGAGCAGCTGTGCCTGTAGCACGTTAGCTGTATAGTCATTAACTTCAGTGCCGAGGAATATCACGCGGTCCATCATCAAACGTGAGAAGACATCCATCTGAGTAACGTTAAGCTGACGTTCTTCAAGGATATAAGGGTTCATGTATTGCGCCTGAGTCTTCATAACATCGTCAAGCACTAAACCGTTCACGCCTAGGTGTTGGGTCGCAAATTTTCTGAAATCATTCATAGCTATATTCTTTATTTCGTGTTTTCTAAATACAAAATTACGAAAAAAAGTCGAGACGCAAAGCATCCCGACTTTATTTTTTGGTTAAAGAATTATAATTACGCTTCCTGCATCATTTTGTTGAACTCGTCGAGGGTTACCTCTTTCTCGTTCAGTTTAACGATACCTTTGAGGGCTTGAGTGAGCTTCACGTCGATAGCACGCTCAACGAAGCTCTCTACGTTCTCGCGCTTCTTCAGCTGCTCCTCTGCATAGTTGTCGAGCACATCCTCGGGGATGTTGGTCATGCCATACTGAGCGAACTGGGCACGGATAGCCTCCTTGGCAACAGCCTTGAGGTCTGCATCCTCTACCTTAATACCAGCAGCAGCAACGAACTGCTCCTTAATAAGGTGCCACTTCAACTCGTCAATGGAAGCCTTGAAGTTCTTCTCAACGAACTCCTCACCCTTGTCCTTGTTGTTGTTCAGCATCACACGCTTCAGCAGATCCTCGGGGAACTGCAGTTCGCCAACCTTCTTTTCTGCATATGCGCGCACATCGCGCAGGAACTTGAAGTCGCTGTTCAATACCAACTGACCCTTCAGGCTGTCGGCGATGCGCTGACGGAAGTCAGCCTCGTCCTTCACACCCTCACCAAATACCTTCTCGAAGAGCTTAGCGTCAACAGCGGCGGGCTGGAAATGACGGATCTCGGTAATCTGGAAGCTGAAGTCAGCAGTCAGGTCCTTGATGGCCTCCTTATCAGTCTTCAGCAGGGCGGCTACCTCTGCATCGTTATCGGGGTAAGCCTTCTTGGGGTTGAAGGTGATGATGTCGCCCAGCTTAGCGCCGTCGAACTTCTTCTTCTCGTCCTCACCCTTAACGTATGAAGGCATGATCATACCCCCCTCAACGGTGATACCACCTTCAAGTGTGTTACCCTTCTCGTCCAACTGACGGAGGTCACCCTTCAAAGTGTCGTTGCCGCTCCACTCCTGAGCCTCAACGAACTCACCAGCCTGAGAAGCGTACATCTGTACCTGCTCGTCAATCAGTTTGTCGTCAACCTTGATGGTGTAGAAATCAATCTTGTCCTTATTGGTCAGTTCTGCTTTGAATTCGGGAGCAACAGCAATGTCGAACACGAACTCGAAGGGACCGTCGCTGGCCAAATCCTGAGGCTGCTGCTTCTCCTCGTTGGGAAGGGGCTCGCCCAGCATCTGAATTTTGTTCTCGCGGATATATTCATAGAGCTTCTCGCCGAGGATGCGGTTTACCTCGTCAGCCTTCACGGCTGTACCATACTGCTTCTTAATCAAGCCCATGGGTACCATGCCAGGACGGAATCCGGGAACCTGAGCCTTCTTGCGATACTCTTTCAACTTCTTGTCAACTGCTTCCTGATAGTCTGCCTGCTCAATGCTGATGGTCATCAGGCCATTGATTTTATCGGCACTTTCAAACTTAATATTCATTTCTTTTTATACCTTATTTATATTATTATGCGTTTTGAGCGTGCAAAATTACGCATAATTGGCGTAAAAAATGCACGATTACGATTTTTTAACGCATTGAAATGGAAATCCTTATTGCTCGTCTTGAGCTTTCAGACGCTCTTCTTCAAGCTTCTGGAAGTCCTTCTGTCGCAGAACGAACGAGTCTGTGAGGTAGTTCTTTCGTACAATCTTATTGGCAGCCAATTCCTCTGGGGTGCCGTGAAACAGAATGCGTCCTTCGAACAACAGATAGGCACGGTCAGTGATACAAAGCGTATCCTCCACGTTATGGTCGGTAATCAGAATACCGATATTGCGGTCCTTAAGCTTCCATACGATAAATTGGATGTCCTCAACGGCAATAGGGTCAACACCAGCAAAGGGCTCATCAAGCATGATGAATTTCGGCTCAATAGCCAAACAGCGGGCAATCTCACAGCGGCGACGCTCACCACCAGAAAGCTGATCACCCTTATTCTTGCGTACTTTCTGCAGGCGGAACTCACTTATCAGGCTCTCAAGTTTCTCCAACTGATAATCGCGTGGTTTGCCAGTCATCTCCAAAACAGAAAGGATGTTGTCCTCTACCGACATCTTGCGGAATACGCTTGGCTCCTGTGCCAAATAGCCTATGCCAGCACGTGCACGCTTGTAAACGGGGAAGTCGGTAACTTCTTGATCGCCCAGATAGATGTGTCCGCCATTAGGGAGCACTAATCCGGTTGTCATATAAAAGGACGTAGTCTTTCCAGCACCGTTTGGCCCCAACAGTCCCACAATCTCACCTTGACGCACGTGAAAACTTACATCGTTTACCACCGTGCGCTTACCATATCGTTTGATGAGGCCCTCAGTCCTCAGTACAATACTTTCTTCTGCCATAATCGGGGACAAAGGTACGAATAAGTGCGTAAAATACCAAAGATATTTGGGTATTTTCGAACGTGAGTACCTTCGACGGAGGTCAAAGGTGCGATTTTTTTCTGAAATCTTGATGCGTTTCTATTTTTTTTTGTAATTTTGCAGCCGTTTAATACGATATTTCATCATGCTAATCCAGAGAAAACTGACTACATTCGGGCGTTACGTCATACTGATGGGACGTACCTTTTCTGTGCCTGAGCGCATGAGAGTCTTCTGGAAACAATATGTTAAGGAAATGTCGCAACTGGGCATTAACTCCATTGGTATTGTATTGCTCATTTCATTCTTCATTGGTGCTGTGATCTGCATTCAGATGAAAGTGAATATTGAGAGCCCTTGGATGCCACGATGGGTGGCTGGTTATACTACCCGTGAGATCATGTTGCTGGAGTTCTCAAGTAGTATCATGTGTCTGATTCTGGCGGGCAAGGTTGGTTCGAATATTGCATCAGAGATTGGCACTATGCGTGTTACCCAGCAGATTGATGCATTGGAGATTATGGGCGTAAATTCGGCCTGTTATCTTATTCTTCCGAAAATCCTTGGTATGCTTACTATTATGCCTTTCCTCGTTATCTTCTCAAGTGGAATGGGTATCGTAGGAGCTTACGCCACAGCATATATCGGACATATCATGCCGCCCGATGACTTGACATTGGGCTTGCAGCACGACTTTATCCCTTGGTTCCTGTGGATGAGTATTATCAAGAGTCAGTTCTTTGCCTTTATTATCAGTAGTGTGCCAGCATTCTTTGGCTATACGGTAGAAGGCGGCTCTGTCAACGTGGGTAAGGCGTCAACAGATGCTGTTGTCTCATCTAGTATGCTGATACTCTTCTCAGACATTTTCCTAACACAGCTATTGTCATGATTGAAGTTAAAGACCTTTATAAAAGCTTCGACGATAAGGAGGTGCTGAAAGGCATCAATACCGTATTCGAGGATGGCAAGACCAACTTGATTATCGGTCAGAGCGGTAGTGGAAAGACTGTGTTGATGAAGAATCTTGTAGGCCTCTTTGAACCTACCAGTGGACAGGTGCTATATGACGGACGCGACTTTGTGCAGATGTCGAAGAAGGAGAAGGTGTTGATGCGTCGTGAGATGGGTATGATTTTCCAGAGCGCAGCCCTCTTTGATTCTCTGTCTGTGCTTGAAAACGTCATGTTCCCGTTGGATATGTTCTCGTCAATGACACTTCGTGAACGAAAAGAACGTGCTATGTATTGTTTGGATCGTGTCAATCTAGTAGGCGCAGAGAATAAATATCCTGGTGAGATATCTGGTGGTATGCAGAAACGCGTGGCTATTGCCCGTGCCATCTCATTGAACCCTAAGTACCTGTTCTGTGATGAGCCAAACTCAGGTCTCGATCCAAAGACCTCATTGGTTATCGATGATCTGTTGCATAGTATCACTCAGGAGTTCAACATGACCACAATCATCAATACTCACGACATGAATTCTGTAATGGGTATTGGTGAGAACATCATATTCATCTACGAAGGACGTAAGGAATGGCAAGGTGTTTCGTCAGAGATTATGAATAGCACCAACAAGCGACTCACGGACTTTATCTTTGCCAGCGACCTGCTCAAAGAAATGCGCGAAGCTGTCACAGGACAGAAAACAAACCTATAAACATAAGAAAAGCTCCTAAAAAGGAGCTCTTCTTTTTTATTTCATCATCCACTTTCCGTTATTCTCAACCATTGGCACCACGATTTCCTCGTGTGTACTGTCTGCATAGTTCACCATCAGGAAAACCTGCATCACTTGTAGTGTAGAGTCCATTTGCACGCGAGAGGGAGTGAAACTTGCCACTCCTTGATGGGCTTCTTCCTGTTGCCGCATAAACTGTTTGAACGAGACAAGCAGCTGTTCGCGGAAACTATCGGGAATACTATCCATGTGAATCCTTCCATTTAAGAAAGTCTCATAATCACCCTTTTGCAGGGCTTCATAGTATTCTTGAGCCGCTTCCATGGCTTGTTGTTCGCTGGAGACGCTCTTGGAACATCCCATCAAGCCCATCAGCCCCATTAGACCCATCAACCCCATCAAAGCAATCCTCTTCATCACTTCTGACGTATAAACACGTTAATAGGAGAGCCTGTCAGTGTCCAGTGCTGGCGGATCTGGTTCTCCAGGAAGCGACGATAGGGCTCCTTGATATACTGAGGCAGGTTAGCATAGAACACGAACGTAGGAATCTGCGTGTCGGGCACCTGACTGACGTACTTAATCTTAATATACTTACCCTTAATTGAGGGGGGCGGGGTAGCCTCTATGATAGGCAGCATCACCTCGTTAAGCTTATTGGTACCTATGCGGGCCTTACGGTTCAGATAGACCTCCTTAGCTGTCTCTAGTACCTTAAAGATACGCTGTTTGGTCAGTGCAGAGGCGAAGATGATGGGGAAATCTACGAATGGTGCCATACGCTTGCGGATAGCCTCCTCGAAGGTCTTAATGACAATCTGTGACTTATCCTCTACGAGGTCCCATTTGTTCACCACAACCACCAGTGACTTGTTGTTCTTCTGAATCAACTGGAAGATATTCATATCCTGAGCCTCAATACCACGGGTGGCATCAATCATCAGGATGCACACATCACTGTTCTCAATAGCACGGATACTACGCATCACGCTATAGAACTCCAAGTCTTCTGACACTTTGTTCTTTCTGCGGATACCAGCGGTATCTACCAGATAGAAGTCGAAGCCGAACTTGTCATAACGGGTATAGATAGAATCGCGTGTAGTACCTGCGATATCAGTCACAATGTTACGCTCCTCACCGATAAAGGCATTGATGAGGCTCGATTTACCAGCATTAGGACGACCCACTACTGCAAAGCGGGGAATACCGTCTTCCAAGTCATCCTTCTCCTTCTTAGGCAGCATTTCCAGGACCTTATCAAGCAAATCGCCTGTTCCGCTACCCGTTGCTGCACTGATACAATATGGATCACCCAGTCCCAGTTTGTAGAACTCATACTGTCCGTAGGTGTCCTTGTTGTCATCAGCCTTGTTGGCAACCAACAATACAGGCAGTTTGGCGCGACGCAGAATCTGCGCCACATCCATATCCCAGTCGGTCACACCGTTCTTGATATCACACAGGAAGAGCACCAAATCGGCCTCTTCTGTGGCTATAATTACTTGTTTGCGGATTTCTTCTTCAAAGATGTCATCGCTATTCACTACCCAACCGCCTGTGTCAACGACGGAGAACTCATGTCCCGTCCATTCGCACTTGCCGTACTGACGGTCGCGTGTCGTACCGGCCTCGTCGCTCACGATGGCCTGTCGACTGTTAGTCAGTCTATTAAATAATGTGGACTTGCCCACGTTTGGCCGTCCCACAATTGCTACTAAGTTTCCCATAATACGTATTATTTTGGTGGCAAAGTTACGAAAAAAAAATTAAATTACCATAATTCCGCTATACTTTTGATGCTTTTTGTGCGTCATATCAGTATATTTGCACCCGCTTTTAATTGATTTTATTCATTAACTAATAAGAAATGATTATGAAGAAAAGTGTATTTTTAGTTGCAGCTGCGGCTGCCATACTGCTGAGCAGCTGTGCCAGCAAAAAGGAATTACAAGGTTGTCGCGATGAGAATAAGTCGCTGACGAATAGCCTTCTTTCTACAAGGGAAGACTTGGCAGGCAAGAACGCTCGCATCACCAGTTTGGAGGAGCAGCAGCGTGGATTGCAGCAGGCCCTGAAAGCTGCTGAGGATAAATACAACAAACTGCAGGCTTCGTTGGATAAGAGTCTGTCAAATGCCTCACAGAACAATGTTTCTATCGAGAAGTTGGTTGACCAGATTAACGAGTCTAACCAGTATATCCGTCACTTGGTGGAGGTAAAGTCTAAGAGTGATTCTCTGAACATGGTGCTGACCAACAACCTTACCCGTTCTCTTTCTAAGGAGGAGCTGAAGGAGGTTGACGTACAGGTATTGAAAGGCGTTGTCTATATCTCGCTGGCTGACAATATGCTCTATAAGAGTGGCTCTTACGAGATCAACGACCGTGCTGCAGAGACCCTGTCGAAGATTGCGAAGATCATCAAGGACTACAAGGACTATGACGTGCTGATTGAGGGTAACACCGATGATGTGCCCATCAAGCGCGAGAACATCCGTAACAACTGGGACCTCTCTTGCTTGCGTGCATCAAGCGTTGTTCAGGCCCTGCAGACCAAGTATGGTGTTGATCCCAAGCGCTTGACAGCGGGTGGACGTGGTGAATACAACCCCTTGCAGAGCAATGATACCGAACTGGGCAAGCAGCGCAATCGTCGCACCCAGATTATCATCACTCCTAAGCTCGATGAGTTCATGGAACTGATTGGCGAGGCTCCTGAGACAAAGTAAAGCCTCACCACATATATAAACAGAACAACGGCGCACCCCTTTCGGATGCGCCGTTTCTTTATTCCCAGTCTTTTAATGTCTTGCAGACCTCAAGGATATGGTCTCGATGACTGGTGACACGTTCGTCGAAAAGGGCCTTGCATTCGTTGATGACATCCTCGGGGAACGAGTCGCTGAGGGCCAGCCAACTGAAGTTCCTGATGCAAGCCACAGCTTTTATCTGTTCCTTGCGTAGCGCTACCACTTCATCAGGCAATCCCTCGAAGTAATAATTGATGGCACAGTTCCATAGTTCGTTACCCAGTTCGCGTGGTATGCCGATAGTCTTTTCGTAATCTCCCACAAACAGCACCAGTGACGAATATGCATGGGCCAGGTCAAGCAACGGATGCCCATAGCCCATCTCTCCCATGTCTATCAGCATCAGCTCTTCACCTTGCAGCATCACGTTCTTAGCCTGAAGGTCAAGATGTAGCAAACTGCGCCCTGAAGGAATAGCATCGAGAATCTGTAGCAGGAGATCGATGTTCTCCTGAGGGAAATAACGGCGAATATGCAACACCTGACTACGTTCATGCTCCAAGGCATCAGGCACACAGCTATCTGCTGGCACCTGTATCTGATGCATCTGACGGAAGAGGTCGGCATATTTTCGTGCCAGTTCATCAATCCGTTCGGGTGATTGTCTGAGGCAAGCGCTCAGGGTGTGAGCATGCAGCAGTTCATACACCAGTCCGTATTGGCTTCCTACCTTCACCACATCAAACGAGATGGCTGTTGGCATACCCATCACAAAGGCCTCTTTCGACATCGTTATCTCTTTGCGCACCTCGTCCATCGTCGTTCCCTCACGGAATACCTTGATAATTGTGTCGTCGTCAAGTTGATAGACGGTACCCACACCGCCTACGCCAATCATCTCACATCCCTCAATACTCAGTTGGCGCAAGGCTCGCTCTACGGTCATCATCTTGGTGAAGCCCGTCATATTAAGCACATCATAGACCTGCGGATTGACATCCATAATCCTAAAGTTCTTAAATCGCTTTGCCAGCATCAGCAGGATGCGGAGACCGGAACTCGAGATATACTCCAACTGACCAGCATCTACGGTAAGATGCTGGATAGTGTCAGCAGAAGCCAGCGACTGCTCAATGTCGCTGATTACCTTCGATGATACGGCTGTGTCAAGTCGTCCGCTGAGTGTCAGCGTGGCTTCTCCTTCTTTGTTTAAGAACTGAATCGTCATATTTCGCTTGCAAATTATTCATTGGTATCAATTCCTTCTTCCCTTATTCTGCTGCAAATATACAAATAATCGCGCAAAACGCAAGGGAAAAACACATTTATTCTACAGTTCTTTAAGTTTACACGACAACCCATCACCCATAGAAAGAGATAATACGCCCAATGTTGTTCCCGTGCTAGGAACGATTTAGTCCCACGATGGGAATAAGGCAGTCCCACACTGGGAACAACAGAGTCCCAGCGTGGGAATAAATCTATGCAATAGCTAGGTTTTCGTTTTTTTTGCAAAAGTATTGTTTTTGCGCAAGACTTAACATAGCAAAAATGTAAAGTCCTCGTTATAAAGGTTTTAGAAAGAAATTCAGAGCTTCAACACTTAACATAAGACCTAACATAGACTTAACATAGAGTTAACACGGGGAGATACCTCAAATTTTGTCTTTCGCTTTTTTTGCTGACGAATGAATGTTAAGTCTATGTTAACTCTATGTTAAGTGTTATGTTAGGTCTTTTTGCGTCAAAATGAGACGTAAGTCCCTTATATCAAACACTTTACATTTTTGCAATGTTAAGTGTTGGCAAAAAAGGGTTACTTCTTTGCAGCGAGTGGTTCAGGACCATTGAGCGTAGGCGTGACGGGAACGATGCGACCCTGCTTATCGAACGTCAGTTTGTCAATGCATACCTCACGATGGATGCCTGACTCGTGATGGATGAAGTTCTTGTTGATACGATGATAAACGATGTACCACTCGTCCTTGCCAGGAATCTGGAGCACAGAGTTATGGGCGGTGCCATAGATCTGATCCTCGGGCTTCTGCTTGATAACGAGGTAGTTCTGCTCATCGATATTGATGGGACCGAGGGGAGATTTCGCCGTACCGTAGCAAACGTGGTAATTGGGCGAACCAGTATCGTCAACACTCCACATGAAGTAATAAGTGCCCTTGCGATAGAACACATAGGCGCCCTCACGGAAAGCCCATGTCTGCAGGTTGCCACCCTTGGGTGTCATGTGAGTGATGGTCTCTTTCTTTACACTCATCATGTCATCGTTGAGCTCAGCGCCAGCCATGAAGCCGTTACCCCAATAGAGGTAGAACTTACCACTCTTAGGATCCTGGAACACATCAACATCGATAGCCTGTCCGCCACGAGCCTCCTTAGGACGATCCTCATCGGTAATAATGGGAGCGCCACTGTCCACAAAAGGACCTGTGGGACTATCGCTTACGGCTACGCCAATCTCCTTGCGATTACTCTTAGGGTTATGAGCCGAGAAATAGAAGTAATACTTACCTTTCTTCTCGATGATACAGGGAGCCCAAGCATTACCTGTAGCCCACTTCACCTGATCACCCTTCACGTCGAGCATCTTGCCCTCATCCTTCCAGTCAACGAGGTTGGTAGAAGAGAAGACGCTGAAGTCGTGACCACCCCAACCAGGCGTACCGTCGGTGGTGCTATAGATGTAATACTTCTTGGTCTTATTAGAATAAAGCACCTCAGGGTCAGCATGGAAACCAGAGAGAATAGGCTGCTTATGATTAGGGAAAGCCTTCAGGAGGCGCTCCTTCTCAGCACGGGTGATGGGGATAATGGTGCCATGACGAGGGGTAAACTTGCCTCGCATCTCCGTGTTCTGCACAAACTTGAAGGTCTTCAGGTCCTCAGACTTACAGAACTGGTAGTGACCATTGCCGTAGCAGTCGTACATGATGATCCACGACTTGCCATCGATAGCCTTACAAACACCTACACCCTCAACGGCCTCCTTCGTCTGCTCCACATTACCGTCTATCATCTGCCACTTATCCGTGAGGTTCTTGGCTACAGCCTGATAGATACCGCGTCCAGCCTCCTGCTTATAGAAGAGGTGATACAACTGGTCGGCATCGTTATAAACGATATCACCGTCGATAGTAGCATTGCCAGCATCAAAGAGCCACTTAGGTTCGCCCTCAAGATCCGTAAAGTCCTTGTTGGCATACTGGTAATAAATCTTATCGTAAGAATGGTGGTCGCTGGTGCGCAAAGAATAGAACACCATATACTTACCAGCCTTGTGGTCGTAGATAGTCTCTGGTGCCCACACACGAATCACGTTCTTCCACTGCTTGGGATAGCGTGTGGGGAAGTTGATGGTAGAGTGCGTCCAGTTAATCAGGTCGGTACTCTTCAGCAGCACCATACCACGATTACTGCTCCAACCATAGGCAGAACGCATATCGGTGACCACCATATAGAAGGTCTTACCATCCTCGCAACGCAGGATGTGAGGGTCGCGCACGCACTGAGTCAGGGCGATGGTGTCGCTCTCGATGACGGGCATACCGTCGTTCAGCGGCGTGTAGTTGTAACCATCGTCACTCAGGGCGTAGCAAATCTGCTCGTCCTTAGGGTCGTTACTATTAAAATAGGTGAAGAGGTAGGCCACCATCTCGTTCGGATCTTTTGGCTCTTCTACTACTTGTTTTTTCTTGCCGGCAAAGGCCGTTGATACACATGCAGCCAACAGCATGGCTGAAAGTAAGGTCTTAGTCATCATCTTCATTTTATCGTTGTTGTTAGTTTCTTGTGCACAAAGGTACGAAGAAGAATGCAAAATTCCAAATTTATTGACGCTATTCTTGTCAATTCCATTGAAAATGCTTACTTTTGCAGCATCAAAAAATATTATTATGAAGAGGAGTTTTTCGTTGTTAGCAGCGCTGATTATATCTGTGCTGACTGTTTCTGCCCAGAATCCACAGAAGGGCAAGTACGGTTATTTATACTGCCACATGAGTGATAAGGGGCAATGGACGGCATTCGCCGTGAGTCGCGATGGTTATCACTATGAGGATATCTTGGGGGGCGAGCCTATCATGAATCCCAAGGAGCATGCCCGCATAGAGGGTGGACAGAGGGATGCCTATATCTGTCGTTCGTGGAACGGCAAAGGCTATGTGATGGTGACCACCGATATGAACAATGCGATGACCAAGGCGCTAGGTAAGCAGAACGACTGGGACAACTACGGCATCGACCTGCTGACGAGTAAGGACTTGATTCATTGGGAGAGTGTGTCGTTCGACTATCGCAAGGGCACCAGCATTTTCTGCAATCCAGAGGCAGAAAGCGTCTATAAGGACTGGAGCACTATCAATCGCGTATGGGCTCCACAGATTTTCTGGGATCCCAACTACACTTGGGAAAGCGGTGAGAAGGGTGGTTATATGATTTACTACTCTATGTGGAATCGCGCAGAAGAGAAGTACGACCGCATGTACTATTCGTATGCCGACAAGAGCTTTACGAAACTTACACAACCAAAACTACTGTTTGACTGGGGGTATGCCACCATCGATGCTGACATCAACTTGCTGGCTGACGGCAAGTATCACATGCTGATTAAGAAAGAAGGCGGCAAGCCCGGCATCTATACGGCCACCAGCGACCATCTGACCTATGGATGGGGTGAGCCCATCGAGGACGACTACGTATCATTTGAGGGTAAGAAGAAATGCGAGGGTTCAAGTGCTTTCCAGCTCATTGGCGACAAGACTTGGCGCGTGGCTTATATTCAATACAGCGATCGTCCTAAGCACTATCGTATCTGCAAGGCCGATGAGAACCTGCGAAACTTCAGCGACCCTGTGGACATCGAAGGAGTCACAGGGCCGCAGCATGGTTCATTTATGCGTCTTACCAAGAAGGAATACAAACGACTGCTTAAATGGTCAGAAAGTAAGCACTAACGTCTGTCTTGGCTTTAGCTTTTTGTCTTTTGACAGGTCATAGGAGAGACCTGTAGGAACATCCTTGGCACGCTTTGCATTACCAATCACTTCCTTATAACGGGCTACCTCGAGGGTGGCTGGCTTGCTGGTGCCGTTAAGAACGGTCATCACCGTATGTCCTTCATACTGACGGGCGATGACATAGACGCCATTGTAGGGGATAAATTGAATCATCTTACCACTAGTAATCAGCGGATTGTTCTGACGCCAGTGGAGCAGACGGCTGAGCCAGTTGAACATGCTGTTCTCGGCCTGGGTACGACCTTCCTTAGTGAAAGCGTTGTGGGTGTCACCAGGGAAACCGCCAGGGAAGTCCTTGCGTACATTGCCATCGGTCACCTTCTTGGTGCCGTTCATCAGTATCTCCGTACCATAATATAACTGGGGAATACGCTGAACGGTGAGCAATAAACTCAGTGCCTGTTTCAGCATCAGCGTGTCAGAACCATTACCTAGGAAACGGTCGGTATCGTGATTGTCGATGAATGCCATCACACTATTGGGGTTCGGATAGAGATAATCATAGACAAACGAGTTGTAGAGGCGGTTCATACCATTCCACCACGCATCGGTCTCTTCATTCTTGGTCTGACTGAGCTTCTCGAAGAAAGAGAAGTCCATGACGGTCTTCAGATAGGAATTGAGAGGTGAGAGCTTGGAGTTAGCCTGCCAAGCAGCCGTATAGGCAGGTTCCGTGACCCATGTTTCCCCCACGGTGTTAAAGTTAGGATATTCCTCGTCAATCTCCTTCATCCACTGCGCCATCGGCTCTGCAAAGGCATAAGGATAGGTGTCCATGCGGATGCCATCGATGCCAACTGTCTCAATCCACCATTTGGAGTTCTGGATGAGATAGCGCATCAGGTGCGGGTTATGCTGATTGAGGTCAGGCATCGTAGAAACAAACCAGCCCTCTGTCGTTTCCATCTTGTCAACCTCTGAGGCATAGGGATCAACCACAGGGGTGAGCTTGTAACTGGTTTGCTGGAAACTGGTGTTACGAGAATCGCTCGTACCATTAGATTCTTTCAGCCATCCATGCAGGTTGAGCCAGTCGTTAGAAGGCAGATCCTTGACCCAGGGATGCTCGAAACCGCAGTGGTTGAATATCATGTCCATCACCACTTTGAGACCTTTCTGATGAGCCTCGTCCACCAAACGACGGTATTCCTCATTAGAACCGAAACGGGGATCGACCTTATAATAATCGGTGGTGGCGTAGCCGTGATAGGTGGAGAAACCATTATTATCGGGTGAGTTGTTCTCCAACAGGGGGGTAAACCACAAAGCCGTGACACCCAGGTCGCAGAAATAATCAAGGTGTTGGCGGATTCCCTCCATATCGCCACCATGACGCAGTGAGGGCTGTGTGCGGTCGTTCACATAGGTATTCATACCAGCTATCTGATCGTTATCTGTACGACCGGATGCGAAACGATCGGGCATCAGCAGATAGAGCACGTCACTGATATCAAAGCCTCGGCGCTCAGAACCTTTCTTCTCGCGAGCCTTCAACTCATAGGTTTGAGGCTTGATTTTTGAGGTTGGGGATTTGAAGACTAATGACATCTTTCCTGGCTGAGCATCCTTCACGTTCATGTAAATGAGCAGATAGTTGGGCGAATCGAGCTTGACAAGACTGTCAATCCGCACGCCAGGATAGTCGGTAGTGACATCGCTAACGGTTGCAACATCCTTGCCATAAACCATCAGTTGCACCTGCGGGTTCTTCATGCCAACGAACCAGTTGGTGGGCTCAATACGGTCTATCACTACTTTCTTTGCTGCACTCATCGTTATGCTTGTGCCTATCAGAAGGCTGAGAATCAAGATACGTTTCATTGTTGTTAGTTATGAATGATTAATGCTGATTGCTTACTTACCTGTACTTTATTACCTGAAACTTCTCCCAGTCCCTGCTCGTCAATCTGTCCGTCGCAGCACACCACGGTGTAGTGTCCGTTAGGAATATCAACGACGACGGGTTTGTCACTGGCATTGAGCACCACAATAATGTCTGCCCAGTCATCATCTGCTGCGTGTTCTTTCAGGAGGAAAGCCACAGTAGCATCAGAAGTAGGCAGAAACTCCAGATGTTGGCGCACCAGTTCTGCCTCTCCCCAACGGAATGCAGGGTGATTCTTGCGTAAGGAAATCAGGTTCTTGTAATAGTTGAATACCTGCGGATAACGCTCTTTGTTCTGCCAGTCCAAACGGTTGATGCTGTCAGGACTCTCAAAAGAGTTGTGTACGCCCTGCTTGGTGCGCAGTATCTCCTCGCCACTGAGCATAAACGGTACACCTTGCGATGTAAACACGGCTGTTTGAGCCAGCAGGTCCAAACGAATAAGTTCTTCTTCTGAAATGCCTGGGATAGAGGCCTTGAGGCGGTCTACCAGACACATATCATCATGACAACTCACATAGGACATCATCTGCGTAGGTTCAGAAGCCCAAGGTTCCTTGGCATAATTAACCAATGACTGGTCAACCTGCGGATGCTTGATACCACCTACAATACCATACATGAGGCTTTCCTTGAGGGCACCTAGGTCAGTTTCACAGCCAGAGGTGGAGGAAAGACCCAGCCATCCCATCTTGGTATCATCCGAGAAAGGACCGCGTAGGGCATCGCGTATCTCATCCGAGAAGGCTGCGATACGTGGCATCTTCAAGATATTAGCCTTCATTCCTAACTGTTCGTTGGGCAGTGCACAGGCGCCGGCACTCCAACCTTCACCATAGATAAAGATGTTTGGATCAATCTCATCCACAGCCTTGCGGATCTGATTCATCGTCTCAATATCATGACAGCCCATGAGGTCGAAGCGGAAGCCATCGATATGGTATTCGTTAATCCAATACTTCACGCTCTCAATCATAAACAATCGCATCATGGGCTTTTCGGAAGCCGTCTCATTACCACAACCGGAACCATTGCTATACTTACCGTCTTCGGTCTTACGATAGTAATAGTCGGGGTAGGTGCGCTGGAAATTAGAGTGCTCAATGTCGTAGGTATGGTTATACACTACATCGAGAATCACGGCAATACCTGCTTCATGAAGCTTTTGTACCATCTGCTTGAACTCGCGGATACGACACAAAGGGTCATACGGGTCAGTGCTGTAGCCACCCTCAGGTACATTATAATTCACAGGGTCATAACCCCAGTTGTACTGCGGTTCGTTGAGGCGGGTCTCATCCACAGAGCCATAGTCATAACTGGGCAGGATATGCACGGCAGTGATACCCAGTTCCTTGAGGTGATTAATAGCCCAAGGTTCCGTCAGAGCAAGGAACTTGCCAGGATGCTGGGCTAAGGGTTGGTTAACGGAGAAGTCACGATGATGCATCTCATAGACCACGATGTCCTGAGGTTGTCTGCGTACAGGCTGGTCACTTTCCCATCCCTCAGGGTCACTCTCACGTAGGTCAATCACCACACCCTTCTCGCCATTCACGCTTACTGCTTTGGCAAAGACACCTGGTGAAACCAGTCCGTCAACTAAGAACTGATAGGTCTGGCCTTTACGATCCCCCTGAGCCGTAGCGATCCAAATGGTATCAGCCATCTGTTCCATCTGCAGTGTGTCACTGCCCACCACTACGAAACACTGGG